>JGI24699J35502_11133737_pt1 | contig 14525 bp, 14 predicted proteins | sample TergutMp193P4_FD_35502 | JGI IMG/M metagenome (IMG submission 35502) | reverse complement strand
CACCCAGAGGCTGTGGCTGCGGCTGCGGCTGCTGCGCGGTTGAGGCGTTCTGAGCGCAAGCCGTTTGGGCTGCGGATCGTGGCCGGTGGGTGGAGGCGCGCGCACTTACTGAATTTCTGTGAGTTGGGCAGCCAAATCTGTAATCGCGCTCACGGTGCGCACCCCAGCCTCTGAAGCCGGGAAAGGCACCGTCAAATAGTTACTGTTGCGCACAGCCGTCAATTGCGAAGTGGCGGGATTGGTTTCGAGATATCCGCGCTTCGAATCGGCGGTATTCCATTGCGCGTCGACCAGAATGATCACATCTGGGTCAGCGGCAATAACTTGTTCCCAACTCATTGCCGTCCAAGTGTCCTCAATATCACCAGCGATATTTGTTAAGCCGACACTATCCATAATCAATTGTGGCGCTCCAAGGCCAGCGCCTACATAAGGGATGTCTTTTGCTGATGACCACCATAAGGCCGTTAACCCTCGATCATCTTTTATTATGGTAGTTAAGGTATCTTGCTGGTTTTCGATAAGTGTTTCGGCGGCATCTGGCACATCGAAAATGGTGCCGACAATCGCTATTTCTGACCAAATATCGCTAAAAGTAAGGGCGTTGCTCAAGCCGCCCGACAGTATTCCGTCGGTGCGCGTGTTCCATTGGCTACGGCAAGCGGACGGGGATACTAAAGTGTTCACGTCAAGGCTGCTAAACAACTCGCGGGCTCCGGCACCATTGGGCGTGAGGTTGGACTCCCAGCCGGCAAAAACCAGATCGGGGTCAAGTGCGATTACTGCCTCGGTGCCCGGCACGCCGGTGGTCATGGGATTGCTGACGACGGCAGCCGCCGTTGAGCCCGCCGCCGCGTCTGTCAACCAATCGGGCAGCGGCCCATCCAACCCGGCCACCCCAACTAATCGGTCGCCAACGCCAAGCGCGAGCAGCATTTCGACCGGCGGGCTTTTGATCGCCACCACCCGGTTAGGCGGTTCGGTAAACGTGACCGAGTAGCCGCAGTTTTCCAGCGTCATCGGAAAACTCGCCCTTTCCACCGCTATTACTTGTTCGGGTGGAAGCATCCGGTCGGCATCATCGGCAATTTCGGGGACTTCTGCGACTGGCGCGCCGCCCGTTTCGCCAGTTGCAGCGGCGCTTGTGGTCTCGGCTGCCGACCCGCATCCGCCTGCACCCGCTACCATGGACAGCGCAAATATCGCGGCTACCCAAACCCGTGCGCGGCGCATAGTAATAGTATAGCGGGCGCTACCAAGACTTCCCCGCAAGCTCTTAAGTTGGGAGACATTTTTACCGATCCCAACAAGCAACTACCACTACGGTTGTCCACACCCACGATATCGCCGCACTTTTCCACAGCGCGTGCCAAATGCAGCTTTACCAGTTGGTCGTTTTCGCCCATTCTAATCTGTGCGATGTTGGCAAACTTACAATTGATAGGGATAGAATGTGGCTAGCAGAATTATACGCTCAGAGGAACTCATGGATACCCAGACTGAAGAACCAATCGTTCGGATACGAATGTCGTTGGAGGACTATTTGGAACTCCCCGATGACGTTAAAGCTGAATGGGTGCGGGGGGAGACATTAATTATGACTCTCCCAAAGTTCCTACACCAAATTATACTAACACGGCTAATTATACTCTTGAACACAGCGTTAGCGGGTTGTTTAATAGTGCCCGAAGCGGGATTACGTATGATATCTAGTCGCCGCAGGCCGGATATAATGGTAGTTGACGAGTGGCCTCAAGATGAAACCTGGGTAGATGATCCGCCATTAGTGGTTATAGAAATAATATCGCCATCCACGCGTAATGAGGATATGATTAGGAAGCTGGTGGAATATCTCGCCGCTGGCGTAAAACAATATTGGATTCTCGATCCACAATATCGCCGTATCACCATTCTGCATAATTTGAGCGGCCAATGGGGTAACGAAACAGTTCTAGATGACGATCATAGGACGGCCGAAGTTGTCGTCGGAATGCATGGCAACGTCAAACTAAACATCGACGAATTATTTGCCCCTTAGGCATGGTTCATAAGCGTCCCATTGGCAGATTGGGTTATTCGATGGGGTGGCCATGCGCGTTTAGGCCAGCGCGGCGGCGGGAACTCCGATTGGCGTGCGGATTAAAGCGCGGCAACGTGATCGCGAGGATGGCCGCTGCTAAGAACCCCGACACGCCCATAACAATAATGCCGGTGGAAAGGTAGCCGCCGCGCGCCCCCATCGCAATGACGAGCGGGCCCATTGAAGTGCCGACATCGGAAAGAATGCGACAGAGGCTGAGAAACTGCGCGCGTTGTTGCGGTGGCGCTAAATCAGCCCCAATCGTCATCAAAATACCCGACCCAATGCCATTTCCCAAACCTAGTAGTAGGGCCACTAAAGTTAGGGTGAGAAAACTATTTGTTAGTGGAATTAACATCAATGCGGTGCCAAGAATTATAGTTGATGGTATTGCCACCCATAATCGGCCCCGTAAATCCATTAAGCGGCCACCGGGATAAAACAGCGCGGCATCAAGTAAACCCGAGAGGCCAAAGACATAAGAGGCTAATGCAGCGGTTAAACCGATTTGATTTGACCAGAGTGGCACCACGGTGGCGCGAGTTTGGCGTAAAGCCCCAACCAGAATAAAAGCAATGCCGATAGTGGCAAAAATCCGCCAGTTGAACTTGATGATGTTAAACGTAGAAGTCCGCACGGGTACCACCCGGCCCGGTACGTCCACATCGTCTACCACAAAAATAACAACGCCCGCTGCGATCACCAGCAATATCCCCAACCAAAATGCGCCCTGTAACCACTCCTGCCCACCGCCAAAGCGCTGCGAAAATAACGATATGATAGCGCCACCCAAAAATGGGCCAATAAGCGCGCCCACCCGATGCATCCCGCCTAAAGTGGAAAGCGCTCGTGACCGCCGATCAATTGGGGTGACATCAGTAAGATAAGCTTGCCGCGCTAACAGAAATAGCGCGCCGATAAAGCCGAGAATAGCTACGCCAATGGCAAGCATTACCCAATGAGTCGCAAAGGCGCAAATAAGTAAGCCGATAATTGTCACTCCCGCCCCATAAAGCATCGCTTTTCGGTCGCCCAGCCGAGCCGCTAAATGTCCGGCTGGAATATCTCCAACTACTTGCCCTATCCCTAATAAAGCCACCACAAAAGCCGCCTGCGAAACTTGTGCCCCCAACCGTAAGGCGTTTAGCGGTATCATCGGCACCACCGCGCCAATTCCGGCCTCGTATATGATTGTGGGCAAATATATAGCGGTAAACGACTGCCGGAAAATGCCCCCGCTACTGTTACCAACTCCCACCTAAACAACGTTATGCCCTTTTTGCGGTCTGGGCTGGAAGTGAACTAGAGTGGCGTCATGACGCTTCCGTTAAATCCGTTGGGCGCGACCGGCCTCAAGGTCACGTCGCTGACGCTCGGAGGCGGCCCGCTCGGCTCCATGCCCGAGCTTTTTGGGAACGACGTGTCGGCCGCGGCTGCTATTGACACCATAACGGCGGCGCTTGACGCGGGCATCCGCACCATAGACACGTCCAACGGGTACAGTGCGGGGGAGTCTGAGCGGCGGATAGGGCTGGCGCTGCGCGAGTACGGGCAATTGCCAGACGACCTGTTGGTGATCACAAAGACCGACCCGTTGGCTGGCGACTATTCCGGTGAGCGGGTGCGGCGGTCGCTTGGCGAGTCGATGGAGCGGCTGGGGCTGGACTATTTGCCGGTGGTGCACTTGCATGATCCGGAGTTTCAGGATTTTGGCTACATGACGGCGCCGGGTGGGGCGGTAGACGCGCTGGTCGCGGCGCGAGAGGACGGGCTGGTCGGACATATCGGGCTGGCTGGCGGCGATACTCGGATCATGTCGCGGTATTGGGATTTGGGCGTTTTTGAACTGCTATTGGTGCATAATCGCTGGACGTTGGCCGATCGAAGCGCTGGGCCCTTGCTGACGAGAGCCCTTGCGGATGGGGCTGGCCTGATTAACGCTGCCGTGCTGGGTGGGGGCGCGTTGACCGACCCGGTTCGGGTGGCGGGCAAGTATGGATATCGGGCGGCCTCGGCAGAAACTTTGGCGGCGATCGCTGCGATGCGGGAGGTCTGTCGCCGCTACGGCACCGATTTGCAGACGGCTGCTATTCGCTTTTCGACGCTTGATCCCCGCTTTGCGACTACTGTGGTGGGGATGTCCAACCCGTTGCGGGTGGCAGAAACGGTGGCGGCGGCTACGGCTTCGCTGCCTGCCGAGTTGTGGGATGAGTTGGCGGCGTTGCTGCCGACGGAGCTTAATTGGTTGGATAGGTAAGCCGCTGTGGAAACTTTAGGAGGGGCGAGAATACTGATCCTTTCTGGGTCGGGTCCATTTGCCGACCCTTGGCATCCGATGGCGGAAACTTCAGCGGTGTTAGCGGCTGCCTTGCAAGGGGTGGGGTCCATTGTTATCCGCTATACGGAACCGGGGGTGTTGGACGATATTGCGGATTTCGACTTAGTGGTGTTGAACATCGGGGCGCCCCCGTTATCCGATGATGTGACTGCGGATATAGTTGATAACCCAATTGCCCATTCCGCGCGAGCCGCTTTGCTGACGGGGCTTATCTCTTGGACTCGATGCGGGGGCCGGATATTGGCCGTTCATCAAACTTTATTGGCTGCCGAAAAGCATCCTTCCTTAGCGGAGGTATTGGGCGCTAATTGGGTTACCGGAGTGAGTGGGCATCCGCCAATTGGTGATTTAACGTTGAAAATAGACCCTAACGTGCTTCCCACGCCTTATCAGACCTTGGCTGATTTGTTAGGCGCTGTTAGTAAGATTCCGATGTCTGATGAGCGGTACTTCGGTTTACGATATGCACCTGAGATTGTGCCATTTGGTTTTGTTACTTTAACTGACCCTGAGTTAGCAAGTGTTGGGTTAGCGCATTTAGCCAATGATGCTCCGGCTGTTTGGGAACAGACGGCACATGGCGGCAGTACCATCGTAAGTTCTTTAGGGCACGATGCGCGGTGTTATGCTTCTGCGGCTTATTGCTCTTTTTTGCAGGATATGGCCAAGTGGCTGCTGACGTGTGATTAGCATTAGGGTAATGATATGGTGACCCGCGCTGGCTTGGTGCAGTCGGCGGGCTATCCAGATAATCCCTTGCGTCACGGGAATTCCACCGGGCTAATATCGAGCCGTAGTCGCATCAAGTGGGAAATCTGGTTGATATTAGGCGTCAGCCTTGGCCGCTCAGCGGTGTATTCCATCATTCAGTTAGTTGGCCGGTTAACAGATGACCTCCCTTTGAGTGACCAGTTTGCCGAGCTTAATCCTTCCCGGTCACCGCGACCTTATTTGGATTTAGCGTTGCAGCTTTATAACATTATTTTCCCGTTAGTGCCGGTAGTGTTAGCGCTTTACTTTTTGTTGCTGCGGCCTAATGCGCGTCCGCTACGGGAAACGCTGGGGTTGGACTGGCGAGATAGGTCTTTTGGGTGGTCTAAGCGGATAGCGCGCGATTGGTTGTGGGGGTTCGCTTTCTTTATCGGTGTGGGTGTGCCGGGGCTTTTGTTCTACTATTTTGGACGATATTTGGGCATCACGGTCGCCGTGCATGCTAGCGCGCTTCCGACGCATTGGTGGACTATTCCAGTATTGATCCTTTCGGCTTTCCAAAATGGGGCGTTAGAGGAAGTTATCGTTGTTGGGTATCTTTATTGCCGGACACAGGATCTCGGGTGGAGCCAAAATGGCTTAGATTGGAAGTTCTTGCTTTTTAGTGCTTTGTTGCGCGGGAGCTACCATCTTTATCAAGGCGTTGGTCCCTTTTTCGCCAACTTCGCGATGGGCTTGCTTTTCGCTTGGTGGTTCCAAAGCCGGTTTGGCAATCGGCGGATAATGCCGCTGGTAATCGCGCACACTTTGATTGATATCGTCGTCTTTGTTGGCTATCAAGGCCTGTAACTCTGGATAGTCATTGTGCGACCCCGACACGTTTCGACCGTTTAGGTCGGAACAATTGGTATTGGTTTCGGCGGTGTGGACTATCTTGATAGTCATTGTGCGACCCCGACATGTTTCGACCGTTTAGGTCGGAACAATTGGTATTGGTTTCGGCGGTGTGGACTATCTTGATAGTCATTGTGCGACCCCGACGAGACTTGAACTCGCGACCTCCGCCGTGACAGGGCGGCGCGCTAACCAACTGCGCTACGGGGCCTAGGGCATCTGAGCCATTTTTAATGTTACTCCGTCTATCTACGTCCCGCCACCCCAACCATCGGAGTTGGCGAAAACTGACGCTGAGACAACCCTCACACCAGATTTGCTACGCCACTCGTAGCTTGCCCTTGCGAAACTGCTAAAGCCGTTTATGCTTAGAGTTGCTGTGGTTCTATGTCGGCGGCCACTTCCCCAAGCGCCGAGGTTAAGCACGGCGAGGCTCTGTAGCTCAGTTGGTAGAGCGCACGACTGAAAATCGTGAGGTCACCGGATCGACACCGGTCGGAGCCACAAGGTATAATACCTAATCGCAGCGGGTTTCCGTCGTCCTAGCGGCTGTTGCGTCACCGGCCAAAACTGGCCGCGTGCCAATTTGTGCCAATCCATGATTGGCGCATTGGACCCGCTGAGGATGACGACAATGGCTAAGAAGTGCGCAACGTGTGGCCGCAACGCGCACCAGCGTGGCATCAGGCACCTAAAGTCTGGCAAGCAAGGTTCACCGACCCGATGGGTGTTACCCAAACCATCGGCACGTTCAAGAAGTTCGACGATGCGGTTAAGGCGGTAGCAGACCGGAAAGCCGAAGTGAACAGCGGCACCTATTTGCCGGAACCAAACGGCGACGGCCTAACCTTTGGGGAATATTTTGATGATTGGATTGTGAAACACCGGCTGAAAATCAAACCTAAAACGATGCAGGGTTATGTTAGGAACAAGACCACTTACTTTGACCGCCCGATACAGGTAGGCCAATCGCAGATCATCTTTTCCGCATTACCGCTCGCAAAGATAACGCCGGGTCTGGTTGCTGACTGGACAGCCGGGGTAGCGTTTGATATTCAACGCCGCAGCAACCTTGAAACTTTGCGAGCTGAGAAAGCCGCCCGCATCACAGACACTAAAGCCGCGCGGTTGTGGTTGAAATGCCAAGGCTATCCGGTGCCCAATAGCGGCAATATCCGCAAAGATTTACTGGCTATTTGGCAGGATGCCGGTAGCCCACGCCCCCAAGTCGAGCTAGACGAGAGCGCCGCCGCTATTGGTGCTGCATATAAATATGACGGTAAATCATCAGCACATAACGCATACCGAACTATGCGGAAGTGTTTAAGCACGGCAGCCAAAGAGGGCAAACTGTCATTCAACCCGGCTAGTGGTGCCGAGGTTGCCAAAGCCGATACCAAAGAACGCGAGCCAGCCACCCGGCAACAGATTAACGCTTTAGTGGCTCAGATGCCGCCAGAGTTTTCCTTGACTGTGTTGTTGGGTGCTTGGGGATTTATGCGCCGTGGCGAGGTGTTAGGTCTGCAACGCGGTGATGTGACCTTGAAATACGATGATGCTGGCGAAGTTGTTGGTGCGAGCATTTGTGTTAGGCACAACAACGTCCCAGGCGTTCCAATTGGTTCACCCAAAACTCAAGCCAGCGATCACCGTTATGTGCCGGTGCCGCAATCAGTTGCCCAAGCCCTAGAACTGCACCTAATCGCCTATGCCGCGCCCGGCGTTGATGGTTGGCTATTCCCCAATGAGGACGGTAACAGAATGGATGCCAACAATTTCTCATCGCGCTGTTGGTCTAAAGCACGCAAGGCGGTAACCGATCTCCCGCGCGGGTTTAGGTTCCACGATTTGCGCCACAACGGAGCAACCGAAGCCCGCCGTGCCGGTGCCACTCTCCCAGAACTCATGCGGTTACTTGGGCATAAAGACCTAAAGGCCGTAATGATATATCAGCATGTGGACAACAACGACCTAGACGCCATAGCCAACCATCTGGAACAGCGGCTGATGAAAAAAGTAGATTGAGCAAACTGTATGGCGAACTCTGAGCAGATACAGGTTTTACGATAGCGCTTTGGTTAATGTGTGGCTGGTTGAGGCCAGTACCACGCAGCGGGGGGCTTTCGGGAGTAGGCTGACATTGTGGCCGTCACCCCTTACCTGAATTTTTCCGGCAATGCCCGCGAAGCGTATGACTTTTATTGCGAAGCTTTCGACGTCCCGCCCGGCGACCGGAACCACCTGATGACTTTCGGACAGATTCCCGGCGGTAAAATTGACTCCAAAGACGCGGAATTGGTGGAGAATGCCTGGCTACCGCTCCCCGGTGGCTCCGAGATGATGCTTAGTGACACGCCGTCGTCTATGCCCGATGTAAGGGTTGGCAATAATGTGACGCTCGTAATTGATTTCGCCGACGACGCCGCGCTCCACTATTCATTAGGGAAGCTGGCGGACGGCGGGAACATTGGAATGCCAGCCGGAGAAACTTTTTTCGCTAAGGACTACGCGATGGTGACCGACCGCTTCGGCGTCACCTGGCAGCTTATCCACGGGATAAAAGCCGACCCTACAAATCCTACGACTACCAAACTTCACTCCAACTGATCCTAGGGTTACCATCTAGTTCTACTTCAGTATCAATTAGCACTTCATTTAGCCAGATTGGATTGGAGCGGTGTTTATCGTAAACTTTACCGTCCATTTCGTAAAGAAGTTCTAGGCTCTTGGTATCGTCAATGATTTGTTGTTCGGTCTTGTCGCGCTTTAGGCCGAGCAACTCTCTAAAACCGGGCGACCATGTGAGGATATGCTTGCCCTTAGTAGCCCGATAGAACTCTTGCCAGAGCTGCTTTGCTTCGTCAATAGAGCAGGGTGGCTTTGGTGGCCTTTCGCCACTACCAACTACTTGGGCATCATATTCCCGCCATTGCCGTGGAATATCCAGCAACTCGAATGGCACCACAGACGATCTAGCCCGGCCAGTTTTCGTATCTGCCCTAACTAGCTCCGATGCCAAACCCCGATATTGGCCGTGAGTACCGTCCTCTTGAAGTTTCGTCACATAGGCTGCCACACCATTACTGGTAACGCGGCGTAAATCTACTCCGTGTTTTGCTGTGGGGACAACTGATAACCCTTCCGATTGCCGTTCGACGGCCAATAACCACATCTCGCCAATCCGGGTACGGGCATATTCAATTTGTTCTTTAGATGGGGAAGTTCTGGTACAAATCCAAAGATGGATATGAGGGTGCCAAGTACCGTCCTGCCCCATTCGACGAGTGATCTCGGTAGCCCGAACAGTACCCACAATCCCAAGTTCAGATTCCAAAGTACGCCAACCCGACCAAGAGCGCATCCGGCGATGGGCGCCAAGTAAGGTGTCTAATAGGTTGGCAAGCGGCTCCCCATTATGCCTAATGGTCAGCGTAAGAAATAGCCCGAGGTCTAGGTCAGGCCGTGATTCCACAACGGTAAGGGCAGTCTGCAAGTCGTCAGCCTTATGCGCCCGAATTACAGCCGAGCAAACCGGACACGCAAAGCCAGACGCGCAACAAATTAGACCAGAGAAATGCCCAAGCCGCCCCGGTTGCCCGTGGACGCCAACAACGGCATCATATCGCCAACTGCATTTGGCCGGTCTTGGTGGCTGTGCCCAGTTCGACCGGTAAGTATCGCCCGCTGGATTAACCACAAAACAACGGTGCCGGTCACATTCGGGTGCGCCTCTATCCTCGGGCAAACCAGCACCTTGCTGGCGATGCCATGGTTGAGAATCTTGCCACCGAGGATAGAGTAGCAGTAAAGGCGGGTGTGGCACCGTCCACAATAAGGGAATGGGTTAACATGGAGCGACATCTAAATGGAGTTGAAACTCCAGTATCGAGGGTCTTGGGGTTTGGAGCTGGCGGTTGATGAAGCTGATAACGAGGGGCCTATGTTCTGGATAACGCGCTCCCTAAAGTCCAGTAACAGCTTCCCGAGGCCTATTTGTTAGGCGAGGAGATTCACAGCGACTATCTCAAGTTGTTGGTTCATGCGCTATCATAGCGAGTATTATAACCGACCAGCGCATCCCGGTACTATCCGTGAAAACCTTACCAACCAGTCTGACCTAATTTCAGTATACTACGCCCTTATAGGGCCTGACTCTGTGAGGATTGGAATCCATGCCTCTCGATAGCATCAAACCGAATCAAGAACCAAAAATGGTAGAATTCGAGGCGGTTTACACGCGCCCCGATGGCAGCAGAATTAAGTTAGTTGCAGGTAGCGAGATAGCTTTGGAGAGAATGGTCGAACCTTTGATAGCTCACGCGCAAATGGAATCCGCATTGCCCGATCTATCCAAGCTGCAAGCTGATATTAATAACGCGATAGATTCTACTACCACTAAATTGTTATTGCTGGTATCTGGACATAATGCATTAGACATCATGTCGATGATTCAGCAATACCTACTACCACCAGATTTCGGTATGCTATCAGAAGGAAGCTTAACGCTGGATGGCACTTGGGCATGCGCGGACGTTGTTGCTCTGGTTCTTCTCGGTGCTGGCTTGCCCAACAATAAAAGCAGTGATACAAATACAGCTGAAATTATCCCAGGATGTGCGCATTTAGCTGCTCGTATTATCGAGCTTTCCAATTATCTTGTTGACCTAAGCGGCGTTAAGGACACGGATAAGTCCGATTCTGGTAAGGCAATAGTAGATATTTCACATAAACTTCGCACTTATGAGATGTTAGTAAGAGGACGCCAGCATGAATCCATCGCGTTGCGAATTAACGAGGCAATACTCAATCATACTAGCGCATCAACGACTTGGCAGAACACAGTTGGGTTCACTTACTCCGATATCCTTGCGGTGCGTGAAACGTTGATTAGCTTAGTCGGCGACAGGTTCGACTCGGCAATATCCAGATTAAGGGATGCTACCCAGATGAAGGCCGAGTTAAGCGACTCCACTCGTAGCGCATTCCATACGCTTTTTCAAACCCCTTCGGCTATTCAGCTAGTAACACTGGATCAAGTTTTATCAGCTTGCACACTGGAAAAAACTGTTGTTGAGAAAATTTTGGACATATTCAGTATCGCTCCAGATGGTCGTGACTCTCATACTCTGGTGAATGAGTTCTGTGCAGGCCGTAACCCTCTCGCTGGCAAAGGGATACTAAAGGTTCCAAATCACGGATACTTAATTATGGCGGGCGCGATTTCGCTTGATGAGGTACGGCGCATAATTGAGGCAAAGATTGTGAATACTCCTCTGTGGCAAAAATACGGTAAAGGGAGAGATAGAGCAGCCGAAGAGTTAGTAGTGAAAACCTTTAGACGTATCTTTGGGAATCGGGGATCTTGGTATACCCAACTCAAATATAGAGCATCCACTCAGGGTAAGGAGACTGCAGATTTATCCGTTTCGTCAACTACCGCCAGTCGAGCTGAAAGGCTGAAGCAGATATTCTGCTTGTGGTTGACGGTGTCGCATTTTGCATAGAAGTCAAAGCAGGTTCCTTAAGAATGCCTTCACGGAGAGGTAGCGCTGCGCATTTAAAGCGTGATCTGCGGCAAATAATCTTGAAGGCTGCCGACCAGGCGGAACGATTACGAAACCTAATTCACACAAACCAAGGAATATGGAAAGAGGATGGAACATGGCTAGATATGTCCGAAGTAAGAGAAATTTATACGATTGTCGTTAGCCTTGATGAGTTTGGTCCTGCTGTTCTCGACATTGAATCGTTAGTCCAAGGCGGTATTCTGCCCCAAAGCAACCTACCTTGGATTATATGCGTCCATGACTTAATCGTTTTTGCCGACATAATCAATCGTCCCGAACAATTTTTAGCCTATTTGCGTAGGCGAACAAATCGAGATGCCGCGTTATGGATAACCGCCACTGACGAACTAGATATCATGATGTGGTTTATTGATGGCGGTTTCTATTTCACACTTGATCCTGACCGGTTGTATCAAGAGTTTCCTCATTCCCGGAAACCTGCAGCGAAGGAGCGTCGTGAATATGCCAACCAAGGGCGTACTGTTGTTGGTACTTTTACGGATCCACTTGATGCTTGGTATTACTATCATCAAGAACTCTCCTCCACCATAGCAGAAAAGCCAGTTCGAGAATGTAATGAGTTCTTTCGATACATAATCGACAAGATGCGTGATGTGGCTAGCCTAGGCTGGCTTCGCTGCGGGGCCGACTTGGATAACTATGCCGAAAAAGCGCAAGAAGAAATAGCCCGCAGGGTGCAGGAAATCTTGCGGCTTTACTCACGGGATGGCCAATTCCACACATTTGCCACCAGTGGAATAGATGACATCGGGCCGTGGACGATTATTTTTGCGACTGGCACCAATTCCGTTGAAAATCTGCAGAGGCTTGAAACGTACATTAAAGCCAAGAAACATCAATCCCAAGCCAGCCGCGCAATGGCATTCTGGCTAGAGGGGACAGGCGAACTTCGCCGGACAATTTGGCTTGATGACCCACCAGCAATTGATCAGGAACTCGATATACTTGTACGTCAAATGCGCTTAGTTCCTCTCAACCGTATACCCCGAGTTATACCACCAAAAGCAAAAAAGCCATCTAATAACGCGAGACGAAAAAAACATCGGAAACGTTAATCAAGACGCCTACCGATAAAATCAGTGGGGCCATTTACGGCTCGGGTGTTCAGTACCGTCAATGCGCGTGGAGACGATTCGGCTGCTTCCTGAACATCAACCTAGTCTGCTGCACCTCTAGTTGAGTCGTTGTTTTTGAATTCGATTGGTGTTAGTTTTCATAGTCCGCATTGGTGGCGATCAAAAAGCACTTGTGCTAATCGAGGTTCTTGGCGAGTCGGCCAAGATTTTTGGTCTCGTACATTCTTTTGTTAATGCCAACAGCAAACTGGGCCAAAAATGCCAGTTGTAAATGTGGTCACTCCTAGATGATTGAGGGTTAGCGGCAAGATTGTGTGTCTTTTTCGGGCGTGTCGTTATCTGGTTTAGGAGTTGTTTGGACGTTAGATTTCCCGGTAGAAGGGTGTTAATTAGAAGATTGTTGATAGAGGGTCACGGTTCATTTGGTAGTGGTGATCCCTACCTGCCAGTGCTGAGACATTCTGGCAGGGATGAACACTGTGTTAGGCAAGGTTGGTGGGATTCCTAAAATCGCGTCAGGCCGGTACTAACGTCAAGGCAGCCACATGGTGCGGGACGACCGCGCGGAAATGGCGGTGGTCAATCGTGGTCACTGTATCAATATGTAGTCGTTCTGCAATAGCTATGATTGAGGCGTCCACACCGCCGAGCGGGAAGTCGCCGTATTGCTTGACCAACTCCTCGATACGGATTAGGTCATCGTCAACCAATTGAACAAGCACAAAGAACCGCTCGCGGACACTTGCCACAAAGGCCGCCTCAGCATTAGGCCAACGCTCAAGCATCCCCAAAGTTTCACTAAACACCGTGACGGGCAATAAACGTGTTCCCTTGAACTCACGCATAAACTTCTCGCAACGGTTATGGTGCTGGTCGGCACTTAGCAACGAGCCAATAATTACTCCAGTATCAAAAATGACGGCGCTCACTTAAGATACCGTTGGTTGAGCCGTTGCTGGATATAGTAGTCGACGTTGGTTGCATAGTCTGGTGGGGCATCGGTAATACTGCCCAACAATGACAGGAAAGCTGCCCCAGCCTCATCTTGTGGCACTAGTCGCAGGTGAGCGCGCCTACTTCTAGCTTGAGCTGCCAGCGCGGCAATCTCAGCATCAGGTAGTGTTTCGGCTACCTCAATCAAATCGGCTAGTTGCGCGTTCACATTGCCATTCTACTCGTACTACCTCACAACTTGGTAGTGGTACCCTGCCAATTTCGTGCTGAAATGTGAGGTAACCGGATTTATTGACTTACTCCGGTAAATACTTGAGCTTTAAGTTGACAAAGACTATGCTACAAACGCGAAGGAGAGAGTTCTAGTAGTTGGGGAGGCATTGGGTTTCGAGTAACAGGGTGCCGACCCCAGTTTCAAGGTCAAAGAATATCGCGCCAGCAGCAAGTCCGGGATAAACAGAGCCGAAACTCCAATTGCCGCGAAACGGTTCAATGCTATACCGAATATGAGCAGTTTCATCAAGGGATTCGATACCGGCCCAAGCAGCAATCATTCTGTCATCTGCTATATCATTTTCCCGTTGGATTCGACGCCATTCGTTATTGGCTTCTACCATATTGTCGGTGGGAATCGCATCAAAGTCACCCATGCCCCACTGGACATTTAAATACCCAGCAAGTCCCTCTTGTTGGTATCCCAAAATGCAGCCCCGCAAACTAGGCTCAGTTGTCGAAAACCACATTATGCCCGGATTAGCATCCTCCGCTATGGCGAGCATTTCCGATAACACCTCAGCCGCCGATTTATTGGGTGGATCCACCAATGCTGCGGGCGGTGGGGCTGATGTGGCAGGCGGCGGCGTCCAATCGACGGAAGTTGTCGG
>JGI24699J35502_11133738_pt1 | contig 14541 bp, 14 predicted proteins | sample TergutMp193P4_FD_35502 | JGI IMG/M metagenome (IMG submission 35502) | reverse complement strand
AAAATAGTTTATATTTTAAACGCCAAGTCGCAAAGGCGAAAAGACGCGAAGTTTAAAATCTTTGCGGCTTTGTGTCTTTGCATCTTCGCGTTTAAAATAATTTAAATTAAATTTTGCCGGGTACTTATATACGTTCTGTCCGGGACGACAAGGAGATACACTCTTTAACGAGTTGACAAGTAAACAAATTTCGGATGTCACAAAGCCAAGCTCGCTTACTTACCTACCATGCACCTTTTAACATTTATTGGATGTAAAAAACCGGGAAAACTTCTTGAGTTTATAAAGTTTTCCGTACTTTTGCGGCCATCGTCAGAATTTGACGGTGAACAAGTACATATCGTTTTATGTTTTACCGAAAGAGCGGATCGGATGGAATTGAAAGACAGAGTTATAGCAACCACAACTGATTTATTTATCGAAACCGGAATCAAGGGAGTAACCATGGATATTATCGCGGAAACCATGGGTATTTCCAAGAGGACGCTTTATGAAATATTTTCCGATAAAAATCAATTGGTTGATGATTGTTTAACTTACATCATGAAACAAAATGAAATTCGTTTAAACGAAATTCGTTTGAAATCAACCAATATCATTGAAGTTATGATGATGTCTTATACCGAAGGGAAAGCCAAATTGCGGAAATGCAACAAGAACTTCATGTCTGATTTAAAACGATTTCATCCTCAGGTTTTTCAACGGATCAAAGATCAACGGGAAAGAACGTTTAAGGAAGATATGATCGTTGAACTCGACAAGGGAATTATGGACGGATACATTCGTCCCGATTTAAATACCGAAATCATGGCCATTCTTTTGAGGGAACAAATCGATTTGATCGATGACGGATTACCCGAACTTCACAAATTTCCCATGCAGGAAATAGTAAAAACAGCTTTTATGAGCTTTATCCGGGGAATATCTACCGAAAAAGGTCTTAAAATAATCGATGATTTTATAAAAAACGGCAAGGATGGTGATCACCATTAAAACAGCCCAATCTCTAATTTGATCAAAAATAAGATATTATGAATATCATTCTCAAACGTATTTTTTTGACATTCCTGATACTGGCGGGAATGAATACTTTTTTTTATGCTCAAACACAAGAGCCTGTTTCTCTGACATTGGAAAAGGCTTTGGAGATTGCCTTGAGTGAAAACCCGACGATTAAGATTGCCGACCGGGAAATTCAAAAACAAAAATATTCGAAAAAAGAAAATTTAGGTTATCTTTTGCCTAAAATTGACGGAACGGCTTCTTACAATAGAAATTTAAAAACGCCTGTCATGTTTTTGCCCGGCGCTTTTGTCGGAGACACAACGGGTAATGTGATTCCGGTAAAAGCAGGAGTCAGCAATTCATACAACTTGGGAGTTTCTGCTACGGTACCTTTATTTAACATGGGGTTATATCGAACTATCCAATTATCCGAAATTAATATATTGATGTCTTTGGAAAAGGCCCGCCAATCAAAACTGGATCTTAAGAATCAGGTGGAAAAAACATATTATGCTTACCTTTTGGCGAAAGATGCTTATGATGTAATGAGCAAAAGTATGGAAAACGCTCAGGTGAGTTATAAGGATGCAAAGAATAAATATGAACAAGGGTTGGTTGCCGAATATGATTTAATCAGGGCTGAAGTTCGTGTCAGCAATATAAGGCCAAACTTGATCGATGCTCAAAACAGCATTTCAACGATTGAATTGCAATTAAAGATGTTATTGGGGCTTTCTCTTGAAATGCCGATTCTTTTTGAAGGTAAAATATCGGATTATGAGAATGATTATAATCGTTATGCTGCTATGTTGAATTATTCGATTGATCAGAATTCAGATTTGAAACAAATAGATATTCAGGAAAAATTGTTAAATAAGCAAATTGAACTGCAAAATACTGAATACATGCCGAATTTATCTTTCGCTATTAATTATAATTACATAACCCAAAGTAATGATTTTAAATTTTCGGAATATAAATGGTTTGGCACTCCTACTTTGGGGATTAGTTTGCAAGTCCCTATATTTTCGGGTTTTACAAGAAAAAATAAAATCAATCAACTGAAAATGTCTTTACAAGAAGCTCAATTGCAGCGGGATTATTTACAAAGCAGTTTAAACGTTAAAGCCAAAAGCGATTTATCGGATATGCGAAAAGCGATAGAGCAGTTGGAGTCGAATAAGGACGGTATTCGTTCCGCCGAAAAAGCCTTTACCATTGCACAGTCTCGTTATAACAGCGGTATGGGTACATTACTCGAATTGAATGATTCGGAAGTGGCATTAACTCAGGCGAGATTAAATTATAGTCAATCCATTTACAATTATATGATCGCTAAATCCGATTATGAATTATTGATCGGGAATGATTATTGATAAAATACCGCATAGAAAATATAAATATGATAATAACAGGATATATGAATACGACAAAATACTTTCTTTTGATTTTTTGTTGGTTTTTTTGGATTGCTTGTTCTCAAAAGGAAGAGAAGCAGGAAGAGAAAAAGCCGTTGGTGAAGCTCGAAATCGTGACCGAACAGCCGGTTGCCCAAACGTATGATTTTACGGGAACCATTCAACCGTTCAATGAGAACAAAATCGCTCCGTCCGTGCCGTTGCGAATCGGCAGAATTTTGGTGGAAGTGGGCGATTTCGTTAAACCCGGACAAGTGGTTGCCCGAATGGATAAGTCTCAATTCGCCCAACAAAAGGCTCAATTAGATAATTTGAAAACGACTTACGAACGGATGAAAAATCTTTACGATGTAGGCGGAATCAGCAAACACGATTTGGATCAAAGCGAAACGGCGATGATTGTCGCGCAAACGGCTGTCGCCAATTTGGATGAAAATTCCGATTTGCGCAGTCCGATTGCGGGGATTGTTTCCGAACGGAATTATGACAGCGGAGACATGTATTCCGGTCTGCCGGTGGTTGTCGTGCAACAATTGAATCCGGTGAAAGTTTTGATCAATGTTACCGAAGAATTATACCCCCGCCTGCAAAAAGGAATGCCCGTGGAATTGAAATTGGATATATATCCCGGCAGGATTTTTAACGGGTCTATTTATTTGATTCATCCGACGGTTGATCCTCAAACTCATACTTTTATAGTGGAAGTAACGATTCCGAACAGTGATTTGAAAGTTCGTCCGGGAATGTTCGGAAGAATCACCATCAGTTTAGGTACGCTTAATCATGTGGTGGTTCCCGACCGGGCAGTAATCAAACAACAAGGATCCGGAGAACGTTTTGTATATATGTTCAACAGCGCCGACAGTTCGGTTGTGCGTAAAGTGTTGGACTTGGGACGCCGGTTGGATAATACCTACGAAGTAGTGTCCGGCATCGATGAAAACACCCAAGTGGTCGTCTCCGGCCAAACCCGCTTGGTGGACGGCATGAAGGTGGAAGTTCAAAAGTAAAAATAAGAGGTAAAAGATAAAACAGTAACGGATGAAACCCGCATGAACTGACGTTCATCAAAGTGAATGAAAATGGATTGCGGGTTCCATACGACCATAAGCAAAGAATAAAATATTAACGGATGAAATTATACGAAACTTCAGTCAAGAAGCCGGTCAGTACGATTCTTATATTTATAGGAATCGTTGTATTCGGGCTTTATTCGCTCAGCCGTTTGGCGATTGACTTATATCCCGACATCGAAACAAACCAATTGATGGTGATTACCTCTTATGTCGGCGCAAGTTCTTCCGATATCGAGGAAAATGTCACCCGGACATTGGAAGACGGTTTAAATACGGTCAATAACTTGAAAAAACTGACTTCGGTTTCTCAGGATAACTTGTCGATCATCACCATTGAATTTGAATGGGGAACCAATCTGGATCTTGCCACGAATGATGTGCGGGATAAGTTGGATATGGTGGTTAAATATTTGCCGGAGGATGTGGACAAACCGATTATTTTCAAGTTCAGCACCGACATGATTCCGGTGTTGATTCTTTCTGCCACGGCAAAGGAAAGCATGCCGGCGTTATATAAAATCTTGGACGATAAAATAGCGAATCCGTTGAACCGGATCAACGGGGTGGGCGCCGTGTCGATTTCGGGTGCACCGAAACGTCAGGTGTTGATTAATGTGGATCCGCAAAAGTTGGAAGCGTATAATCTTACCGTCGAGCAGATCGGTAATCTCATTGCCGGTGAAAACAAAAACACTCCCGGCGGAACCGTCGACATCGGAAGCAATTCGTATTCTTTGCGGGTGGAGGGAGAATTTACCTCAAGCGATGAAATTAATGACGTGGTGGTCGGTTCCGTGAACGGAAAAAGTGTTTTCGTCAAAGACATTGCTGTCGTCAAAGACACATTAGAGGAAAGAGCGCAGGAAACCTACATCACCAATAAAAACGGAACGACACAAGGGGCCATGATTGTGATTCAAAAGCAGTCCGGCGCCAATTCCGTGGATATTGCGGACAAGGTTATGGCACGGCTCCCCGATCTGCAAAAAAATCTGCCTCAAGATGTGAAAGTAGGTCTGGTCATGAATACATCGACGTACATTGTCGACAGTATCAGCAGTTTGACCGAAACCGTTTTGCTGGCGTTTGCTTTTGTGGTGATTGTGGTGGTATTTTTCTTGGGAAGATGGCGCGCCACCATCATTATTATTCTTACCATTCCGGTGTCGTTGATTTCGGCGTTTATTTATTTGATGATTTCCGGCAACACAATCAACATTATTTCGTTGAGTTCGCTTTCCATTGCCATCGGTATGGTGGTGGATGATGCGATTGTGGTGCTCGAAAACATTACGACTCATATCGAACGGGGAAGTCGTCCGAAAGAGGCGGCCATTTACGGTACCAATGAGGTGGCCGTGGCAGTCGTGGCTTCGACATTGACGGTTATTGCCGTATTTTTCCCGTTGACCATGATTACGGGAATGGCGGGTGTTATGTTTAAGCAGTTGGGATGGATGGTAACGATTACCATCACGGTTTCGGTGCTTTGCGCCATGTCGCTCACTCCGATGCTTGCTTCTCAAATGATGCGTAAAGAACGGACCCGGAACAAATATTTTGATCTGATGTATGGTCCGATCGAACGTTTTCTGGATAAATTGGATAACACTTATGCCGCAATATTGAACCGGGCTGTTCGTCATCGCACCATCGTGGTGGTTTCTGCTTTCGGACTGTTCTTTATCAGTATTTTGTTCCCGGTCTTAAAGTTGGTGGGAACGGAATTTTTCCCGGCATCGGATAACGGGCAAATAGCCATGACCATTCAATTGCCGGTGGGCACGAGAACCGAATTGTCGAGGGATTTGGCTCAACGACTGCAATCGATCATCGAAAAAAAATATCCGGAGACCGAATTGTCTTCTTTTACCGTGGGAGTTCCCGATGAGGATAATACTTGGGCGGCATTACAGACGAATGGTTCGAATGTGATCAATTATCGGTTGAGGATGACCGATCTCAAGACACGGAAAAGAAATATTTATGAAATATCCGACTCAATCCGGAGCGATCTGGATAAGATGCCCGAAATTTACAAATATGAAGTCATTCCGGGCGGAAACAACGGCGGAATGAGCGGCAGCAGCGTGGTGGATGTTGAAATTATCGGACATGATTTCGAGGTGACGGATAAAGTGTCGCGGGAATTGTCGGAACGAATGAAAAAGATCGTCGGGTTGAAAGATATCCGGATCAGCCGTGATGATTATCGTCCCGAGTATCAAATTGATTTTGACCGGGAGAAACTGGCTTTGGCCGGGTTAAATACGTCGACGGTTTCCCAATATCTGAAAAACCGGGTTGCGGGACTTACTGCTTCCCGCTTCAGGGAAGACGGCGACGAATATGATATCATTGTCCGGTACGACAAAGTATATCGTGAATCGTTGGAAGATATTGAAAACGTCACGGTTTACAATGCGGCGGGAACCGGGATTAAAATAAAAGAAATCGGAAAAGTCGTCGAACGATTTGCTCCTCCGAAAATCGAACGTCAAAACCGTAACCGGATCGTGAAAGTATCAGGTACGGTATCGGGGGCATCTTTGGATAAGGTGGTTGCCGGAATCAACGAGCAATTGTCGCAAATGGAAATTCCGTCGGAATTGGGTATTAATATCGGAGGTTCCTACGAAGATCAACAAGAGTCTTTCGGCGATTTGTTTATCTTGCTGGGGCTGATCGTGATGTTGGTTTACATTGTGATGGCGGCCCAATTCGAATCGTTCAGTCAACCGTTTATCATCATGCTTTCGGTGTTGTTTGCTTTTACCGGAGTATTTTTAGCGTTGTTTATCTCCCGAAATACATTGAACATGATTTCCATGATCGGTGCGATTATGCTGGTGGGTATTGTGGTGAAAAACGGTATCGTGTTGATCGACTATATCAACTTAAATCGGGAACGCGGTGACCGGATTATTTCTTCGGTGGTTTCCGGCGGGAAATCGAGGTTGCGTCCTGTATTGATGACCACGGCCACCACAATTTTGGGAATGTTGCCGATGGCATTGGGCATCGGTGAAGGTTCCGAAATCTGGCAGCCGATGGGTATTGCCATTATCGGAGGATTGACGGTTTCCACCCTGCTTACGTTGGTGGTGGTGCCCACGGTATATACGTCGTTTGCCGCACGCGGATTGAAAAAGCGACGCAAAAAAGCGAATAAACAATATCGTTTGGAAAAGCTTCAAGACGAATTCGGCCCTGAAATTTAAAGAAGCAAATAAATTAGTTCTTGAATTACGTGGAGAGGCGGGTTGAGCTATTCAACCCGCCTCTTTTTCTAAACGGTACACGAAGCACGACAACCGGTTGCCGAAATACTATTCTTTTGTTTGACATATCGCTTGAGGTTCTGCAACCACACTGTGATTCGACTCTAATTCTATTAAAATTTTTGGTGGTGTTGTAAAAAGTATGCTTATTTAACCTATTGTAAAATAATAAAATGATTATCGGATGTTGCACCTATCTATCCCCAAGTGGGATGTAAAAATGTACTATTCGTTTTTTTGTCCCGCCGGGGACAACATATTGGTAGAATGGAGAATTCCGCTGGAGACCAAAGTCCCGTCAGGGACGTAATGTGAAGAAGAAAACATTTTGTCCCCGGCGGGACAAAAAAAGACGAATATTTTTGAAACATTGACGCATTTTTTGCATCCCCTGCAGGGAGAGCGGGGCATAACATCAATTAATAAGAGAATTAATGCGTATTTAACAATTATAAATCATTCATTATCAATACATAACAATTTTTATGATACTGAATGCTATAGCAATGTGTTCAATAAAAAAATAAAATAATAATTTGAATATCAATTAATTATAGCACAGTATTTTGTAGAATACCACCAAAATATGTAAATAATCAACACCCGGCAACCTGTTCAACCCCAACTTATTGCCGGGTGTCAATGTTTGATGGTCAGTTTTACAGCAGTTTTTTGATTTCTTCCTCCAAATTTTTAATTTGCGAATTTCTTTTTACCAATTCTCCTTTCCGGTCGATCAGAAAGTATGTCGGCAATTCGGAGACATTATACATAAGGGCATAATCGGAATAGCGTGAATTTTTGTCTCTGACGCAGATCCACGGAAGATTGGATGCTGATACTTTCCAGAAATTTTCATTGGCATCCAATGACACCTGATAAATTTGGAATCCTTTATCGACGTATTTGTTGTAAATTTCTCGCAGCGTCATATTATGTTCCGGAGAAAATTCCGTTTCATACATGGTGAAATCCAACAGCACGACTTTACCGGCAGTCGACGATAATGTGACGATTTCCTCTTTCACGTTCGGCAACGATATTTCGATGTTGTTTGAATATCCGGCGGTAATCTCTTTTTGCACGGTGCGGGGTTTAATGTCGGCCATGGCCTGCAAGGTGAGATTCTTGAGATGTTTGCTCCGCGGGGAATCGGGATAAGCAATATCATAAGCAGTCGCCACCGCGGCAAAAATTTTATTGTCTTTCGGATCGTACGGGTCGAATATCAAATAATTGTTGATCCGTTGAAAAAGAGCAAAATAAGCTGCCGGCGATTTGATGGAGTTTTGCCCCGATAAAATATAGGCTATCGCAGCTTTTTTGTAATCGTCCAATATCGAGGTGACCTTTTTTTGAACGGAATCTTTCGGAATGCCGGATTTCAGGATCTTATTTACGTTCAGCTGGGCATTATATTGCAGCAGACAAAGTTCTTTGATCTTTTTCGCATTATCGGAACCTTCGACTTCGTATTTTGTCGTAAAACCGTTCGCATCGGCTTTTATAGTCAATGTTTCGGTTGAGTCGACGGAAAAGAATATACTTTGATTGTTCAATTTCAGAGCATAAAACTGCGGATATTCCGGTCGAAGTTGTTTAAATGAGAAAGTTCCTTTTTCATTTAACTTGCACGAATCGAGCATCGTATTTTTGTCGATGTCCCTCATTTCCAGATATACCGTTTTTCCCGAAGCATTCGTAATGTTTCCTTCAACCGTAAACTTGGGCTGCATTTTACATCCCGTGAAAAACAAGGTTCCTGTCGACAAAACAACGATGCTTGTGATGAAAAAAAATCTCATGGTTTTGAAAATTAAAAATTAAAAAGATGGTTGAATTTAAGCATGCCGCAAAAATAATTTATACTTTAAACGCCAAGTCACAAAGATGGAAAGACGCGAAGCTTAAAATCTTTGTGGCGTTGTGTCTTTGTGTCTTCGCGTTTAAAATAATATAAATTAAATGCTGTTATATACTTATTTTAATATATAATAAAATTAAACGATTATCGGATGTTGCACCTACCTATCCCCCAAGTGGGATGTAAAAATGTACTATTCGTTTTTTTTGAAAAATCCGGTCTAAAAAATGTTGTCTTCCGTCCCGTCAGGGACAACATATTGGTAGAAAGGAGAATTCCGCCGGTGACCAAAGTCCCGTCAGGGACGTAATGTGAAGAAGAAACATTTTGTCCCTGACGGGCCGGGGGGTGAAAGGGTGGTGTTTTTCTACCGATATAATGTCCTTGACAGGACAAAAAAGGACGAACATTTTTTGAAACATTGACACATTTTTTACATCTGCCTGCAGGGAGGGCCGGGTATAACATCCTATAATCATTTAAAATTATTATTTATATTCAAAAATCAAAAAAATATTCAACACAAAGATTTTATATATCCAAGAAACCCTTATTCCCTAAAATACCTTCTATAGTCTCAGCTGTTCTTTCAGCCTCCCGCTTACTCCCTTATTTTCAGTCTTTTAAAAGGAGAAATAAAGGAGGATGTTATTTTCTGCCGCTAAGGGAACTTTTTAAAAATAACGGTTAATTTTCAACGGTCAAAGTTTTTCCCGCAGTTCGGCAAAGTCTGTGATGATGCTGTCTGCAACCGGATTTTCCGGTTCTTTTTCCTCCCATGCCTTTCCTTTGAGCCAAATGGTTTTGCAACCGGCTTTTGATGCCGGAAGAATGTCTTTGGTATAGGAATCTCCGATCACGACAACCTGTTGCGCCGGCAACCCCAATCGCTTCACTCCCAACGAAAAAATTTCAGGATCAGGTTTTCTGACGCCGACAACAGCCGACTCCACAATGTCTTTGAAGTATCGTTTCAAATCGAAATCTTCCAACACGGTTTCGACATTGCCGTAAAAATTGGAAACCAATACCAACGGATATTTTTCGTACAGATAATCCAATACGGGACGGGCGCCGGTAATATTTTTTATGACCTCCCGGTAACAAATTTTGCTGATCTGTTCGGAATAATCCGAATGGTCTTTTTCGGATAACCGATGATTTTCGGCTAAATAATCCAGTTGAATTTTCGTTTTCTTCAACAAAACCATCAAAAAATTATCGGACGGTTCGATCACCGGATGCAAAGCCAAATAACGTTCTCCGTAAACATAAGCTTCCCGAAAAATTTCTTTGCCGACAGGGACTTTTGTTTGTTCGTATGCTTTCCATAACACTTCGGCCCAATGGGTACCGTTGGTGTCGATGGTTGCTCCGTAGTCGAATAAAATACCTTGTATATCGTTCAGTTTCATGACAATACATTTTGTTTTATGCATTTATCGCCCGTTTTGGTTTGTGCCGGATCTTCATTCGTGAAATCGAGGCCTACTTTTTTTTCGATGCATTTTTCTTCTTCCACAATTTGCTTATAAGTTCTGCCTTTTGCCGGACGGATTTTGATCAACAGCAATCCGATCAATATCCATGCCAATTCCCGGATGCGTGTGATCAGACTGACCGAGACCCCCAACTGCAACGGGAGCGAAAGACTTGTCAATGCCAATGCGAATCCGGCTTCGCGCGTACCCAATTGCATGGGGGAGAAAAAGAAAAGGTTGGCAAAGAGAGACGAAATACCGATGATGATGATGCAACCGATCACCGTAACGTCTTGTCCTAATGCCGTCAGAATGAAAAACACTTCCAAAGAACCCACGATGCGGGCCATAAAATCCAAAAACAGCGAGGTATAAAATGCAATCCGGCGATTGTTATGCAATTCGGCGATTTGTTCGTCGATCAATTTCAGGCTTTCCTCATTTTTCAGTACGAACTTGCGGGCCCATTTCCTGATGACGGGCATTTTTTGCAGCACGTTGAATATTTTGACCAAAAGCCCTTTCCGGTATCCTCTGAAAAAAAGGAAAATAAGCGTTATACATACGGCAAAGACAATGCTCAGCGTAATCATCAGTCCACTGTCTACGGGAAGAAAAATCAACACCAAAAGAATGGAGAACAACCAAAAAAAGAAATGGGAAAGGAAATGCATCATGGCGTATGCAATGACAGATGAGGTCGCTTTATGCGTACCCACCAATTCGCGCAATTCCATGACCCGGTAAGGCTCTCCGCCCACCAGTCCGCCGGGAGAAATATAATTGAGCGCATATCCGCTGATGGTCAGTTTCAATGTCTTGAAAAAAGATATTTTACCTTTATTTTCCCGGTCGCTGATAATGAGGAACCACGACGATGCATTCAAAATATAAATGGGTATCCAGACGCCGATGATGGCGAAAAACCACCAACCGGTGCGGAGAATATTATTGACGATGATGTCGAGGCCTATTTTGTAGACCATACATCCCAGGATAAGCGATCCGAAGATCAGGAATATATTTCGGAATTTTTTTGCGTTCAAGGTTCTTGTCCGATTTTGGTGGTGAAATACTTACAAAATTTTTCATGAGTGAACACCATATACATCAGCATAATGTTCAAAACGGTCAATTCAAACACGAAATAAATCCATACCTGATTTAAAAATAACCCGATGAACAACACAATGACCCGTGTATTGAACGAGAGCATATTGGTATATTTCATCAACGGTTTGCTTTTTGCCCGGAACTCCGACCTGAACCAATCGGGAACATTTTCTCCGTATGTCGATTGAATCTTTTGCAACATTTTTTGAAGATGAGGCGTACTCTTCTCCTGTCCGATCGTATAGTTCCGGTAAAAAAAAGTGACGATTTTGTTCCAAAAATTATTTTTCCAGGTATAAGAATTGTATTGTTCGGTCAGCTTTCGGGAATTATCCACCTCGCTGCCCGATTTTCCTTTCAAAAACAACAAATGAATGTTCCGGTAATAATCGGCTGTGGATGCCTGTTTCGAATGGAAGTATCCTGCTGCCAATGCCAACGGCCAGACAATATACCAATCGACTCCGGCATGTTGCAGACGTAAACATAAAGCGATATAAATGGCTAAAAACCAAAGATCTCCGCATATTCCGTCTAAAATGCGTCCGATATTCGATTTTTGGCCTGTCATTCGCGCCAATTGCCCGTCGGCGCTGTCAAAAGAATTGGCCCAAATCAGCAACAGCATTCCGTAAATATTTAAAACCGGATTGTCGTAATAAAACAAAATACCTCCTCCCACGCCGATGAATATACCCGCAATGGTGACTGCATTGGGACTGATTTTCAATTTCCAGAACAGCAATGCCCAACAATAACCGACAGGCCGGTAAAACCGGAGATCGATAAATTCTTCGGTATCCGCTGACTTTAATGTATCTTTAAATGTAACTTTTTTATTCTCCATACCGGTGTCATTTTAATACTACATTCGGTTTCGGATCCGATTGGTTAATGATTTCATTGTAAATGCAACGGGCGATGTACGGTGCCGCTTCGTCCCGGCAGGGCGCAAAACTCGGCCAATCGTTGAAATCGATGATGCGGATGTTGCCTTTTTCATCTACGATGCAGTCTCCGCCGTATATTTTAACATGAAGCGTTTGAGCGGATTTTTCACAAATTTCTTTCAGATAATCCGTTGAGAAAGAGAATCCGCGGGCAAAACCATTGATTTGTTCATGTCCGAATTTGCTGTGATTTTCATCGCCCGGATAAAACCAATAAAAAAATTCGGTGCCGTAAACGCCGTAAAATTTAAGTAAATCACCTTTCAGATGCTCGTTGATTACAGCGCGGGAAATTCCGCGAAGATGAAACTCGTTGATCAGATTAAGGGCCACATCGATGCTTCCGGCATAGCAGACATCTTCCCGGTGAATGGCATGACAATCGCCTCTTTTCAGCCAGAAATGATTGGTTTGTAAGGTCTTCAAACGGGACGTGGCGTCTTTATCGGTGTCTACAATAATGCTTTCGGGGTGCGGAATGTGATTTTTGACAAGAAGAGTGGTCATTCGTTCGCGCATACAATTCAGGATGCCGTATCCCGAATTGATGACCGGTCGTCCGGCATCTTCAAGTTTTTGGAGTTTTGCAATCGTTTCAAAATCTCTGGCCATCGTGAAAACGGCTTCTTCCGTAATCTCTTTTTCCTTAAACTCCGACTCGGTGTATTCGGTTACCGTACAGCCTAAAGCACGGAGTTCCCGGACTGTTGCGTTAAAAACGGCGGCATCGTTCCCGATGTGATTGGGTGAGTAGATACTGCCCCGACGTACTCCTGCTATGTTTATATGTTTCATGATCAATTTGAGCGATTGGATTTGGTTATTCTTCCGGGTAAATAAATTTTTCGGCTTTTTTTATGTCCTCGATATGATCTACATCGATGATTTTTTCAAACGGAAAAGCTTGTAAATGAAATCCCGATTCGACCATTTGCTGTTGAAAATTTCTCATGCGCGACATCCCGTTTTCCACGGCTTGTTTCAATACGGGAAGCACGTTCGGAGACAAACAATAAATTCCGCCGGAAATATATTTACTTCCGGGATTCGATGTGAATCCGTTGATTTTCAACCGGTCGTCGACATTTACAAACAAAGGCTTTTCGTCGTCGATATAACTTGTAACGGCCATCAGGCCGTCTATGTCGTCATTTTCCGAAAATGCGTCGATATACCGGGAAAATTCGTCTTCCCGGAAAATGGTGTCAACGGTTGTCAGGCAAAATTTATCGTCGTGCAAAAAAGAGCTTAATTCATAAAAACTGTGCATAGAACTCGGAGTCGATTTTACCACAATGTTTAAAGGGATTTCCGGGTTCAGTTCCGACAAATGTTTTTGAAGTTGAACCATTTGTTCGTTCACGATGACGCTGACGGAACGTGCTTTATTGTTGACGAATATTCCGATTAAACGGTCGATCATTGCTTTTTCGCCTAACCGTACCAAAGGCTTGGGCAAGGACATTCCTTCCCGAAGCAAACGTGAGCCTTCTCCGGCTGCGATGATGGCATAGTGCATAGATGTTCTTTTATGGATCCCCACTTTGGGCATGCAAAAGTCTAAAAAAATGTTATAATCTCAAACATTTAATTGGAATTTAACACTGTTTTAGTAATAAAAGGCATTACCGGCCGACTAAAATTTGAGATGTCGAAGAAGAGATTGTAATTTTTTAAAATCGCTGATACGCCACAGTCGTGTTGCCGTTTACCTCGCTTCATGCTTTGTTTACCCGTTTTCGCCACAACATGTAGAGACGTGGCATGCCGCGTCTCTACGGAGTGGGGTTAACCGGCCGCCGTTTAACCCCATTCATCCGAAAGGTAAATTCTCTTCATTTTCCGCCGTGGCGGACATGTTGTCCGTCTGCCTATTTACTCAAAAGAACTTGCAGTCCGTCTTCCATAAAAATATCTTTTAAAAAAAGCGAATAAACAAAGAATGGTTTTTATTATAATTGAACGTATTCTTTTATCGGACAACATGTCCTTTTGAATAGAACAGTGACGGACAACATGTCCGCCGGGGCAAGGACAGTCCGTAAGGACTGAAACCCGGATAATCCCTTGCAGGCGTAGCGCAGCCCGGGGGAAAAAACCGGCCCGCACCTCAACCCCGTAGCGGGTTGAACTCCTACGGAGTTCGGAATAGGGAAGGGCTTCTTTGCCCCGAGCTGCGCCTACCGGCTTGCAAGGGGTTATCAATATTCAAGACCTGCGGTCTTGTTTTCCGGCTCATCCGTCACGGCGGATTTGTCGACATTGTGACGCCATAACATGTAGAGACGTGGCATGCCGCGTCTCTACGGTGATGAACGATACATGGTGCATGGTAATTACCGCCCTGCAAATA
>JGI24699J35502_11133739_pt1 | contig 14547 bp, 11 predicted proteins | sample TergutMp193P4_FD_35502 | JGI IMG/M metagenome (IMG submission 35502) | reverse complement strand
CCCAGGCGTGCGCCGCGCAACTGCGGCCAAATCCACCGATGAAACCATCGGCTTGCCGCGGGCATGGACGCGCAAAATAGCCTCCCGCCCCACTAGGTCAGGCGCTTCAACAGCCACTTGCCGGTCAAACCGCCCAGGCCGCAGCAGCGCTGGGTCAAGGATGTCAGGCCGGTTAGTCGCAGCAATCAGGATGACGTTAGTCTTCTGGTCAAACCCATCCATCTCAACCAGCAGCTGGTTCAGCGTCTGTTCCCGTTCGTCGTGGCCGCCGCCCATACCAGCGCCACGATGCCGCCCCACGGCGTCAATTTCGTCCACAAAGATAATAGCGGGCGCGTTTTCTTTGGCCTGCTCAAATAGGTCGCGGACGCGGGAGGCGCCGACGCCCACAAACATCTCGACAAAGTCTGAACCGGAAATGGAGAAAAACGGCACGCCAGCCTCGCCAGCCACCGCGCGCGCCAACAGCGTCTTACCTGTACCGGGCGGGCCCATCAGCAGCACACCCTTGGGGATGCGCGCACCAACGGCCTGGAACCGTGCCGGGTCGGCCAAGAAGTCCTTAATCTCGTGGAGCTCTTCAACGGCCTCATCGGCGCCCGCCACATCCGAGAAAGTAACTTGCGGCATATCTTTGCTAACTAATTTAGCTTTAGACTTACCAAAGCCCATTACTCGATTATTGCCACCAGATATGCGCGACATCAAGAACCAGAATAGCGCACCGAATAACAATACCGGCAACAAAATACCCAAAATAGAACTAAGCAACGAAGGTTGCGGCACTTCGGAATCAAAGCCGCCCGGCAATTCCGCTAAGAATAACAGATTAGCGATAAACGGCCCTTGCGGTTCAGTATAAAGAAAATCAACTACTTGCCCGTGATCAACCGTGCGGCCATCAACTTCGGTAATAAACGGCTCTACTAGATGCAATTCGACGCGTTGCGTGCCGTCCACCATCACAGCGCGCTCAACCGCGCCTTCTTCAAGTAGCACTAAGCCCTGCGAGGTTTCGATACGCGAAACTCGGGGCACGCTGAGGGCACTCCAAGCTAATCCCATAATGGCTAATGCGGCCAAAATCCAAATTAGTGGGCCGCGAAATATCTTGCGCAAAGGCGAAACCTCTTCGCCGTCGCGTTTTTGGTCGTGCTTGCGCTCCGGGGGCAGCAAGGGGTTGCGGGGGCCAAGGGGGCCAGAACCGCCGGGCAAATTACGGGGATCAGGAGTAGACATGAGGTGCCAACGTTGCGACGAAGGGAAGGTTACGGTATTTCTCGGCATAATCTAGGCCATAGCCGATGACAAATTCAGGTGGAATATCAAAGCCAACATATTTCACATCTACCGCCACCTTTAGTGTATCGGGTTTTCTTAATAACGTTGCAATCTGCACGGATGCTGGATTGCGGGAATGTAGGTTTTCTTGGAGCCAATGCAGGGTTAAGCCAGAGTCAATGATATCTTCCACAATTAACACGTTACGGCCCGTGATATCAGTATCCAGGTCTTTTTGAATTTTGACGACTCCCGAACTTTGCGTGCCCGCACCATAAGATGAAACCGCCATCCAGTCCATCTCGACTTGGTTATGCAAATACCTTGATAAATCGGCCATTACCATAATAGCGCCACGCAGTACCCCGACTAACAGCAAGTCTTTACCGGCGTAGTCAGCGTCAATTTGCGCCGCCATTTCTTTTAGGCGCGCTTGAATCTGCGCTTCGGAAAGCAACACCTTTTCGATGTCGCCCGCGATATCCGACTGGTCCACGCTTGCCGCTACTCCTTTACGCCCCGCTGATATCCGCCCTGCCGCTACGCCATGCGCAACCGCAAGTTACCCATCCACCGCAGTTTTTCGCCCGCAGATTACTGCCTGACTGGGCCAGCAGCCGATAGGTCAAAGCTGAGTATGCCACCATTTCGCCGGGCGATGATGCCGCCAGGCAGAAAAACGTCCCCTTGGCCGTGCCAGTCGGTCACTAGGGCGTCTAATGCCAGCACTAGCGCCCGCGTGGCGGCATCGGCGCGGATGCCGAGCTGGAGCAGCGCTAAGCGGAGGGCGCGAGTGCGGACGGCTTTCGGGGCGGCGGTTAGGACGGCGATGTCAAGATTTAGCGCGCTGCTTGGGCCGGGTACCGTTGGCAGCGGTGGGATGGCTAGCGTGCCTGATGGCGACGGGTCGGCTTCGCGTTGCGCCTGATGGAATAAGTCGGCGGCATACTGGTCTAAGGCGTCGGCATCGTCGCGCAATAGGTCGGCTGTTCTGGCTAGCGCCGGGATGACATCATGGCCGATAGCGCTGCTGATTGCCGGGATGGCTATCGCTCTGACGTGGGTGCGCGTCGGGATGTCTCGGGCCGGGTCTGCCTCAGTGTGAGTTGTTGGCAGGTAGTTGGTCGGGTCGTGCCAGGGCGTCAAGTTAAAGAGGTGGCAGATTTCCTCCGTCGTCCGCCGCCGAACGCGTAGAAATGGGCGAAGGTATTGGATGTTCCCAGCATTTGGCTTATCGGCTGATGATGGTTGCCCGATGGTGGGATTGCGGGTCAAGCCCGCATCTCGAGGTTGCCTCTGATTTGTGGAACAGTTCGGTGCGCTGGGAATGACGGGATTGGGCTGAAATCGCCTTGGGGCGATACCAGCAAGCGAGCGGGCCCCACTACCCCTGGCAAGCCCTAATAATACCGACTCCGCCTGGTCGTCCATTGTGTGGCCCAACAGGATGCTTTTGGCACCCGTTTCGGCTGCTGCTGCCGCAAAAGCTTGGTAGCGTGCCGCGCGGGCAGCGGCTTCTAGGCCGTCGGGGCTGTGCTGTTCAACATTGACGGACTTCACGATGACGGGGTCAAGGCCGATTTGGCGGCAAGTTGCAGCAGCTTTAGCGGCCACCGCAGCGGCATCGAGATGCAAATTATGGTTGACGATGATGGCGCCTGCCCGCACCCGGAAGCCCTTTTGTCGCGTCGTGCGCCCGACCCGCTGGGCTGCCTTGGCTGTCGCGACCGCCAACGCCAACGAATCCGCGCCCCCAGAGCAAGCCACCAAAACGACATCATCAGGCACCAGCCTTAAACCATCCAGCGCTGCTTGCACCGCCGCAAAAGCCCGATGCACCTCCGCCGAAAACTTAGGTATCATTATTCTTCTGAATTGGCAGTGCTCTTATCCGTAATCTATCATCTGAAAACACTACGATAGCGCCGGATATTAAATCATTTGAAATCGCATCCAAGTTGTCCAGCAAAATAGTTGCCTGGTCAATAGGTGACCGGCGGCCACGACGAAAAAGTACGACACTAGGTAACTCTGCCCCAGATTTTACCAGCAACTCGCCAAAATCGGTGTCAGCGGACAAGAGCACCCGGTCGTCTCTGCATGCTGCGGCCATAATCTGCTCGTCCGGTTCACCTTGCAGCCCCAAATCAGTGACGTGTATGGCATCGTGTCCGCTGTGGCGCAGGATATCTTTTAACTGGCTCTTCAAACACTCATCCAATAGAAATCTCACGATGCAACCAATATCGGCAGTTGGCGTTCAGCCACAGCTTCAGCAGCGAATTCTAGCGATGCCCAAATATCTTTCTCATTTAATTGGGGAAAGTCAGTCACTATTTGGCTTGCAGATTCCCCTTGCGCACATAGACCGACAATCGTAGCGACGGGAACGCGAGTTCCTGAGATACATGGCACCCCACCCATAATTCGATGGTCTATGCTTATTCGATCCTCATACACAATCATATTTTGCCACAGAAGCCGCCACACTGGATGCGCGAGACTCAGCGACGTGGCGAGGTTAGCCGTGGATGCGGCGAACCCAGGCTGTTGGGTTTTCGATTTCGGTGGGCAGCGGCAAGGTTTCGGGGCTGGTCCAGATGGCGTTGAAGCCGTCGCGACCAACCAACTCTTCAACGCCGCGCACAAACTTAGCGCCGTCGCGGTACTGAGCCAATTTGGCGTCCATCCCCATCAGTTTGCGCAACGCCACTCCAGCGGCAGGCTGGTCTTTGCCATCACGGCGGTTCTCAAACTTCTCGCGAATCTCAGCAACGGACGGCACCACAGCGGGGCCAACCTCGTCCATCATCACATCGGCGTGGCCCTCTAGCAACGCCATCACGGCGCTGACGGTGCCGAACTTCTCTTGGGCATCAGCGCCTAATAATACCTCAAACGGGGCCGGGCCGCCATGCACTAGGCCGCGCGTCAGGTCGCGCACAATGGTGAACGCCTCGACCAGTTTTTGCCACGCGGTGGCTTGCGCGGTATCCACGGCTTTTTGGGTCATCGCCTCCAGCAGGCCGCTGATTTGCCCATACATGAACGGAGCCAGCCACGGGGCGGCGGCGAACTGCAGCCCATGAGTCTGCTCATGCAAGCAGACCCAAAGCCTAAAGTCGTCCGGGTCAACATCCAACTGCTTTTCAACTTGGGCCACGTTGGGGGCGATAAGCAGCAACTGGCCTTGTTGTTCCTCTGGATTGCGTAGCACACTATAAGGGTCGAATTGGCCGAGGACGCGGGGCGCCATCACGGACATCATCGCGGCTACCTCCAGCCCGGCACCCATTTGCGCTGGGGGCGTCACCGGAATCAGCGCAGCCATGCTCTCCATTACGGGCTGCGTCAGCTGCGCCATCATGGAAATATTGGTCGCCGCCCAACTTGCCCGGTCCACCACCAGTACCTGGCCAAAGCGGTCTTGGGGCAGCCCGGGCGCGGGCTGCATCCTGGTGGTTTCTAGGATTGGTTCGACCGATGCCGCTGCCGCCGCCCGCAAGTCCGCCACTAAATCTTGCGCTTCGGCTTTGGGCAGGCGCGGGCCAGCGGGGACAAGTTTGCCAGCTAATGCGGAGGCGGCCGTCCAATCAACGATGCTTGCGCTGCTCATCTGCGACCACTCGTTACTTGGCCGCGACTGACGTGGTCGCCACAGGCTTTGCGGCAGCGTTGAGCAGCCGGTCGCGCTCCTCGCGGCGTTTCTTCTGCTCAGCAGGGTTAGGCACCGGCACGGCGGCCAGCAGCCTGCGCGTGTAATCTTGCGTGGGTTGATGCAGGATTTGCTCGCGAGCGCCCACCTCAACCAAGTCGCCATGGCTCATTACCGCGATGCGGCTCGACAGAATCTCCACCACCGCCAAGTCATGCGAAATGAATAGACACGCGAAACCATATTCTTTTTGCAACTCTTGAAAAAGCCGCAACACTCTGGCCTGCACGGAAACGTCCAAAGCGGATGTTGGTTCATCGGCAATCAACAACTGCGGCGACAAGGCCAAGGCCCGGGCAATGCCGACACGCTGCCGCTGGCCACCAGACAATTCGTGTGGATAGCGGTTGCGCATGGCCTTAGGCAGGTTCACTTGGTCCAGCAAAGTCTCAACGCGCTTATTCAACTCGGCGCCCGCCGCTACTTTATGCAGCTTCAACGGCTCGCCAATAGATTCACCAATGGGTAGCCGAGGGTTCAGCGACGAGCCGGGGTCTTGGAACACAATCGCCACGCTTTGGCGTACCTTGCGTAAGTCCTTTGGCTTAATCCCAGCCATATCCACGCCGTTGACTTTCAAAGAGCCACCAGCCACCGGCAGCAACCCCACGGCAGCCCGGCCAACCGTCGTCTTGCCCGAACCAGACTCGCCCACCAGGCCAACAACTTCGCCCTTGCCTATGTTAAAGTCAATGCCCTTGACCGCCCGGAACGCCGGAGTGCGCCCGCGCGATGGGTACTCGATTACCAGCCCGCGCGCGTCCAAAGCGTATTCGCTGAACTTGGGTTGCTCCGGGCTGCGACCGGCCCCAGCCGCCGCGACGGCTACCGATGCCGCCTTTGAGGTTTGCGAGCCGAGGTGCGGCACAGCAGCCAGCAGCGACTTGGTGTACGGCTGTTGTGGGCGGTAGAAAATCTGGTCGGCTGGGCCGCTTTCAATGACGCGGCCATCCTTCATCACCATCACGCGGTCGGCCAAGTCCGCAACGACGCCCATATCGTGGGTAATGAGGATAATGCCGGCATCCACCCGATGCCGCAGGTCGCGCATGAGCTTGAGAATCTCGGCCTGCACGGTCACGTCCAACGCCGTGGTGGGCTCGTCGGCAATCAACAGCTTGGGGTCAAGCGCCAACGCTTGGGCAATCATAGCGCGCTGCCGCTGGCCGCCCGAAAGTTGGTGTGGATACTTATCTAAGGATTCTTCGGGATGCGGGATGTCCACCATTTTGATTAGCTCTAAGGCGCGCTCGCGGGCGGCCTTGGGGCTCATATTGGTGTGATTGCGCAACGTTTCCATAATTTGGAACCCGATGGTATAAACCGGGTTCAACGCCGTCATCGGCTCCTGGAAAATAATCGCAATATCATTACCGCGCACCGAACTAAGTTGTTTATGCGATAACCCGAGCAATTCGCGGCCCGCCAATTTGGCCGAGCCATGTGCCCGCCCATTAGACGGCAGCAAACCAATCAGCGACATCGAGCTTTGGGTTTTCCCAGAACCGGACTCACCCACGATGGCCAAAACCTCGCCAGGGTAAACGTCATAACTGACATCTATCGCAGCCGGGAACCATTCGCCATCCACAAAAAACTCGACCGTCAAATCGCGCACCCGCATGACCGGCGGCTTATTAGTCCAAGTGGGCGTGCCGTCCGCGTGCCAGGATTTAGCGGCATCCGCCTGAGTTACTGGCACGCCGTCATCCAGCAGGGGGATGCCGTCCAGCGCTTGGGGTGGCGCGCCAATGCCCTCGATGCCAGCCGGGAGCCGGTTGGATTGCTGAGCCATTAGTTTGTCCTTCCACTGCATGGTGAAGTTAGGATAGCAGAGTGGTCGCTACCGATGTTGTGGTTTATCGCCCGAGGTTCGCCCGCCCGATGGCCGTTGGCGTGGTGGTGCTCGCCGTGTTGGGGTTGGGCATCTCGCTGGTAACGAATTTTGCCGAAACTTGGCGTTACTTGCCCATAACCGCGTTGGTGGTTTACTTCATTTGGGCGGCTTACTTTGACCCGGCGGTCATCGTTACCCCGGCTGGCGTGGAAATCAAAAACATCACCCGCACCATCGAATTGCCCTGGCCCGCGATTGAACGTATTGAAACTAAGTTTGCCTTGACACTCTATACTCGGTTTGGGGCTTATTCGGCTTGGGCTGCACCGGCGCCGGGACGTGCCGAGATTGGCCGCTCTGGTGGGGCGGCCATGCGCGCGGCTGCCAGCGGGGCACCATTGGATATGGATGGGCGCGTTTACCGGTCGCAAGCGGCTAGTATCCCCAGTTCCGCCATCTCTGGGGGCACTATTAGCGCTGGAGACTTGCCCAATAGTAGTTCGGGTGAGGCGGCGGCCATTGTGCGCCGCCGCTGGGAGGAGTTGCGCGATGCCGGTTACCTGGACAACCCCCGGCTGGAGACGACTAAGCCGCGCATTACTTGGCACTGGCTGACCGCTGCGGTAATCATTGTTTTGGCTGTCGCTAGCGCGTTGGTTTTGGTGTTTGGGTAACAAAGGGGCCGGGTTGCGGGTCGAGCCCGCAATGACAGACAAGGTGCGGGCCGGATTGCGGGTCAAGCCCGCAATGACAGACAAGGTGCGGGCCGGATTGCGGGTCGAGCCCGCAATGACAAATAGCGTCAAGGTTAACCATCGACTTCCACAGACTAGGCGTGGGTGTAATGGATGAGATCCAAGGCGCGGGTGGGCGCCGCCTACGAGAAGTAGGCAAGCCCGATCCGCAACGCAGGAGGTCGCCATTACACGCGCGCCTAGCTAGTTGGAGGGGTCGGGGATGGCGGTTACTACCGGCACGGCGGTGGTGGGCGGTGCTGGCGGCCGAGTGAAAGTGCCGCGCGTCGCCTTGGCAGCTTTACGCGCATCGGCCCGAGCTAAGGCCCGTGCGGTCGGGATGCGGCGCTGGCGGGGGTCAAAGGCATCCCGCAGACCGTCGCCAATAAAGTTGACACACAACGCGATGGACACAATCAGCAGGCCAGGCCACCAGAACAGCCAAGGCCGCGTGCTAAACGCAGCCTGGTATTCGTTAATAATCTGACCCAAAGACACGTCCGGCGACACGATGCCGAAGCCCAGGAAGCTCAGCGCCGTTTCCAGCAGAATTGCCGATGCCATTAGCAAGGTCGCATTCACCACGATGACGCCCACAGCGTTAGGCAAAATATGCTTGAACATGATGCGGAAGTTCGACGCCCCGGCGACCCGAGCGGCATCCACGAACTCTTGCTCGCGCAGTGCGAGGAATTGCGCCCGCACCAACCGAGCCATACCCGTCCAAGTCAAGAACGACAACGCGACGGCCAGGGTGACCGGGTTGGCACCACCCACCCAGACGCCCAAAATTGCGCCCATCACGATGGTTGGAATGGTGATAACCATGTCAGTGAATCGCATGATGACGTTGTCGGTGTGGCCACGGAAATAGCCAGAAATCGCACCCATCAGCACGCCAAAAATCGTCGAAAGCAAGCCAATAATGAACATGATGGTCAGGGATTGTTGGGCACCGCGCATCACGCGAGCAAAGGCATCCCGGCCTAGGTTGTCCTGGCCGAATGGGTGCAAGCCCGGTTCCAAATGGGTGAGCAGGTAGGCTAACGCCGTTAGTGCCGCGGCGGCTGCAGTCCACCGGAAAATAGCCCGCGCAATGTTAAAGAGGCGGTCAGCAGCCGGGGTGGGCACGATGTTACCGTTGTATCCCACCCAGTCGTCATCGCCAGCGCGGGTAACGAGCTGTGCCGCCCGCTCGGATTTCGCCCGCGCCAAACTCAATAGCGCATATACCCCAGCAGCCGAGAGTGCCAGCAGCAACAAGCCCACAATCAGATACCAGGGCCAAGCCGGGCCGCGCTCCCCTAAGCCGTGCATCACCATCGTGGGCGCGCCACCAGGGTTAGCGACCGCGTTGAACTGCAAGAACGTCGCATGCCACCAACCAGGGATTGGCCCCCAACCGATTGACGTTGCGGCCAAAAGGATGATGCCCAGCAAAAAGATTAAACCCACCATAGCGCCGCGGTGCCTAAAGAACCGCCGAGCCACGATGCGGCCTTGTGACATGCCCTCGACCTCTTTAAGTTCGATGGCGTTTTCGACCGAGTTGCCCACCGATGAGTCCATCACGACGGACTCGGCAACGGGCGGGGTGGTGCCGTCAACTGGTACGGCCCAGTCGGATTCGAAACCCAAAGATTGGGCACCCTGGTCAGCCATGGAATAGCCGTCAGCGCGATCCACCACCATTGTGCCATCGTCGGCAAAGCCTGGATGGTCCGAGCGATACTCGCGGTCCCCAGCCGGGTAGTCCGTCTGGCCGCGCAGATGCCGCCCGTAGGGTTCGGCAACTTGGCCCGGCTCGTCGTCCAAGATGGCCTGGGCGTCCTCGGCGGTAAGCGTATCCACGTCTTGCAGCCGGTCGCCGTACAGGTCCCGTTGTTCGTCGTCGGGCAGCAACACATGGTCAAGGTCACGGCCAACTAAGTCTTCGGCGTGCCCAGCGGATGACTCCAGGGAATCCGCATACTGATGCAAATCCCTAGGCCCTGGCAGCGGCTCGATATTACTCATTTGGTAAGCCCAATCTTGGTTAACGGTTGACGGTAAGCGGATTGCGGGTCAAGCCCGCAATGACGGGCAAGGTCATGGCGGCGGTCGGTCGGATTGCGGGTCAAGCCCGCAATGACAGGAAAGATCATGGCGGCGTCCTAAGCGTCCACTCGGATGCGGGGGTCCAGCAATGCGTAGAGGAAGTCCACGATGATGGAGCCAATCACCAGCATCGTGCCAATCACCAAGAAATACCCCATAATCACGTTAATTTCTTGGAACCGCACCGCAGTAATAAACAACTGCCCCATCCCTTGCCAACCAAAGATGGATTCGGTAATCACCGCGCCACCAATCAACCCAGCTAAGTCCAGCGGGATAATGGTAGCCAGCGGAATCAAGGCGTTGCGGAAGGCGTGACGCACGGTAACTACCCGCTCCGGCAGCCCCTTAGCGCGGGCGGTGCGGATGTAATCCTGGTTCATTACCTCAAGCATGGAGCCGCGCGTGTAGCGTGTGTAGCCAGCAAAGCCAATCAGCACCAGCGAGATGGTGGGCAGCAGCACGTGGGTAAAGGCATCAAGCTGCATCACCCAGAAGTCGTTATTAACGAGCGGGCTGGACGCCACACCCGGCGTCGTCGAGCCGATGGTGGCAATGGGGCGCCCGGTAATCTGCGGCAGCGCGCTATAGAACGCCCATACCTGCATAATCCGGTCAATGAACATGAACAGCCCCATGCCCAGCGCTGTCAAAGCCGAGATGCGCATGGAGACGCGGCGGTCGTAGCCGCCCCACAAGAAGCCAATCAGGGCGCCCACGGCCAACGCCAGCAGGCCCAGCAAAATGATCCGGCCCCAGCCAGCGCCCAAGAACACCCATTGCAGCGGGTTCATGATGGCCGCCCCGACAATCACGGTGGTTAAGGCCGCGCATAACGCCCGGTTGGCGTTAATCCAGCCGCGGATGCCGCCAGTAGCGCCCAACTCGGAAGAATCGGACTCTTCTACAACAGTGCCATCGTCGGATAGCCGTTCGGTCACTCCGCTGTGGGCGACCGGAGCCGCAGCGCCGGGCAGCTTATTAAAGCCCAGCAACAGCCCCACCAGCGAGAGCGCGATGGCCAAACCGCCCAAGGTCACGCCCAGCACGCCCAAACGTGGGTCTTGCAGCCAATGCGTATGCGCTAGCACCCACATCAAAACAAAGGTGGCGATGGTGCCCACGGCAAATACAATCCAGCGCGTGCGCGTGGAGCCACCTAAAATGGCCGACCACAAGGCGCCTAACAATAACGGCACAATGATTAGCACTGGCCAAGAGAAATGTGGGTTATTCAAAAAGTCATTAAAGCCAATCGCGCCCCAGGTTTTCAGCAGCACGGCCACCCAGAATGAAGGCAACGAGAACAACACAAAGCTCATAAACGTCACGCCATAATCAAAGCGCGTGTATTGCCGCAACGCAGAAACGATACCCACCAGAATACCAAAAAGAATCTGCACAATGTTAGCCACTAAAACCAGCGATATTGTCACCGGAATACGTTGCGCCAGCAGGCCACTGACATCCTGCCCGATAAACTGGTTCCAGCCTTGGCCTAAATCGCCGGTCAAAACGCTGCCCAACCATTGGAAGTAACGCACAATAGGCGGTTGGTTCAGGTTAAGTAACGCAATACGTTGTTGAATTAATTGCGCCACGTTGGGGTCGGTAGAAACGCGTAAGTCTTCTAGGAAGTCGAGTGCATAACTAAGCGCCATATATACAATGAACGTCGAACCCAGCAGCACGATGGCGGAACTAAGCAGCCGCCGCCCCAAAAACGCCAAGGTAGGCAGCGCCGTGCGCAACCACGACACCCGCTTCGGCGCCTCAGCAACCACCAGCGGCGGTTCTGGCTCGACCACAACTACGGGTTGGTCAGTTTCGACCACAACGGTGGAAGCCATGACAACCTCTCATCTACTTCAAGACAAACGAACGGACGACGGACAGCACGGACGGCCAGCCAGAGCGGAAGGACCGCCAAGGCAGACGACGCGCAGGACAGACTGACTTTATGATAGCGGTTCTAATACCGCAATGGGCGGACTCCACCAAATTGTTATCTGGCGAGTCCGCCCATGCACTAGGCGGCGCGTAGCAGCGTCATCGAGACGACTACCCGAGCACCTAGTAAGGCACTGCAATTAGTTAGCGAGGTTCCACTCCCAGAAGTTCCACGCCCACTGAATCGAGAACGGGATGGCGCTCACGTTTTGCACGTTATCGCGCCACGCGATGATGCCAGGCCACTGGAAGATCGGGGCACCAAAGCCTTCGGTCCACAGAATCTCTTCAATCTGACGCTGCAACTCAACAATCTCGTTCTGGTCGGTCGAGGCGATAACCTCGGCCCACAAGCGGTTCACCTCGGCGTTGTCGAAACCGCCGATGTTGTTGATGCCGCCAGTAACATAGGTGGCCTCAGCGTTGGCTGGCGAGGTGGAGGTGCTCCCCCAGCCGAACAGCGCGGCGTCGAAGCTACCATCACCAGAGCGCAGGATGGTTCCCCAGTCCGGGCTGCCGTTGTCAATCACGTTGAACAGGTCAGGCGCAGCGGCGCGAATTAGTTCGAACTGGTTGGCGCGGCGGGTGGCGTTGTTGCCGTAGAGGAACCGCACGTTGATGGGCAGTTGGTCTTCGAGGCCAGCATCTACCAGAATCTGGCGAGCCAACTCTAGGTCTTGGACCTGGAATACGGCGGACTCGTTGCCAGCCACGATGGTGTCATAGTCAGGTGCGCCCGGTACCTGCAAGAAGGACTGACGCAAAACAGCGTTCGGGTCTTCTTGACGAACCAACAGGTTGATGATGTCGTCGTAAGGCAGGGTGTGCAAGAAGGCGTTACGGACGGCACGCGCAGTATCGGCGTTGCCACCCCAGTGTGCGGGGTCGAAGGGGCCACCGTTGTTCATCATCAAAGTAACGTGCTCGTAGGTACCGATGGTCATCGGCATGTAGTGAACGCCATTCAGCGCCTGCACAGCAGCCAGAGTGTCCACGGAGGTTTGCGGCATGATTATGTCTACCTCGCCGTTTTGCAAAGCCATTACCTGAGCCATCGGGTCACCAATAAAGCGCACGGTGATTTCATCAACAGCCGGGACGGTAACAACAGAGCCGTGCGCGGTGAAGTTAGGGTTGCGCTCTAGGCGCATGAACTCGCCCTCAACCCACTCCACCAGGCGGAATGGGCCTTGGGTGATGGTGAGGTCTTGGTCGGAGTTAGAGTCAAACGAGGTGAAGAACCAGTCATCGTTGTACACCTGAGCGATGCGGCCAATGGCGTCGCTGTCCGGCGTCACAAAGGTGGTTATGGTGGAGTCAGCCAAAACTGGGATGCGGTTGCCCGCAGCATCCAGAATGGGGTTCAACTCGGAGTCGCGCTGTACGTCATGGTTGAAGTCGCTGACAACAGTAGGTACCTCGGTGCCATCTTGCGCACGGAAGTTCTCCGGGCCACCCAGGGCGGTGATCAAAGCCTGCTTGGCCTCTTCGGGGTCTTGGATGCCTAAGGCACGGCGAGCCACAATGTGGGCCGGTACGCTGCTGCTGCCAAACAGGAAGTACCAGTCAGAGCGAGTCTGATTGTAGGTGAACGTGATGGTGCGGCCATCATCGGAGATGATCGGGAACTCGCCTGACGTGCTAATCGAGGTGCTGCCGGGGATGAAATTGGCATCGTTGGGCACTACCGTAGCAGCCGCATCGGCGCCAACCTCAATGTGGTCAAAGCGATCGTTGTTGGCGGCCCACCACAGGATCATGTCAGCGGCATCTACGGGGGTGCCGTCCGACCATTGCACACCCTCGTTGATGGTGTAGCGCACGGTCATGGTGTCAGCGGTTTGGCCAACCAGTTCAAAGGTACCAAAGTCGGTGTTGCGCACGTAGTTCAGGTCTTGATCAAAGAACGCGAAACCAGGGCCTTGGGTTAGGTAAATGATGGTGTTATTTGCCGCGTTGGGGAACACGTCAATAATGCCATTGGGGGTGTTGGTCATGGCGACGGAGATGGTGCCGCCTTGTACTGGGGTGAGGGTCTCAGCGCCGCCTTCGCCTGCGGGCGCAGTTTGGCCGGGGGCTGGGGTGGCGGCGGGCGGAGTCGCATCCGGGGTGGTACATGCGGCAAGCGCGAATGCGCCAACCAGCATTGTTGCCACCGTGGTGGCAAAGCGTTTCATCTTCATGGGTGTGTGCCTTTCAATAACATCTGAGGACATACAAAAGTGTGCGGTGAATTACCTATTAAGAAAACCATTTGGCGCTTTTAGTAGCGTGTTGCGGCGCTTTATCGAAAATCTCTTGATAGGGCTTTAAGCTGGTCTTATTGAGGTTTTCTGTGGCCTGGTTAATTGACTATTTAGTTTTACTATATTGTCGGTTTTAGTATTTGCTTATTTGCACTTATGGTAGCGGATATCGAGTTTTGTTTTGGCCCTTTTTGCTAGTTTTCCCGGTGGCGTATTTGCGTGTTTTCCCGGTTAATTGTGGGTATCTTATGTGGGCGGTGTCTTGTTTTGCTTGTCTGGCTGGCGCTTTTGTGCCTGGTAATGGTCGTGTTGCCGGTGGTTTTAGTTGTCGCACGATGCCATTCGACCGGGTATGGGCCGAACTTCCAGCGCCAGCATACCGGACGACGGCAGTGGGTTGGCCGTTCAGCATAGTGGTTTTGTTTTATGGATGAATCATCCTTCTGACGCCGCGCTAACCGGCACATTGCGACGCCAATACCGTAGGCTGTGCTGTTATGGGTTTGGCACCGACAAATAACAATGGCAACAACGGCTTCGCAGGCAGCAACGGCCGCGATGCCCGCGACGTCCGCGACGCCCGCGAAGCAACTGTCATCCGGGCGGATGGCCGCGCAGTGGATGAACTGCGGCCAGTCAGGATTACGCCCGGCTGGCTGCCCAACGCCGAAGGCTCGGCCCTAATCG
>JGI24699J35502_11133740_pt1 | contig 14567 bp, 15 predicted proteins | sample TergutMp193P4_FD_35502 | JGI IMG/M metagenome (IMG submission 35502) | reverse complement strand
GGATCACCCCTGCGTACGCGGGGAGCACTCCGTCTCTGGCAAGTATGCCCGCCCGGTAAGGGGGATCACCCCTGCGTACGCGGGGAGCACTCTGTAGCCGAGTGGGACAAGCTACATAAGCTGGGATCACCCCTGCGTACGCGGGGAGCACCTGTTGGTCTCGTACTCCGCGTCGATCACGTAGGGATCACCCCTGCGTACGCGGGGAGCACCACTCGAAGTGCTCCAGGTACGTGTTCGCCCAGGGATCACCCCTGCGTACGCGGGGAGCACGCGCTTGGGCTTGAGTGGGTCGTCGTAGGAGCGGGATCACCCCTGCGTACGCGGGGAGCACTCAAAGTATTCGCTGAACAGGTTCTTCATAATGGGATCACCCCTGCGTACGCGGGGAGCACTCCTTTATCACCCCGGCCATGACCAGGGCGTCGGGATCACCCCTGCGTACGCGGGGAGCACCTTGGTGCCGTCGGGTTCGTTGACCGCATCGTGGGATCACCCCTGCGTACGCGGGGAGCACTCTAAAGAATCCCAGGTAGAAACGTAGCTTCTCAAATACTAACCATTTTTTATTCGGTTTTCAAGGTGCGCTGTAAGTTAGGCAATATAATGTTGGACAGTTGGACAAGGATTTTAACCCAGTAACTTGATATTTATCAATACAGTGTTACATAGGTAGCATCCTTTAATATTTCATCCTTTTTGCTTTTCGATATTTACTTGCCTTACTGTAGCCCAAACGCATTTCTCCAAGTTTCTTGACACGCGCTGGGCTTGGTCGTAGTACTAGCTTTATTCCCTCGAAGTCAATCGGCTCCCAATCACTTCCGTGCACGCGAAAGTCGAGATGCTGTTCATTACGCGTGCTGTACACCATCGTAGCCTTGCCGTTTTTCACTAGCTCGCAGACCCTATCCCACAGATTATCACGAACACGGCTGCTTACTTGACCCACATAAACTCCAGGAGTTATTTCGAGCAGCCATTTTGTTAAGTCGCCTCTAAGGGCGTTCGGGCAATTGTTTAATGAAAGAACAATCACTCTGACCTCCACATTCTCATTATGATTTGCTGATTATCTTTATTGCCGCTGATGTGCTGCAACCTTATTCATGTCTATTAAATACTTAGTATGCCTCTATAAGTTTTGCTATAGAATTAGCCCGTTGCCAGTCTCTAAAGCCGATCCTTCGTATTGTGGCATTTCATTATTATCTTTTTTGCCGCTCCCATAACTGTTGTAAGCTACACCACTATTGACAAACCCTTCTTTCTCATCCCAAAGCCTCACAAGGTCGCCCAGAAAATCAAATTCGACAAACGAAATTTCGTTTTCAGGCTCCTCGAGTAGAAGTTGACGGATATCTTGGGTAACACGAACAAGGATCTTTCCGTCAAAAATGGCATCACGAACCGCACGCCGCGTCACCGAGCCAATATCATCCGGTTCCTGTGCTGCAACCCTGAAAGCTACCGGTATGGTAATCTCTGCCTTATAGAGGTCTGCAATGTCGTAAACAAAAGAACGCTCATGCCCAGTATGAACAAATCCTAATCCAGGCGAACAGCCGAGTGCGACAATGACACAGTGCGCCACGCCATACAGGCAGGCGTGGGCAGCAGAAAGTGCCTTGTTGATCGAGCTGCCACTCGAGTAATCATCGGAATCATATTCGCGACCGCTCCAAGCAACACCTGTTTCTTTGGAGAGTCTGCGATATACAGAACGGATGCGGGCTCCTTCCCGGCCACGAAGTTGCTGCATAGTCAGCCCTGACACATCTTCGTCAGGAAACCTCATCTGATACATTTTGCGAGCTACCGCAAGACGTTTTCTCATATTCGACACCAACTCTGCTTGTGCAATCAACAGACGTGATGAATGCGTCAAAGGGCGTCCATGCGCATAATAACGAACGCCTCGTTCACCAACCCAGACCACGCTTGTCCCGGTGTCACCGATAAGCTCCATAGCGCGATGAGAGACATTGGTTCCAGGCCCTAGCATGACAACGCCCAACGCTGCAGCAGGCATATGTACAGTTCCTCGTTCGTCGGTAATAGTAATCGCACTGTCCTGGCGGCTTATTAAACAACGCTCCAGGTATAAAAACGATATTCGCTCATTTATCTGCGGCAATTCCTGTAGTTCTGCTCGTTCAGCACCATTAAGTCCCGTCATGATAGCACCGGTGCCAGCGTCAAAAGTCCGCAGCCATATGCCTTTGCGCGGCCAATGCCTGTTGTCAAAGCCGTACGCAGCAAATCCGCATCACATACGGTAAGGAGCCCTTCATAAGTTGCCATAGTCAAAGTCACGGTCTCTTTTTGTCGCTTGAATTTACGCTCTCCTCTGTTCACCACATCAAAATGTAACAGCTCGAAGCCATTTTTTTGAGAACGTTGCTGAAGCCAGTCTTTTTGTTGTTCGACAGTCACATGCCCAAAGATTTTACCACGCGATTCCTGACTGCCTACCTGCATGACACTATGTACTGGGTTGGCACAGAGGCGAAAACGCATATTTTGTTTTTCTGCAAGGCTAGCTAGAAAATTGTCGTAATTCTTGCTAATTGCTTCACTGCTATTTGCTGAGGAAAGCTGCGGGAGAAGGGTAGTGAAATCCGGGGCTTCGGAACTTACTATAAGAAGAAAAGTTGAGCCTTTGAGGGTATCGATACGCCAAAGAGAGCGTTGCTTTGTAGACACGGCATCAAAGCATCCTTCGACAATAGCATGCATTTGTTGTAGGTTAGCAAGGGCATTGCGTGTTTTTCGCAATGTGATATCAAGTTTGACTCGCGAGAGATACATCGTTATACATCCCCTAACGCAGACAGGGCATCATGGTCAGTTGCAGTGGGCAATGAAATTGCCTGAAGGTTCTCCACAAAGGCTCCTTCAATCATACTTGCTACACTGCGGGAAGCATACTGGCGGTAGGACTGGCAGAAAGTATGAGGCAAATCCTTTTGCGTATAGGAATTTGGCGAGCTATAGGGGACATCCATAACGATTTCAAGGGGAACCTTTTCTTGGCGTTGAAGCTTCCTTTGATAAAAAGCTGCAGCCCACCAAGGCTCAGACTGTAAAGCGGAGAACAGATCGAGCCCTTTTCGGATGCCAAGCACAAAAGGTTGGACAGGCGGGCACGAACGCCTCCCTAAAAACAAAGGGAAGGCAGGATGGAGGAGAGCATACTCATACTCGATCAGTCGGGCATCTTCGTCTTGAATACCTACCAGGAAGACCGCATCAGAAAGATAATGTCGATCCGAAACGAACGATTGCTTACCGTCTACCGTGTGTGCGGTATGAAAATCACGCAACAGCTTGCCTGGTTGGTCAATACGAATCCCGAATTTGATTTCTAGTAAGTCTTCTATCCGATCATTACGCCGGCGCCCCAAGGCTGCAGCCAATATACCGATGACCGCGCTCTTGGTTGGCTCCTTATTGGTTTCTCGGCGTTGAAAGCGACTTGACGAACCCCAAGATTGTAAAGGGGCTGCAAAACGCAGCAGCAAAGTACTCATATTAGTTTCCATCAACTATGGTGGAGCCCAGGTCTGAACTTAGGGCACTGTTGATTGAGAGAAGGAGGGTGGAAAGGTCGGGCAGCTCTGCCACACCAGAAAGGTCAACACCGATGCCCCAGGACTGCTGGGGTGCATCGATAAGGACAGGCACTACCTTTTGGTAATACTTAACTAGCCTATCTATTGAGGGTTTAACGTAGCCTGATTCATCTGGTTTAAGTCTCACCGCTTCTTCAAACGCACCAACCAGGTTGAGCGGTTGGTCGGTACGCAAAGAAACTAGTACTGCATCAGCAGGAGTGCGGTTGGCAAAGGCGTTCTGTTTTCCTGTGGGCATTGAGGTGATGAAGGCTTTGACAAACTCGGAGGCTGCCAGAGCGGTGACATCGACATCATGCGCCAATTGTCCAAATAATTCGTGAACAGCGATGGTCGCATAGCGATAGAAAGTAGCTGAATCGAACTCAACAGTATCTATCATTGCTGCGCCACGATTATCTTCTGATGCTAGGTCGTCTACTGCAGTGAAGTAATCGTATTCAATATCAACGCGATGAGTCGATAAAGCGTGGGCAACTTGTGAGGAAGCATCAGTATTCAAGTCGGGGGCTTTAGCGACCATCCTTCCAAAAAGGGCGATCTCGATTGCATGACTTTGATTATTCTTGTCTTGATTCAATGCTGACTGTACATCATTTTTTGTTGGCTTTCTATCATCCATTATCCAAGCTAAAACTAAGTCAGCCAGATTGTCGGCTTCTACATTTCCGATAAAAAAGAGGGCATCTACGTCTTTTGTATTGTCGTTATCGCTATCCTTATCGTTATTGCGCTTTTTAGCTTTCTTTGCAGATGTAGGAATGATCGGCTTCTCCGCCTTAGCAGAGGCAAGGTTAATTGTATCGATTACTTTCCCTTCTACTCCTTCAACCGGAACTTCGCTTCTCTGCTTAACTCTTTCTACGATGAGTTCGACAATTTTCTTTGTACGTACTCCCAGACAAGCCTCGTCGAGGTTTTCCTTAAACATCTCGCGCATTGCCCGTTTCCAGCTCTGTGAGGAGACGCGTGCACGCTGCACTCCGCCATATATGGCAGTTTTAGGGCTGCCAGTGTCATCGCGGTTCAGACAGCTTGGCGGAACAGTTTGGATAACATGGATATCAAGATAAAGCCTTTTACTCATTATTGCTCTCCTTCTGCTTGTGGTTCCGGCATATTATTGACGCGATAGTAGGCTTCGGCCCAGCGCAGGCGCACCTTGTCCTTGCTTTCGTTGAACTGGTATTCATACATATCTTTAGCAAAAAGCGGATAGTCCATTTGTACCTCATGGGCTCTCATCAGCTGTATGAGGCCACGGGCGTGGTGCGCAAATTCACCAATATTTTTGGCTGTTAGCGCAGCGTCAAATCGACTTTTAATCCCGGATTCGTTTTTCCCGTCAGGTGCAATCAACAAGGAAACAGCTTGGCCAAATGATACTCCCTGGTCATTGACAGAGTCACTTTTTCCCTGTTGGTGGAGGGCAAAAAGCGTTAGAGCTAGATGTATTGCCCATTCTGCATAACTTGGCTTACCATAATCGCTTGCCAGCGCTTCAGGAAGTTCTGCTAAAGTCAGCTCCCAGACGCCCGGACTGGCACCAGGAGGTTTTCCTATCCCCCGTCGCAACTTGGCTAAACTGGCTGCTTGCCAAGATCCAGAGTCGCTTAGGGAACGTACTTTGTTTGCGACAAAACGGTAGACTAGATCGGTTTCACTCATTGATTGCTTCCTCCTTCCAGCTCTTCAGTATTTGGTTGACATTTCTCTTAAACTGTATAAAAGCAATCGGTGCTGCGATAATCCGTGAATTTTGCTGATCTATGGGTCCTATGATAGCTTTAGTACCCAGGGTATCGAACAGCTCCTGTCCAAGTCGTTTGATAGTCTGTAAAACAATATTTTGCCATTCCAGGATGCGTGCTTCCAGGTCGTCGGTTTCAGGATTGACAGATGCTAACCACCTACGAAATATGCTGTCAAAGGCATGATATGCATTTTCTTGAGCTATCGTCTCTTCAGTGGTTGCTGTCTTCTTTTTCTTCTTTTCAGCGTTGTCATCATATTTGCCGGACGCTTGAGTAAATTTTCGAGCGAGTTTTCCAAGCTGGGAGACACATTCATCGGTTTTGTCGAGCGCTAGAACAATACGATGAGCCCAAGACTCGCCAAGCTCAGTAAATAGGCTGGCATTGATCGTGAGTTCATCGGCAATGATTTCATGCACCACACTCTGGCTGTCTCCATACTTGATACCTACAGCTGCAATGTTGTAGTTCACTGTATCGATTATATGCTCTTCTTTCAGGATTTGCGCCCAGTCAATAATGCCTGCAACTCTGTCCTTTTCGCTATCTGCGGCATAAGGCAGCAATGATGTCAAATCACGCCAAAGACTTGTTTCTGGCTCGTGTGTCGTTGGAATGAACCCATTGGACTTAGAGCTTTTATGCCATGAACTCATTTGCTCAATAAAGAGGTTTTCTTTATTGAATACATCTCCATATGAAATCGTGGCACCGGTAACCTTGTCCGACGTCGTCGATAGCAAGACCCTTCTTGACTGTTGGGTCAGCAGTTCAACAAACCCGGAGAAATGTTTCTCTAGCTTCAAGGCATTTCTTGGCTCTTCTTCCCAAATCGGTAAGCCGGTTGGCAGCAGTATTTCGTTCTGGTATAAAAGAACAAAGTTCATTAGTAGGGTTTTCGCTAAACTAGCCTCCTGAAAATAGACTACGCCAAGCTTTCCTAGCCAGCCAGTCCCTCCACCATTCTCTGACCCACAGTTGCCCGATGGATCAGTAACCACAGCTTTTTTGCCAGCATAATCCCACGCGTGAAGCGCAATTAACCAACGAGCCGATTCTGGATATGAAAGCTCTGTTGCGTTAGAGCCAGAGCGGAGAGTGAAAAAACGTTTTTCAATGCGTGAGGGGACATCAGAAATGATTTGGGATGCATCTTTCGCATTGTTGCTAGTGCTTCTTATGCGTCTTAGTCCTGCTACCTGATAAAAGGGTTGTGTCGGGTGCACTAGCCAAAAGCGCTCGCGATAAAACTCAAGATAACGTTCAATGGCATTCACTGGCAGCTCTGACGCATCCCACAGTGCTTTCCAACGGCGAAGCGCCTCGTCTCTTGGTCTTGTCGCCTGCTCTAGTATAGAAGGCTCACCATTTTCGTCTACGCGCGTAAAGACGGCATAAAGGATGGCCAGGAGAAAGCGCAAGATTGCAACGTCTTGTGTCGGCAACTCCCCTTCGAGGCATTTTAGTTCATGAGCCCGCCTGAAAACTTCCAACACCGACAGTTCTTCGACTACTCCCTCCTTATTGCACGCGAGAACCCACGGTTCATCCAGCAGGTTAAAAAACCGCTCCGTGTGTTCGTCGTGTGTGCTTTGTGGTTCTTGCATGTCTTGTACGTCAGTGATCATCGCCCCTCTTTTCTAATGACAAGCCACTTTCTTCGCTGTAGTGTAGCACCTGCCCGCATAGCTCTGTTCGGTATTCGTCGTCAAGCACAAGAAACAATTCGCCTTGCAGCCATTCAGAGTCCTGCCAAGCTTTGAGTATTTTCAAATTGCTTGACTCCAATTCATGAATAGTTGTATCGATGTTCCATAATGTGCAGAATCGTGTAGGCAATCTAACCGAGCAGCGAGCCACTGTCCACGCCAGTTCAGGTGGCGGTGCACTGTCCTGCGGAAAGGCAGTGTCTTCCATTTCTTTATCAACCCCTGGCAGTAGATAAATATTGCCATCACTTCGCTGCTGTACCACAAGAACTTCGATGGAGTCACTGGAATCCCGTACTGTCGCCTCACCGCGTTTGCCAGAGGCGTCATCTACGTCGGTGTCCAACCAGCCCACCAAGGTGCTAGCACCTTCATTTGGCCCAGATATCTGGAATTTGGAAGCCTTGTCTTGCTGACAAGCGATTTTTTCCTGAAAAATAGCTTGAGCTTTTCGGTACTCTGCCGGGCATTTACTTAACGTCTCCAGCCCTTCTGGCGAATATGCTTGTTGTACCATTGGGGAGATGTCATCGGGCAAGGTCATTGCTGTAGGCAGGAGTATGTCGGTGTTCATGAGCAAATACTCGCCTCCATAAACACTTTTGGAACCCTTGTCGAATTGGTTGTCGGCAGTTGTTCCCATAACATAGCACCGTGCTTCCAGAAGAGCGGCGGGGCGTATACGACCAGCATGGCGATGCAGCCTGCCCATTCGCTGGATCAGTGAATCCATCGGGCAGATGTCTGTAAACAGTACATCAAAATCAATATCTAAAGACTGCTCAAGAACTTGCGTCCCCACGATTAAAAGTTTTTTTCCAAGACGTGTGTCATTTTCCTCTGGCGGCCCCAATTGATCCCGCAAATCCTTCTCTTTTTCGATGCGGGCAGGGGCAATAAACTGCGAGTGGAATAGTTCAACATGGCTTGTACCAAAATACTCGCTAAATTGCAGGGCTATACTCTGTGCGCGTGAGACAGTGTTGACTACTATCCCAGCACAGCCACCGTCGGCAAGCAGCATCTCAAGTTCAGGAATTAACATGTCATCATCAAGACGTTGAATATCAACATGAAGGCTTCGCGATGATTGCTCGGGTTTGCATTGGACGACATCTTTTTTGTCGGTATAAGTAATGAGTGGGTATGCAGTAGTGTCTGCCCATTCAGGAAGCGCCGCTTGTGTAGCGGGAACATCAAGCCAAGCGATGCCCGGGGTTTTGGAGCTGAGTCTTTCACCTAAATAAGAGTCCACCAGCTCCATGCGTTTGGTATTTGGCAAAGTAGCCGACAATACAATCGTGGGAACTTGATAAGCCCCCAGCCAAGCGAGTACCTTGTATAGATAGGAGCTCATATAGGCATCATAGGCATGGCATTCATCGATAATGACGACTTTATTGGCCAAGGCCAAATGCCTAAGAGCCAAATGCTTCTGCTTAAGCCCGCCCATCAGGATTTGGTCAATTGTGCCAACCACAAAGTTAGCAAGAATGCCGCGCTTGCGCCCGCAAAACCAATCATTGATTATAGCGGCGGCAAGGTGACTGTCAGCCTCCGAATCCTCACCAACTTGATTTGAGTGCGGAAGAGCTTGATATTCAGCGTTGAACTGGGATTTTCCATGGACAAGATTTACCGACTGTGCAACAGGCTGATTGAGCTTATCCATCCACTCGAGGATCCTCGGCAAAAGCCCATCACTGGTTGCCTGGGTCGGCAAGGCCACGAAGAGGCCACCGCACCCAGTCTTGGCGGCCATAATCTCCGCCGCCGCCAGCGCTGCCTCTGTTTTGCCCTCACCCATAGGTGCTTCAATGACAATCAGGCCTGGTTGCTCAGCTTGAGTCAGTACGTCCATTACGGATTCCTGGCATGGCCGAGGCGAAAAACCAAAACGCTTCGTGAAAAAGTCAGGTTGTGCCGTTTCGTCAGCCGCTTGCCACGGCGGCGACCATTCTAGATCATCCCACCCTGCCTTTGCGCGGCATCGAGGTCCTCGCAGCGTATTCGGCAGTACAGGGATCCCAAGGTATGGAAAATGATTCTCATTACTTGCTATCCAGTCAGAAAGAATAAGAAGACCGGTGAGGATGACTTGTGCAGTAGTATCGATTTCCAAGTTAAAGAGCGCGTCATCTAGATCGAGACATATCAGGCTCATAGCGTATTCCAGCAATTCATCTTGCACTGTCAGCCAAGACGGATCAGCAAACCCGGTATTAGGTGAAAAGTCACCAATCTCCATAAGCATATCTCGAGACGGTGGTTTGCCGTGATGGCCGCCAAGCACCACTGAAATGTTCCTGATCCAACCATGCCGCTCGACAATAGCCTGAGAGGCCAGAGCATGGGGAATTTTTTCCCGGCTTGCCATAGTGGAAAAACGCAAACCCGAATTCTTAACATAATCAAAGACAGCAGGGTTTGTATAACTTGCTTTTAGCTGAAACACAGGAGTAGCCTTACCCACATCGTGTACCGCTGCGCATGCCAGGAAAAGTTTTTTAGCCTCGTGCAGTGCTGTTTGTTCGTCTAATGAGCTATCAGCTTTAATAATAGCTCTAGCTAAAACCTGCTTTGTACTTGCAGGGATCCAGTGTTCCCATATAAGCTCGGCTGTTGCTACGGTATCTGAAAGGTGGACATACAAAGGCAGCCATTTGTCGGTATTGTCCCGCAAGGTCTTGCCCCATAAGAGGCGTGTTGGCTGCGATAAGGTGGGCAGGAGTTCCTGTAAATATGTATTGTCAGAAATCAGCTGGCCTGTTGTGTCGGTCATGGCTTAACCTTCCATGGCTTTGGCTGTATATGAAAGTGTGCATCATCTGCCATGGCTTTAAAGCAAGTCAACGTGAGCTGTGCGTCGCTCAGAGCATCATGTGCCTGTGCATTTTCAAGACCAAAATAGTTTGCACAATAAGCAAGTGATTTCCATTCATAGCTGCCATAGTGCTTACGTTTATCAAGCGTATGGGCGAATACTTCCATGGCGCACACGTAAGGTTTTTGTAAAAGGTTGATACCGTTGCCTTGTAAAAACCCAAAGTCGAAGGCAGCGTTGTAGGCGACTATAAAAGATGCTTTGGCAACAATGTTCTGTATTTCGTCTACCCTTTCGGAGAATGGAAGCTTTGTGGCAACATCTTTAGGCGCAATATTGTGAATGGCCTGCGCAGTTAGCCAGGACGTTTTTATCGTGGGTTTGAAGTTGTCATAGAAAAGTACTGTACCGTTCTGGTCGATGATGGCCAGTTGGAGAATTTCATCAGGCCTGAGCCTATTCTGTCGGCGACCCACTTCATCCATTAAGTATATATTGCTATTTTGAGGAGGATGAAGTCCGGTTGTTTCAGTGTCAAGTACAATATAATACCCCATCAATAATTATCACATTCCCTTTGATGCAATATCCCTAATACAATGATAATTTTACTTCTGATTTACAATATTTTGTGGGAAATATCATTTTTAACAAAAAATAATTCTAGCAGCAAGTAGGTAAAACAATAAAAGCATGAAAGATATATTAAGATATTTGGAGTAAGTTTTTCCTTGAGGTCAACGAGACAATTGAACAGGAAACCGACGAGGGACAATATGAAATCAGAGGGAAATAGCAGAGACAAGGCCCTACGGATAGCCCAGAGACGCACAAAGGCAAGTCGATAAGGCAGGAGGCTTTAACGCTGCAATACAGTAAGGTACAGGAGAAGAAGTGGACAATTATACTCAAAGACCTACCATAAACCGGACGCGCCCGGTACAGCAGCCATATCGCCGTCACGCACAGCAGAACGCGCCACAAAAGAAGCAGTCAGGTTGGAAGACGTGGCACAAAGTCGTAGTAGGCGTTCTTTTATTGTTGCTTGTCGTCGTCTGTGTCGCTACCTGTAGCGGGGGATCAGGCGCAAAGTCGATAGATCCGACGGAAGATAATATCAGCCGCGTGTTAAAGAATGGCATCGACTTCGGAGGGACGAAGGTCACATATCCTGGTGATATAGAATCAGTGACACTGAACGGGACGGGGACGGAGGAATTCCCTTACTGGATAGTAATAACCGCTTTTGAGGGCTCGCCTCTGTCTCAGGATACCCTGCTCACCAGCAACGTCAAAAGTGCTGCCGCCCTGTCTTACCTGTTCAGGGATGATGCCAGGGTCGAAAGGGTAGTATGGAACGGCAGGGCGCTGTCTTCTGACAGCCAAGAAGTCCCTATCATGCAGGTGATCTACATGACCAAGAACACGCCACAAAACGACGCCTTGGCAGATGCCCTGCTTTCCAGGTCTGACACATACTATATAGAGGACATCTTATATTCCGGGCTTAACCAATACAAAGACGTACCCCAGAAAAAGGAATAATGAAGAACTGCGCCGTCATTTTTGAGTGTAGCTTTGGAGCAACAACGCCCTAAGTGGTAATGAGCCGATTCGAGCGTGCTTACCCCGAGTTCGATGATATAAAAGCAGTATGCCATTTAAAAACCATTTTGAAAGTGTATAAGCCCACGCTGCGTTCTAGGGTAAAAGGAGTTCTTAATGCCCGTATTAAACTGCTTGAGGGGGCTGATGGATACTCCCAGAGCATTAACTACGATTATCTTGGGAGTAGAGAGTCTTGTTATATACTGGGTAATAGGGGAAATGCGAGCGCAAGAAGATGCAACAGTGGATATTTTCGGAAAAAACAACTCAAAGAAGATAGGACAAAACAATGATCGAAAAATGGAAATCGCTACCAATGGTGGGAAAAGTCGCTGTAATTGTAGTTGTTATCCTTCTTCTTGGCGGTCTTAGGAATTGTGCAATGTCTAATACCACAACTCAACCAGGCGATAGCAATAATCAAGAAACAGCAACCGAAAACGCCGCTCCTGCCCAAGAGAGCCCTTTGCCACAAGTAACTGTCTCTGAGTATAAGGGACAAGAGGGGCTGATAGCCTACAAAGAGTTAGAGGCAAAAGGCTACACTGTGGATGCGGAGTTCGAGGATGAGACTCTAACCAGCGCTAACGGGAGTGCCTCTGACGTTTTTGATCCACTAGACCCGCAGAGCCAAGACGACAGGCTATCGGTTGACTCTTTTGTCGTGAGCGACATAATACAAAACGGAAATACACTTAAGCTGATAATCAGCTCGCAAACCCCTGCCACCGATGACGAAGTGGTTGCTGCGTTTCGTGACTACCTTAACGAACGCGCTTCATCAGGGGTAGTCATTGCCAAGGCAGTAAGCGATATCACATTCAGCGATGGCGTTGTCCGTGTTACTTTCGATCCGGCTCTTGTCGGCATTGACCGTGACACTTTTTCCTCTATTAGCCCATTCCAAAATCTGGCTGAGTTTGTCGGTACGCCAATTGCTTTTGATGACGACCTCGGCAAGCGCATACGCCCATTAGTAGGGTCGGTCGAAACAGTTTTTGTCGACGGTACAAGTGCGGGGACATTGACGGCCCAGGAAATATATAAAATGGGGACAGGGAAAGACTTATAAGGCTATGAAGTCGCCACATCGATAATGAAGAATGGAAAGGATTCCTAGGAGATAAGGCAAAGTCAAAACGTATTAACCATAAAGGCCTTTCAGGGAATTTCACGTTAGACAACGACAAGCACGCATTGACCATCAAGAACAAAGGCATGCTTAAAAGTAATGGCGGAGAGGCCAATATTGCAGCATCGTGCTGCTCGATCATTTTGGAGCAATAGCATTTTTGCTGGTAATCATGCATAAATGGCTGGAAAAGAACGCATCTTCATATGGGTTCATATATTGTCTTGAGATATAAAGTAGTAAAATGCGTCTATGTCTCAAAAATCTTATATAAATGACGACTATGAATATAACGTTGCTTTTGCGATGGCCTTTCTTGCGCAAGACGTCTATCCTGAATTAACTGAAGTTGAAGTAGCAAAAAAGTCCTTGGCGATAGACGATATATGATTTGGAAAGAGACATATGACAAAGAAAGACGACTGAACGAATCGTAATAGGTTTTGGCGCAGTGACATTCTGGCTGGTAGTCAAACCGTTCCAGGCATATAGAGATAGGAAGAATGCAAGTGAATGCTCTTACTATTGTCAATTGCGTTTTTGGACTAGCAACAGCTGGTACTGCTCTGGTTGGCCTCATACGGCCTCAGGCTTTCAGCCACTCGGCTCTCATCGGACCTGGTGAGCAAATGTACTCTCGTATGTACGCTGCTCGTGCAGTGCCTCTTGGCCTTGCTGCCGCACTACCTCCTTTTGCGTGGGAAGGTGCTCCCGTTGCTACAGTACTTGGGGTAGCTGCTATTGCACAAGTAGCTGATGTTGTAATTGGGATTCGGAATCATGAGTTTGGCATGACCATCGGGGCAGGTATTGCAGCCATTGTTCATGTTGCCTGCGCAATATCTATCATTTTGTAATCTATTATGCGCATCCACTGCCGTTTGCTTCCTGGCAGGCTTCATCGGCAACTCCTCCTGTCCTTTTACCAGTAGAGCAGTCGAAGAACACGCGTGCTCTTCGACTACGGAGACGTTCCCGGCGTATACGACATCCTTGAAAAAATCAAAACAGGTCACCCTGATATCGAAATGACAGGCGATATGGCACGTGGGCAATAGACGGAGAATGGAAGTATATGCAGAAGAAAAAAGACCGCTGTATCTATATGTTTACAAACGCAGGCTATAAGAGCCTTGATTCTGAGGCTGGCCCTTGGGGTTTGCCTTGGCACTTTCTCTTGGTAGCCGCACCATGGCTGCCAGCCAACTTAAAGAGAAGGGGCTTATGGCCTTTGCATTTCGGCAAACCAAAACCTTGAGACAACGATGAAAAGGGATTCTGGTAAATGAGGCTATAAAGAACATGAAAGACGTGCTAAAGTAGATACATGCCATTGATGGCAGCGACTTCACATCCCAATACAACAGAATACAGGAAGCCCTTAAAGGCAGCGGGTATGAGACGGTAAGCGTAAAGAACATGCTGAAAGACACCGGTGTCGCCTATAGGAGAGTGAACGCCAGCGGCAGGACGTCTGACGGCTACGTGCCCGAGATACGGCTCCATACGACTGAAGGCCTTGCTATAAAAGAGCCGAACCATAAGCTGTACGAAGAGCAGGGGACGACAAAGGATAAGGCCAGGTACAAAGAGCTTGAAAGGATTATGGTGGCAGAGGCTGACAAGATACCGATGCCGCCAGGGATCGGGGGCATAAGATGATGAAGTACTACATCACCGACAACAAGTACATGCTTATCAGGCAAGAGGTTGATCCTTGCTGGGTACCGGAACGGTACGACTACCGCGCCCATGATTGGGTCGAGGACAGGAATAAAAACATGTGCGGCGAGTTCTTCCTTGAGCTAAACGAGATAACAGAACAGGAGGCCGAAGAATGGGTGGCATGGAACGAGAAGAGAATAGCAGAGACAAAGCCTTACGGATAGCAACCGAGGCGCACAA
>JGI24699J35502_11133741_pt1 | contig 14585 bp, 10 predicted proteins | sample TergutMp193P4_FD_35502 | JGI IMG/M metagenome (IMG submission 35502) | reverse complement strand
CAACTTCGTGTATCGAATCTTTAGAACTTGTGCAGCTATACATAACTTTAAAATTAAAATCAATCCATGGCATTACAAAAACTAATTTACATAAACTTTAATAGGAGTTCTGTTCTTCTTAAAGAAGAACCAATTGCTCAAAAACAGCTAATATGCTGTGAGCATGAGAATTACTGAAAACGGACAAGGCGAAGAAGTCCGTACCAAAAAAGTGGTGACGTTTTAAAAAGTATGCTGGTATAAAAATTTGACAATGAGAGAAAAAGGGCTATATTTGTTTTATGAAAATAAGAATAGGGTGATTTTCTAAAAGCAAAATCATTTAATCTACTGTAAAATAATGGATTACAATAGAATTAATACATATTTAACAATTATAAACTATTAGTCATTATCAATATATATGAGTGATAATTAACACATAACACTTTTTATGACATTAAATGTTATAACAATATGTCTAATAAAAAAATAATATAATAGTTTGTATATCAATTAATTATAGTAGCATACTTTGTAGAACACCACCGAAGAATCATTAGAATTAATGATTCTTCGGTGGTGATGAAAAAATGTTTGCAATTGATGGACAGCATCGGGTTGCAGGTATTCAATTGGGGCTTATGAGCAAAATTATAAAATGATAGCAGATGACCAATATTCAATCATTTTCGTTGCTCACATTGATAATCGTGAAGGAATGAAACGTACCCGAAAATTATTTTCGGACATAAATAAAAACGCCAAACCTGTAGCAAAAAGAGATAAAATTATAATAGATGAACAAGAAATCGCGGCTATTGTAACACGGCGCGTATATGCAGAATACGAGCATTTTAATAATGGCGCTTTAATTATTTTGTCAGAAGAGACAAATCTTTCTTCAGACGATACAACGCATTATACAAACATTACAAATTTATATGATGTTGTTAAAATTTTGCAGAGTTTATTCAAAATACCCAAAGGTACAAATGAATGGGATGAAGATAACATTATCAATTTCAAGGCGATTGTTTTTGACTTTTTGAATACAATTATTGGTTGTAAACAAGAATATAAAGAATTTTTTATTTCAAAAACAAAATCATTAAGTGATTTACGTCAAAATAATGCGTATCTTTTATTTCGTCCTGTTGGTTTTACCATGATAGCTAAATATATGTTGAGTTTGCCAAAAGAAACGAACTTGATTTTTTTAAGAATAATATAGATAAAATAAGCTATATATTTCCTAATAGTCCTTTTAACAAAATCATTTGGAATAATGGAAAGATGGATGCTAAAGAAATAAATCAACTATTAATAGTTGATTTATCAATCTATTTATTAAGAAAATATAGAAAAAGCACACGCAATCTACTTAAAAGGCTCAGAGATGCAACAAAAAATGATCATATCCAATTACCCGATATAATAAAATTATAATGAACAATAGTTCGTTATAAAATTTTGTATATTAAGCAGCAATTAAGCCATATTCGTAAAGTTTATTAACTTTTAGTTGATTTTTTGGAGAGTTCGGTTTTTTTTGCGAATGCGTTAAAAAAATCGATCAAGAAGTAATATATCGTGCCATAGCGTTTTAAAGTTTGCCCGAGAGAATGGTTCTCCATCCGATTTTCGGGTATTGAGCCAATACATTTTAGCTAAATTGACAGTTGTAAGCGAAGCGTTGGTGGTGTTCTACAAAGTACGCTTATTAAACAAACCCAAAGTTGATATAAAGAGAAAGCTAAGTTAAAAACCTACAAATGATTATACACTTTTTTGGAAAAGCAACATGTTTTTTCGAACTTCTCCCTCAATTCGCGACATTCCTAACAAGTTAACCCTCATATTCAAAGGCTCTATGCGTCATTGAATGTTTCCTCCTCGTTTACAAAACTTTTTTTTCTTAGTTCGAAGTCCCTTCCCAGATATTTTTCCCTTACAATAGGATTGGCCGCTAATTCTTCCGCAACTCCTTGAAACAACACCTTCCCTTCGAACAGAAGATAAGCGCGGTCGGTAATACTGAGCGTTTCGTGGACGTTGTGGTCGGTGATAAGAATCCCAATATTTTTTAATTTCAGTTTTCCAACAATTTGTTGAATGTCTTGTACGGCAATGGGGTCGATGCCGGCAAACGGTTCGTCAAGCATAATAAATTTGGGATCGATAGCTAAACAGCGGGCGATTTCTACCCGCCTGCGTTCCCCACCTGAAAGTTGATCGCCCAGATTTTTCCTGACTTTTTCCAAACCGAATTCGGCTATCAGGCTTTCCAATTTTTCTTTTCGGTATTCGACCGATTGATTGGTCATTTCCAGTACGGAACGAATATTGTCTTCCACCGACATTTTCCGAAACACAGAAGCCTCCTGTGCCAGATAACCAATCCCGTTTTGAGCGCGCTTATATACAGGAAATTTTGTAATTTCCATGTCGTCGAGAAAAATTTTCCCTTCATTGGGAGCAACTAATCCTACCGTCATGTAGAAGGTGGTCGTTTTGCCGGCTCCGTTAGGTCCCAACAAACCCACAATTTCGCCCTGTTTCACATCAATCGAAACATGATTGACTACGGTACGATTTCTGTATCTTTTTACTAAATCTTCCGTGCGGAGAATCTTTTGTTCCATGAGACTTTCTTATTTTGCGCAAAAGTAATAAAAAAACACTACATTTGTAGCTCCATTGAGAAGGTCTAAAAATTCGATAGATAAAAAGACAATATGATTAAGGCATTTCATAAATTTGGCGAATATGTACTGCTTATGTACAAAACATTTTCGATTCCAGAACGTTGGAGCGTATTTTTCAAACAGACGTTGAGAGAAATATCCAAGTTGGGAGTGGACTCTTTGTGGATTGTCGTTTTTATTTCTATCTTTATCGGAGCTGTAATCACGATTCAGGTCTCCTTGAATATTAGCTCGCCCCTTATTCCGGATTTTACAGTGGGATATATTACGCGGGAAGTCATTTTGCTTGAATTTTCCTCAAGTATTATGTGCTTGATACTGGCAGGAAAAGTAGGATCGAATGTGGCTTCAGAATTGGGTACGATGCGTGTAACCGAACAAATCGACGCGTTGGAAATAATGGGGATAAATTCAGCTAATTATCTCATTCTTCCTAAAATAGTTGCATTTGTCATTTTTATTCCCGTGCTGGTCATTTTCAGCATGTTTTTTGGAATCGGAGGCGGTTATTTTATTGGATGGGCTACCGATATGATTACGATGGCCAAATATGAATACGGCATTCAATATTGGTTTGTACCTTGGTATATTGGTTATTCAATCATAAAATCTATGGTATTCGCTTTTATCATTGTTTCAGCGGCTTCCTATTATGGATACTATGTCAAAGGAGGCGCCTTGCAAGTGGGTAAAGCCAGTACGGATTCGGTGGTGATGAGTAGTGTGTTGATTTTAGCAATGGATTTGGTAATGACTCATTTAATGCTTGGTTGATGATTGACGTAAAAAATGTAAGAAAATCGTTTGATGAAAAAGAGGTAATAAAAGATATATCCATTACTTTCGATCCGGGAAAAACCAATCTGATCATTGGACGAAGCGGTTCGGGAAAAACCGTTTTCATGAAAATTTTGATCGGACTTCTCCGCGCCGATTCTGGAAAGATATTGTACAACGGACGTAATTTACCCAGTATGAGTAAAAAAGAATTGAAAGCGCTTCGCCGCGAAATGGGCATGCTGTTTCAAGGTTCAGCCCTATTTGATTCGATGACCGTAGAAGAAAATGCAATGTTCCCTTTGACCATGTTCACGAAACTTTCGAAAAAAGAACGTGAAGAGCGGGTCAATTTCTGCTTGGAACGCGTAAATTTGCGGGATGCCGCTCAATTGTATCCGGGAGAAATCAGCGGAGGAATGATGAAACGGGCTGCGATTGCGCGGGCGATCGCCCTGAATCCAAAATATCTGTTTTGCGACGAGCCTAATTCGGGTCTGGATCCAAAAACCTCTCTTTTAATAGACGATTTGATTCATGATATTACTACCGAATACAAAATGACCACCGTAATCAATACGCACGATATGAATTCGGTAATGAATATCGGCGAAAAAATTCTTTTTATTAATGATGGAAAAAAGGAATGGGAAGGCACAAAGGATGGCATCATGAATTCGTCCAATAAAGAATTGAACGATTTTGTATTTGCCTCCGATTTATTTAAAAAAGTAAAAGAAGTTGAAAATTTATCGTATGACGAAGGTTAATTTATTTTTGCTTATTCTACTGAACGGCTTTTTACTTTCCTGCGCCAAAGAACGATATGTAGCAAGCTCTGTTGAGAGTTCGCGTGTCGAAATGAACAGCGCATGGGATGCAAAAGCCAATCCTAAAATGACCGCATTAGTAGAATCTTACAAAGCCAAAGTACAAAGCGAGATGGATATTCCGATCGGCACGGCCGATCAAACGCTGCAAAAAGGATATCCCCAAAGTCTGTTGGGCAATTTTACGGCTGACGCCATGAAGGAAATAGCTGAAGGATTGTGGGGGCATATCGATTTTGCCGTAATAAATATCGGCGGATTGCGTGCAATTCTCAATGAAGGCACAGTGACCATAGGAAACATGTATGAAATTTATCCCTTCGACAATCAGCTGATTTTGCTCGAATTGCGCGGAAAAGATGTCAAAGACTTTTTCGATTTTATTGCTTTCAACGGAGGAGGAGGCCTTTCTACCGGCATCCAGTTGACAATTCAGTCGCAAAACGTTCAGTCGCTGGAGATAGGCGGCAATCCTTTGGATGAAAATAAAATCTACCGAATAGCCACCATCGACTTTTTAGCACAAGGCAATGACGGAATGACAGCCTTTAAACAGGCGGTCAACCGGCTGGATTCGAATCAAACGCTCAGAGATTTAATGATACAATATATAAAAGATTTAACGGCAAAAAAACAAACGATCCATGCAACGCTCGATAATCGGATTGCTATTATTCCTATTTAGCTTCCAACTACAAGCTCAAGAAACGAAACAATTGGTTATATTGCATAACAACGATACGCACAGCCGTATCGAACCGTTTCCTGTAAATGACGCGAAATATCCCGATATGGGAGGAATCCTCCGTCAGGAGGCTTATGTGGAAAGCGTACGCAAGGAGAATAGCAACGTACTGCTTTTTCACTCTGGCGATATAGTACAGGGAACGCCCTATTTCAATCTGTTCAAAGGACAAGTAGAAATTGCTTGTATGAATTGGATGAAATACGATGCAGCTTGCTTGGGCAATCATGAATTTGATTATGGATTGAATATCTTGGCCGACATGATTAAAGCGGCTAATTTCCCTTTTATTACTACAAATTTGGATTTTACGGGAACCGTGCTGGAGGGATTGACTAAAAAATACCTCATTCTTCGACGCGGCGGCTTGAAAATAGGAGTTATCGGAGTGACAGTAGACTTAAACGGTTTAGTTGACCAGTCCAATTTTAAAGGGGTAAAATACCTCGATCCGATCCAATCAGCCAACGAAACAGCCGCTTATTTGAAGGAGAAAGAAAAATGCGATTGGGTGATTTGCCTTTCTCACTTGGGATATTTTCCAATGGAAGAGCGAGTGGGCGATATCACTTTAGCGAAAGAAAGCAACTGCATCGACCTGATCTTGGGGGGACATACGCATACTTATTTGCGCTTTGCCGACCGGAGATTAAACAAGGACAATAAAGAAGTAGTGATCGACCAAGTGGGAGAAAAAGGGGTTTACATGGGAAGATTGGATGTGTTATTTAAAAAAGAAAAGAAATAGATGGGAAAAAAGATTGCAGCATACCTGATAGGATTACTGATTTGCTTTTATCCAGAAGTGAAAGCGCAACCGACACTCTATAAAAATGTAAACCAGACGGCAATGAATCAATGGGTGGATTCCGTCTTCGCTTCTATGACTTTGGATGAAAAAATAGGACAATTGTTTATGGTCGTGGCTGATCCGCGTTCGACTTACTATACCCGCGTCATCAATTATATCAAAGAACAAAAAATAGGTGGCATCCTTTTTTCCAGCGGGACGCTAAGCGACGAAGCCGAAAGCATCAACCTCTACCAATCTTACAGCCGCATTCCCTTATTTATTTCGTTCGATGGAGAATGGGGTTTGGCTATGCGCTTGGACGATACACCCCGTTTTCCCAAAAATATGATGATCGGAGCAATCCAGGACAACGAATGGGTTCGACTGTATGGAGAAGAAGTGGGACGGGAATGCAAAGAATTGGGTGTCCATATCAATTTTGCGCCGGTACTGGATGTCAACGTCAATCCCAATAATCCGGTCATAGGAGTCCGCTCTTTCGGAGAAAATCCCTACCTAGTAGCTGAGAAAGGGAAAGCCTATTCAAAAGGACTGGAAGCGATGAATATAATTTCCGTTGCCAAACATTTTCCGGGTCATGGAGATACTTCAACCGATTCGCATGTCGCTTTGCCCCGAATTGAATCCAATCGGGCTCATTTGGATTCCGTCGAATTGTATCCTTTTGTACAATACATACAAGCGGGATTTGCCGGCGTTATGTCGGGACATTTATTGATTCCGGCATTGGATAGTACAAGCGATTTGCCGGCTTCGTTGTCGCCCGTCATCAATAATTTGTTAACCAACGAATTGGGTTTTGGAGGATTGAAAGTAACCGATGCTCTGGTGATGAAGGGCGCTGCAGGAGGTACGTACAGCGTTTGCGTATCATCTCTGTTGGCTGGAAACGATATTTTGTTGAGTCCCGAAAAACCGATCAATGAATTTGCCGCTGTAAAAAAGGCCGTTGAAACAGGAATCATCAGCAAAAACACGATCGACGAAAAATGCCTGAAAATTCTTCAATATAAATATATTGCAGGCCTCGATCATTACGCGCCCATTGAAACCAAAGGTTTAAAGGAACGAATCAATACCAATTATACCGATTGGTTGATACAAAAATTGAATGCAGAGGCCATTACTTTGCTAAAAAATGAAAATGCCCTCTTGCCTCTTCGACAATTGGGAGAACGAAAAATCGCTGTTGTTTCGTTGGGAGATAACGATTCCAACGATTTTCTTCAAACCATGGCCTTGTACGATGATTTCGATTTCTTCTCGTCGGCGACAAGCGTCGGTCAGGACGCTTTGCTCAACCGCTTGAAAAACTACGATGTGGTGGTTTGCGCCATTCATTCGAATAAAATAAACGATTCTCCTGCACTGCAATCTTTGGCCGAGCAAAAAGAGGTGCATCTCTGTTTCTTTGTTCCGCCCTACCAGCTGAGCAAATACCAACAAAGTATCTTGTCGGCCAAATCGGTTACTTTAGGATATGAGAATACGCCATACGCTCAGAAAGCAACTGCCGAGGTGGTCATGGGTGGATTGCCTGCCAAAGGCAAACTCCCTGTTACGATCGGCGGGTTGTTTCGATACAATTCGGGCTTGACTACGCAAAAAGTACGTTTGTCGTATCAACATCCCATGGAGGTCGGGGTATCGGAAAGAATAGCGGACGAAATTGCCGCTATTGCAATGGAAGGAATAGACAACAAGGCTTTTCCGGGATGCCAAGTATTAATTGCCAAAAATGGAGTAGTCATATACAATCAATCGTTTGGTTATTTCGATTATGCCGGAACGCATCCGGTACAAAATGCCGACATCTACGATTTAGCTTCGGTTACTAAAGCAACCGCTACAGTTTCGGCTATCATGAAATTGTACGATACCGGCCAAATCAGCTTGCAAGACCGTTTAAGCAAATACATTCCCGAATTGAAATATACCGACAAAGAAGATATTACCATCAAGGATGCTTTGTTTCACCAAACCGGCTTGCCGTCTTTTTATCCTTTTTATCAACTGCTGATCGATTCGAGCAGTTACGAAGGAAGTCTTTACTCCAACAAGAGAACGGCGATTTACAGGACATTGTACGACAAAAATGTTTATATGCGGAATGATTTCGAATTTTTTCCGGGTATGGTTTCCAAAACGCCGCAAAAAGGAATGCAACGGCAGGTGGCCGGACATTTCTATGTGAGAGATGATTTCGACAAAACGATGATCCAGACAATTGCAGAAGTTCCTTTGAGAAGCAATAATAATTACCGGTATAGCGATTTGAATTTTATCCTGCTGAAGGAAATGGTAGAAAACGTCTCCGGACAATCTTTCGATCGTTTGCTCGACCAAGAATTCTTTGCGCCTTTGGGAGCTTCTTCCACCACTTTTTTACCGTTGAAAAAATTTGATAAAAAAAAGATCGCACCTACGGAAAACGACGAATTCTTGCGAAATCAGATTCTCATCGGTTATCCTCACGATGAAGCAGCCGCTCTGATGGGCGGAGTGTCGGGAAATGCAGGCTTGTTTTCCGATGCCAATGATTTAGCAAAATTATTGCAATTATTTTTGAATAACGGAGAATATGGAGGCGAGCAGTACATCTCGGAAGCCACGATGCGAACGTTCACGCAAATCAAAAGTCCGTCCAGTCGACGAGGCTTGGGATTCGACAAACCGGACAAAGAAAACGGAAATGGAAGCGTTTGCGAATCAGCGCCGGCAAGCGTTTACGGCCATACGGGTTATACGGGAACTTGTTTCTGGATAGACCCGGATAATAAATTAATATATATTTTTTTATCGAATAGAGTATATCCTTCGCGAACTTATACGAGATTAATGGACTTAAATATTCGCCCGCGAATACAGGAAACTATATACCAATTTACGAACAATTAAATTTCTTATACGTTATATTAGCAATGAAATTGACAATGGTTCGACATACGTCTGTCGATGTAAAAGCGGGAGTATGTTACGGTTTTTCGGACGTCCCGCTCAACCCTTCTTTTGAGGGGGAGGCAGCCATTATAAAGCAAGAGTTGCAAAAGGAGAGCTATGACAAAATATATTCCAGTCCGTTGTCGCGATGTGTCTTATTGGCTGATTATTGTGGATTTCCAGATGCGGAATTAGATACGCGCATCAAAGAGTTTAATTTTGGGGACTGGGAGATGAAGAGCTTATCGGAAATCGACTTTTTAGAAGCTCAAGCATGGATGAACGACTGGTTAAATTATCCAAGTAAGAATGGAGAATCCTATAAAATGATGCAAGAAAGGGTCAACAACTTTGTGGATGAGGTAAAATCAAAAAATCAAAATATTTGCATTTTTACTCATTCAGGTGTTATTCGGCTGATTCATGTGTATTTAGGTCTTTGTTCCATAGAAGAATCATTCGAATTTCCGGTTGAATACGGACAGATTTTTCATTTTGATCTTTGAAATAGAGAGGGAATTAAAAAAATAATAGAGCGCCAGAACTCTGGCACGATATTTGCCCTATAATAGATAGATAGATTATTGTCATTTTTCTGATTAGTTTTTTCGGAAACAATCAAAAATATTTTTTCTTCTTGCAGTGGCTTGTGAAAGTCGCTGCAAGAGTTCGAAAAAATAGTTCCAGAGTGTGTATAGTGTGTTGATTCATAGGTACTAATTGGGAAAATGCAATATAAAAATCTGTTGTTCGCAACGGATTTTTTTATTTATCGGAATCCGTTGCGTGAGCAACGGATTTTTTATTTTTATGTCCTTCAACATACCTGTTTTGTCACAGACAGATTATCCGAAATGACATTCCTTGATTTTTGCGAATTCCCAAAACAATTCCCAAAAGCATGTCGAAAAAATCTTTTTTAAAAGTCTCAAAATTTCAGAAGCGGCGCGAATCAAATTGCCACAATTTTTCAAAATCAATTGTTTTGAAAAGAACTTCTAACGATATTTCCATAAATTAATAAATTAACAATCTTATAGACAAACTAAAGAGCATCGACTTTATGAAGGCCTGAAAATAAATTGGTTCCTTTTTTGGTTCAAATTTAACTTTTAAATAGTATTTTTGCACATTGAAACCTATTCCGATGCAAAGAAGTTTGAAGAATAAAATCAGATAAAAATCAGTATGGCAGAAAAATTTGGAAAGACATGGTGGGGCGAGCGCTGGCTGCGCTCGCTGGAAAATGTAGATTACGATAACCGTTTACCGCGGGGAGCTTCGTATGCACGGAGCGGACATGTCCAGAACATCAAGATCAATGGCAATCAAATTGTGGCAAAGGTTTCGGGAAGTCGTCCAACGCCTTATAAAGTGACCATTATTGTTCCTCCGTTTTTCGAGGAACAGATCGAGCAACTGATGGCAAAAATCATTGAACGTCCAGTATTGATTTCCAAATTGTTGAACCGCGAACTCGACCCTTCCATTTTGAATATTGCCGAAGAGTTGGGGTTGAAGGTTTTTCCACGTCAATGGACGGATTTCAAGATGCAATGCTCCTGTCCCGACTGGGCGGTGCCTTGTAAACATTTGGCGTCAGTCATTTACATGTTGAGTCGCGAAATTGACAATAATCCGTTTATGGTTTTTGAAATCCACAATGTCCATTTGATGGAGGAACTGAAAAAACGCGAAATTTTTATTGCCGACCAAAAGAAAACGGAAATACCCTTGCTTGAAAGTTTGCTGAAAGTAAAAAAAACTCCAAGTGCAGATATTCCAGAAGATGCCGTTTATGAAAGTGTTGATTTTTCGCGGCTACAAAATATTTCGGATGCATTGGTGCAATTATTACCCGATGCTCCGCCGTTTTATCCTTCGGGTAATTTTCGTGAAAAATATGCCGAACAGTTATCCAGAATCGCAAAGAATGCAAGCCGAATCCTTTCTAAAAAGCTGGATCTCGATACATTCTTCCCTTATTCGGACCAACGGACTTTGAATCGCCGTTCAACCCTGAAACTGACGATAACCGGTCAGAATGAGTTTGAAGTTTTGGGCGAAAACCATACCATCAAACGCTTGGACGAATTGATTCCAGCGCTTTTCGCCCTCAATCCCGACCATTTGCTCGATTTTGAACCTTCGGTGGCTGCATTTCATAAAATTTTGCTTGCTTCGCTGCACCTGGCTGCAAACGGCATGGTGATTCCACAAATCGTTCAGTTGGAGGATAAACAGTTTGTTATTCGATGGCTGCCTGCAGTGATTGATCCTCGCGTGAAAACGCTTATCGAAAAATTATCGGCTATTTTACCCGACGACTTGTTGCAGGTAAAGACCATTCTTCGAAAAAAAGAACATGTAACGCTGATTGAAAATCAGACTGTTGAGATTCTGTCGCCTTTTATCGGAAAAATAATCGCACGATTTTCCAAAGCCTCAGACGGAGATTTATTTGAAGATTTATTTTTCAAAAACAGGCCTCATCCGTTTAAATCGGTTGGCGAGAATGCCTTAAGCGGAGGAATAAAAGTTTGGTTAGACCGTTATTACCTCACTGCCGATGTGTATAAGCCCACCATCATCGTATCGGAACTGCCGAACGAAGAATTTGACATACAAATCAGTATCGAAGACCAAACGATTTCCGATCAGTTGCCCATTCCGTTGAAGAAGATTCTGACGCAAAAGCAATACGAAAAACAGCGATTCAAGATTTTGCAGGGCGTTTCGCTGCTTACGCCTTTCATTCGGGGATTGGATACGTATATCAATTTTGGATGTAATACGCCTATCCACTTTTCCACCAGCGAATTTGCCCCTCTTCTAATGGAGGCGCTTCCAGCAGTTCGTTTGCTCGACATCAAAATACTGCTTCCCAAATCGTTGCAAGAACTGTTGCGCCCCAAAGTATCCGTCAAATTGAGAAGAAACGAGGGCGGACAAGGTTTTGTAAGTCTGCACGATTTACTTTCATTTAATTGGCAAGTAGCTATCGGAAAAACAATTATATCGCCCGAAGAATTCGATAAACTGCTGAAAAATGCCTCTCGTTTGTTCAAATTCAAGGAAAATTACATTTATGTGAGCGACGGCGACATAGAAAAACTGCATAAGGCTTTTACGTCGGATAAGCCGCTGAGTTCTTATCAATTGCTGCAAACGGCTTTGGCGGAAGAGTACGAAGGCGCTCCCGTTTTGCTTACCAACGAAGTGCGTGATTTGATTCGCGAACTGACTTCAACCGAAAACATAGCGCTGCCGCAAGAACTTAACGCGACGCTTCGTCCGTATCAGCAACGTGGTTTTTCGTGGATTTACCGCAATAGCCGCATTGGCTTTGGCAGCATCCTTGCCGACGATATGGGTTTGGGAAAAACCTTGCAGGTCATTTCCATCTTGCTGAAATTCAAAGAGGAAAATGTTTTGGATAAAAAACGCAAGGCTTTGGTGGTGGTACCAACCGGTTTGTTGACCAATTGGCAGGCCGAAATAGGGAAGTTTGCACCCTCGCTTTCGTCGCATATTTTTCATGGAACGGCGCGCGACTTGAAACAATTCCATTCCGACGTGATGCTCACCACTTACGGCGTGCTTCGCAGCGATGCCGACCTGCTGAAGAAACAGAAATGGCAAGTCATGATTATTGATGAAGCGCAGAATATCAAGAACAACGAAACAGCTCAATCGAAAGCGGTAAAAAGCATTCCTGCTACGATCCGCATTGCGATGAGTGGGACGCCGGTCGAAAATCGGTTGACCGAATTTTGGTCTATCATGGATTATACCAACAAGGGTTATTTGGGTACGATCAAAAAGTTTAAGGATGAATATGCCAATCCGATTCAGATGTTTAATGACGAACAGATTACGGCGAGATTTCGGAAAATCACCGCGCCGTTTATGATGCGCCGTATGAAAACCGACAAAACGATTATTTCTGACCTGCCCGACAAAATAGAGCAAAATCAGTATGCGCAACTCACAAAACAACAAGCGGCATTGTATGAAAAAACGATGCGGGCGGCGATGGAAGAAATCGAAGGTTGCAACGAAAACGACCAGCAATCGCTTTTCAAACGACAAGGCTTGGTACTGCAAATGATATTGGCTCTCAAACAAATATGCAATCATCCGACGCAATTTTTGAAAAATGGACAATTCGACGCTTCCTTATCGGGTAAAACCGAATTACTTTTCGAACTCTTGGACAGCATGATGGAAAGCAATGAAAAGGCTTTGATTTTTACTCAGTTTGCGGAAATGGGCGGATTGTTGGAACGTTTCATTACCCAACGTTTCGGCGATTGTCCGATGTTCTACCATGGCGGATGCAGCATTAAAGAGCGCGAGGAGATGGTGCGCCGTTTTCAACACAACCGCGCAGACAAGATTTTTCTGCTTTCGCTCAAAGCGGCGGGTACCGGACTGAATCTCACTGCTGCTTCGCACGTCATCCACTACGACTTGTGGTGGAATCCAGCTGTCGAAAATCAAGCCACCGACCGCGCCTATCGTATCGGACAGAAAAAGAATGTGATGGTGCACCGCATGATTTGTAAAAATACGTTCGAAGAACGCATTGACGAAATGATTCAAAGAAAAAAACATCTGGCAGAAATGACTGTCGCCACCGGCGAAAACTGGATCGGCAAGTTGAGTAACAAAGAATTGAGAGAGATATTTAGATAGAGAGAGAAATCATTTGTGATATCTGTACCCCTAATTATTAGGATATGTTAAAATAAAACTTTTGGTAGTGTTCTAAAAAGCATGCTTATTTAATCTATTGTAAAATAATAATTTACAATAAAATTAATATATATTTAACAATTATAAATCATTATTCATCATCAATATATATGATTAATAATCAGCAGATAATGCTATAATAATATATTCAATAAAAAAATAATATAATAATTTAAATATCAATTAATTACGGTGGATTGCTTTATATAACGCTACCTATTTTTCTACCTTAAGTTGCATTTGTTAGTTGAAATTACACTTTTTTCTTTTCATCTTTACACACTCGAATCATTAACTGATGTTCTCCATTGGATAATGTTTTTGACTTGTAACAAATGACGTTAACCATAATTTTTCGGTTTAACTTTGGTTTAACTCAAGCCTCTGAAATCCTTACTTCAACTTTTCTAATCTGATGTATTTTTACCTATCCAAGTCAAAAATAAAACCTAAAATCAAGTATTTTACGTCCCATTTTGCCATTTAGAACCCAATTTATACATTTAGGAATATATTGATTGTATTACAATTACCTAATTACTAAAAATAAAGTCTTTCTATTATTTTGTACATTCAAAAATAAGTATTACTTTTGCATCACTTTTGAAGGGGCGTTTAGCTCAGCTGGTTCAGAGCATCTGCCTTACAAGCAGAGGGTCGGCGGTTCGAATCCGTCAACGCCCACAATTGAAAATTAAGCAGTTAAGAAGAAATTCTTAGCTGCTTTTTTCTTGTGGTTTACCTTTAGTTTGCATGTTAGATGAAACTTACAGTACAACAACATCTATTTTTTTAAATTTTCGCTCTTATGGCAATTTTCCCAGTGAAGATTGTTTAAGATTGTGGTATATACACAAGAAGAGGTTTTATCAGTATGAAATTAAAGGATATTCTTTATAGAAAACAAACTACAGGATTCTAATTAATAAGATTATTGAATAGAGTTTATGTAAATTAGTTTTTGTAATGCCATGGATTGATTTTAATTTTAAAGTTATGTATAGCTGCACAAGTTCTAAAGATTCGATGCACGA
>JGI24699J35502_11133742_pt1 | contig 14596 bp, 7 predicted proteins | sample TergutMp193P4_FD_35502 | JGI IMG/M metagenome (IMG submission 35502) | reverse complement strand
TCTGGAAAGAGGTCCTTACATCCTTGCTTCGGTATTGGACGAAAGCGTTTCTTCCGATCCGCTTCAATTGTCTGGACTGTTTATTGACCTCTTTGATTCCGAATTGCCAGTCTTGCAGAAAAAAACTGTCCGGCCGGGAGAGCATGCTTATTTGTACGATATATCGAAAATAAAGGATAAGAAAACTCCCGGTGTATTGTGTGGGGCGTCTCGAATATACGATGAAGTTTCAAAAGCGGATTTTTATTCGTTCATTGCTAAAAGTCCGATGAATACGACCAATGTCTCGCGTGTATTTTTGCCTCGGAAGCCGAAGACTGTTACGATAAAAGATCCGGCGGGAAACATTATTTCCGGTTCGGAAAGCAGATGGGACAAGTTGTCGCATACCTGCTTGATTCAATTTGAAAATAACCCCGAAGGGATAACCGTCGAGATCCATTGGTGATGGCGGTATCGGCTTTAATTTTTCCGAGTTCACTTTGATTCGCATTATTCGAATAAAAGTATTATCTTTGCAGATATTCACATTATAAATGTTGGTATTATGGATTTATCTGCATTAGAAACGGTGGTTTTTGATCAAAAAGAACTTTTCGCCAAGGAAGATACAAGTGTTCCACGCGCTATTGATTATGATAATTATATTGGAACAGAACAAATTGTTGTGATTTCCGGAATTAGACGCTCCGGAAAATCAACCCTGCTGCGTCAATTTGCCTCGCATTTTACCGGTTACCGTTACTTGAACTTTGATGACGACCGACTCATTCGTTTTGAAGTGGACGATTTCTCGAATTTAATGCTCTTATGGCAAAAGCAGGGAGATTTCAATACCGTTTTTTTAGATGAAATTCAAAATGTATTTCAATGGGAACGCTTTGTACGCCGTATTTACAACGAGGGTTATAAAGTTTTCATAACAGGTTCAAATTCAAAACTTCTGAGTAGCGAACTCAGTACGCATCTTACCGGCAGGCATAAAACCATCGAACTTTTTCCGTTTTCGTTTGTGGAGTTTTCAGTTATGAAAAAAATAGCGTATGAAAACATAAAGACGACTCCGGAAAAGGCTAAATTGCTTGCTGCCTTTGATGAATATTTGTTGGAGGGCGGTTTCCCGTATTATTGCAAAACAAAAGAAAAAGATTTTCTGACCTTGCTTTATGACAATATTTTATACAAAGATGTGCTTTTCCGTTTTACTATTCGTGATAAACGAAGTTTCCGAGAATCAGCTAATTTTGTTTTAACCAATATCGGGAAAGAGTTTAGTTATGAGAATATTGCTAAAACGTTGAATATTAAAAGCAGCTCAACAGTCAAAATGTATTTGGATTATATGGAGGAAGCTTATTTAATTTTTACTTTGTCTAAATATGATTTTTCGTTAAAAAAACAATATACTTCCAATAAGAAATTGTATGTTATTGATAACGGTTTACGAAATAATGTGGCGTTTTCTTTTTCGAGCGATAAGGGGCGGTTGCTTGAAAATGCTGTATTCCTTGAACTTAAAAGACGTGGAGGGAATATTTATTTTCACAGAGATAAAAAGGAATGCGATTTTCTTATTCAACAGGGAACGCGGATAACCGAAGCCGTTCAAGTTTGTTATGAACTGAATGATGAGAATAAAGACCGAGAAATGAAAGGTCTGCTTGAGGCGATGAATTATTATCAATTGGAAACCGGGACGATCATAACCCGGAGCCAATCATCAGCAGAAACTTTCGCAAATAAAAATATCCGGATTGTACCTTCGTGGAAATGGTTTACGGGGAATACAGAGTAATATTTTTCTCTATCGCTTAAACTTGCGCCAATGCGGGGCGTCGTCTGTTTTCTTTTTTGTCGGTTTGTTTTTTTTTATTATTTTTGCACAGAAAACAAATGTAACTTTATATGGAAAAGAGAAGCTTTAACTTATGCGTATTATTTTTATTGTTAACGACCGCATTCACATTTGCACAAACAAAAAAATCCGAGTTTGAAATCAAGGACGGTCAATTTCTACTGAACGGAAAAGCCGTTTCGCTGCTTTCCGGAGAGATGCATTATTCCCGTATTCCTCATCAATATTGGCGACACCGCTTGCAAATGATGAAAGGAATGGGATTGAACACTGTGGCTACTTATGTTTTTTGGAACTTCCATGAGCCGGAACCGGGGAAATGGGATTTTAGCGGCGACCGTAATTTGGCCGAATATATCCGAATTGCCGGAGAGGAAGGTATGATGGTTATTCTTCGTCCCGGCCCTTACGTGTGCGCAGAATGGGAATTCGGAGGCTATCCTTGGTGGTTGCAAAACGTGGAAGGATTGGAAATCCGGCGCGATAATCCGGTTTTCCTTCATTACACCGATTTGTATATCAAACGCCTGTATCAAGAGGTAGGTGATTTACAAATCACTAAAGGCGGACCGATTATTATGGTGCAAGCCGAAAACGAGTTCGGTTCGTATGTGTCTCAACGAAAAGATATTCCATTGGAAGAACATCGCCGCTACAATGCCAAGATAAAACAACAATTGGCCGATGCCGGATTCAATGTTCCTTTGTTCACTTCCGACGGGAGTTGGTTGTTTGAGGGCGGCGCAACCGAAGGCGCTTTGCCTACCGCCAACGGCGAGAGTAATATTGCCAATCTGAAAAAAACAGTTAATCAATACCACAATGGAGAAGGGCCTTATATGGTGGCGGAATTTTATCCGGGCTGGTTAGACCATTGGGCGGAACCTTTTCAGTTAGTAAGCGCTTCGAAAATTGCACGCAAGACGGAAGAGTATTTGCAAAACGATGTTTCTTTTAATTTTTACATGGTTCACGGAGGAACGAATTTCGGATTTACTTCCGGCGCTAATTACAATGAAGAACATGATATTCAACCGGATTTAACGAGCTACGATTACGATGCTCCGATCAGTGAAGCGGGTTGGGTTACACCTAAATACGATTCGATTCGCAATGTGATCAAGAAATACGTTTCATATTCGGTGCCCGAACCGCCGGAAGCGATTCCCGTCATTGAGATTCCCTCTATTCCGTTGACTAAAATAGCCGATGTACTCAGATATTCGGGAACGCAACCTAAAGTTCAAAACTCCGGGCCTTTGACTTTCGAGCAGTTGAATCAGCCTTACGGTTATGTGCTGTACGAACGGAATTTTAATCAGCCGATTAGTGGAACTTTGGAAATTAAAGGTTTGCGTGATTATGCCGTCGTGTATGTGAACGGAAAGCAAATCGGCGAATTAAACCGGTATTTCAAAAACTACAACATGGAGATTGATATTCCTTTTAATGCCAAATTGTCTATTTTGGTTGAAAATATGGGACGAATCAATTACGGCGCACAAATTATACACAACACAAAAGGAATTATTTCTCCTGTAATAATCAACGGAATAGAAATCGAGGGCGATTGGGAGATGACGCAATTGCCGATGAATCAAACGCCGCAAATGAATTTCCTCAATAATACGCCGGCTAATGCGCAAGCGCTGAGTAAAAAACCGGTTGTTTATGAAGGAACGTTTCAATTGAAAGAAACCGGCGATACTTTTTTGGATATGTCGAAATGGGGAAAAGGCATAGTGTTTATCAACGGTATCAATATCGGACGTTATTGGCATGTTGGCCCGCAACAAACGCTGTACATTCCGGGCGTTTGGTTGAAAAAAGGCGAGAACACAATCGTGATTTTCGAACAGCTGAATAAAGAGCCGAAAACCGAGGTCAGAACAGTGAAAACGCCGGTGTTGTATTAGTGACAAGTGACAAGTGACGAGTAACGAGTAACGAGTACTTGCTACCAATTACTCGTCACTTGTCACTCGTCACTATTTCCTCCGCTGAAGGCGGCGGCGATTGAGTTCCCCAATTTCGGTTGGCTTTATCGCCCATGACCAGCGCCAATTTACCTCCGTTGATGATATCGCTGTGGCTGAACCAAGGCTTATTCCATTCGATGCCGTTCAATGTGGCCGATTGGATGTATTTGTTATCATCCGAAGCGTTTGACGCTTCGATTTCAAAGATTTTTCCGTTGCTTAACCGGATTTTTATGTGATTAAAAATCGGACTGCCGATATTGTAAGTGGGAGAACCGGGGGTAACCGGATAAAATCCCATGGAAGAAAAGACTACGAAAGCCGACATTCCTCCGCCGTCTTCGTCGCCCGGTACGCCCATTAAATCGTTGCGAAACCATTGCTTCAACAGGGTACGGATTCTTTTTTGCGTTTTCCATGGTTGACCGGCGTAATTATATAAATAAGGAATATGGAGAGACGGCTCGTTGGCCATGGAGAATTGTCCTACATTTCCCGTCTGGTCGGGAAGTTGAGCATAAAATTCAAATTTACTTTTTCCAAGCGGTTGACGAAACGTTTGATCCAAGTTATTCGCAAATGCTTCGGGAGAACCCATCAACCGAATCAAATCAGCCGGATTATGAGGTACATCCCACCGATAAATCCACCCATTGTTTTCATCGTAATATTCTCTGGCGCCGAGGCCGCCGGAAAAGGTATAATCAAAGGGTTGAATGAAATTGCCTTCACTATCTTTCGGATGGAAAAAACCGGTTTCCGGATTGTAGAGATTGCGATAATTGTACGATCCTTTCAAAAAATAAGCGTAATCCTCGCTTTTTCCTAATTCTTTAGCGATTTGCGATAAACACCAAAAATCGTAACTCGTACCCAAGGTGACGGCTACCGGTTGTCGTTTCTCAAAATTATGCGTTTCGCGGATGTATTCTTTTTCTCCCGGTTTCAATGCCGGATAATACCCTTTCTCATGATAAAAAACATCAATTTCCGTGTTGGTAACTTTTGTCCACGGCAGGAATGATTTTTGAGTTAAAGCTCCTTTGCAAGCTTTATAAGCTGCCGCTAAATCAAATCCCCTCAATCCTTTACAATAGGCGTCCCAAATACAGGCGACTGCGTGATTGCAGTTCATCAAGTGGGCATCGCCGGCAATTTCCGGAAAGGTAGGCATCCAACCGTCGGGACTTTGTTGAGCCATTCGGATGTAGGAATTAATCATATTAACTTCCCGATCCGCTTCAATCAAAATACGCAGAGGGTGAACTGCCCGATAAGTATCCCAAATCCAATCATCGGTATAAAACGGTTTTCCTTCATCGGAATGTACTTGGCGGTCGGTTGCACTGTAATAGCGACCGTCTTCCGAGATGTTGATCATTCGCTCACAGGTACGGTAGAGCGAGGTGTAAAATACGGTTTTTTGATTATCGTCGCCGCCTTCCACTTCGATTTTTCCCAACGTTTCATTCCATACATCCCGGCCGATTTTGGCGATTTCGTCCACGTTATAAGTATTTATTTCCCGTCTCAAATTTTTCTCGGCTTGTTCGCTGCTGATGAAAGAAATGCCGTAACGCAGATTGATTTGCTTCGACCGGAAAGTGAATACGTAGGCTTCGTTTCTTCCGGTCGCAGCGGTTAATTTTTCAACGGATGAAGGCGTTTGTTCGGTTTCAAAGTAGGCGTAAATTAAGGTTCGTCCGTTATCAATTAATTGGTAGCCGGAGATTCCTTTTTTATCGGTTTCCAATTTTCCGTTTCGTGTATTGATAATTAAGCGGTTGGTATTTTCTTTCTCAAATGAAAAAGCATACAATCCCGATTGTCGGGAAGGAGCAAAATCCGCTTGTATATTCTCCTCGTCCAAATAAACGGAATACCGATAGGGAGTTATTTTTTCTTTATCATAAGTATATCTGATAATGGCTTGAGCGGGCGATTCCGTTCCGTTTACCGGACTGATATTAAAAGCCGAGCTTCCCCGATGGGTTGTTACGGCAACCGGAAGACCGGCTATTTCATCGGATGTATAATCGGAGCGTTCCGGATAAACCCGAAGCATACTGTACGGCAAATGTACGGTAGGGTAGGTCGGTACCAGTAAATGGCTGATATTTCCCATATATGGATTGACATAATCTACCGGCGTTTTTTCATCTTGCGGATTGCTGCGACAATTTGCAACGGGGAGAGCGGTTAACAGAACAAATAAAACAGAACGAAAGAGAAAATGGTTTTTCATGGGTGAATATGTATTATTTTTTTATCAATTTACTTTGATAAATTTGATTTTCTTGGCGAATGGTCAGTATGTAAATACCGGAAGCATATCCCGAAAGATCAATAGTCGAATCGGTTTCATTGTTTTTTTTTTCTAAAATGCAATTCCCGACGCTGTCGTTAATAGTGATTGTCCCGGTCGGCGGAGCAAGAATTTGGAAAAGACCGTCCGACGGATTGGGATAGACCGTTATTTCGTTTTTATTAATTGCAGGTATTGAGGTATATTTTCTGAATACGAATTTATCGAAATTCACATTTCCGAGCGGATAAAAATTAAGGGTATGAATTCCCTTGGATAATGTAATGCCGGATACGGTTACCACAGGCAAGTCGGTAATCGCAACGTAAGGAGCCGTGTATCTTCGCGGGTTCGTATTTTTATACCAATCAAACTCGATGTAAAATCTTGTTTCCGGATTTTGATTGGCGGCTCCGATCGTAAAATCAATATCATATATTCCATCTTCCAAGACTTCGAAGGTGTAGTTGATGTATTCTTTTTCCGAAGTGCCGGTTACATAATATGTTCCGTTCCGGCGATTTTCCCCGATGACAATATCTTCATTTTTTCGAAGCGTTCCGGAGTTGTATCCTTGTTCATTGCTCCAATAGGCAATTCCTTGCCCGCCGGAATTAAAATCTTCCGCTTCGATGGTATCGTTAGTAGTTCTTAAAATATCTAAATAAGGACTTCCTTGATCTTTGGTTTGAACAACGGTTCGGATGGTTCCGTCTTCGTTAAAAAACAGCGAGTCAACGCAAATGCATCGCAACAACCCGGTTCCGGATAAATCGGCTGTGTGATAGAATGCCCACCATTGTCCTTTATACTCGACGACTGAACCGTGGCTGGTATCGCAAGTGGTCGGTCGCAGGTAAACTCCTTTGTGAGACCAAGGCCCCAAAGGATTGGTACTTGTGGCGTACCTTAATTGATTAGCGCCCGGATTGTTATCGGAATACGTTAAGTAATAAATTCCGTTTCGTTTGAAAACCCAGGTCGCCTCGTGAAAATCGTATAATCCGGTCATGGATTGAAGCTCTCCGTCCAACTCAATCATGTTGTCTTTCAATTTAGCGCCGAAGCAACGGTTTCCTCCGCCGTAGTAGAAATAAGCTTGTCCGTCGTCGTCAATAAAGACGCAGGGATCAATTTCCCCCGATTCCGGGAGTCCGATCAACGGATGATCGAGAATCGTAAAATCCGAAGCCGGTTGATCGCTGACCGCAATTCCGATTTTCCAATTGCTGTTCCAAGGGTCTTTATCGGGGTGCGGAAAATAGAAATAATATTTACCGTTTTTATAGGCGCAGTCCGGCGCCCACATGAATGTGGCGTTATCAGCTAAAGGCTGTCCCCAAGGGACATCTTTGGCTTCCAGAATCTGACCGTGATCAATCCAGTTAATCATATCATCAGTCGAATATACGTGATATTTATCCATCCGATCGCAACCGCGAGGCGGAGTTATGTCGTGAGAAGGATATACATAGAGCCGTCCGTCTTCCCAAACGTGAGCCGAAGGGTCTGCCGTATAAATATCTCTCACGAAAGGGTTCCCTTGTCCGCAAACGACGGATGAGATGAATAACAAGATCGGAATCAAATGCGGTTTCATGATGACAAAAATAATTAAAAATTATGAATTATGAATTATAAATTATAAAAGCGTTGTTTGAAACAATTCATAATTCATAATTCATAATTTTTAATTGGTATTTACTTCGTTACAATCAGTTTCTGAGCATAGGTTTTTCCACCGATTTCTACTTGTAGAATATACATTCCGGGAGTAACATGGATGTTGTAGTATCCTTTGCCGACTACGTTGAGGTCGAATACTTTTTCAACTTCCTGACCGGCGATGTTCACTAACGTACCTTTAGCGTTTCCTTTCAGATCGCCGAAATCAACACCCAAAATACCGTTGGAAGAGCCGATGATATGGATACTTGGTTTCACGGCAATAACCGACGGAGTTTGAATACCTGTAGGATTAGGACCGAGATTGGAATCGTCGTATTTGTCTCCCGTAGCAACCAAAGTCGGAGCTGCCGGAATAGAACCGTCTGAAGCAATCGGATAAGGTCGTTCGAACAAATCAAAATTCCTTTCACCATAGAGTTCCAACAAAGCGGGGTCGCCCAATTGGGTTACCGTGCTGTTTTCTTCCAGCAGGTAATAGGGCATTCCGTACGACTTACTTTGCCTTACTCCTTGATCGAAATTAATGCCGGGTTGCGGGAACGTGAGAACAATATCCATTAGCTGCGCTGTCTGTGTCGGATCGGCGGATACATCTTTATACATTCTAACGTTGGATATGGTGGGGATATCCGGATTATCAACGGGGACCACTCCGCTGTCGTCGCCGGAAATAAACCCGATCAACGAGTTTTTAACAGTCAGTTGTTGAGCATAGTTTGGAATCGCGCGTATATCTTGAGTTCCTTCATTATTTTGAAAAGTATTTCGTGCAAAAACAGAGTTAAAGAGATTCAGAGATAATTGTTTTGCTCCTGCAGGAGTAATTCCGAGGCTATTTCCGTCAAATCCTCCGCCATTGCCTGAATTGCTTCCTATGTTTTCGACGAAAAAACTGTTAACAAACGTATAGGTACAAGGACCTCCCTGTGTCCAAATAGGCGCTCTCCCGTCATGCACAACTTCATTTTTCGCTACGGTAGAGTTAATAAAAGTTACATTAGTCTCACCCGAATTCATGATAGCCGGGGAGTGACTCCAAGATTGATTAGCGACAATCCCGCAGGATTCAAAAGTGATCGCGCCGCCGGTTATCCAAAATGCGCCGCCTTCGCTTTCGCCACCATCAATAGGATTACCGTCATAGTCTAATAATGTTGTACGTCCGTCATCCCATTTACCGGCTTTGTTATCGCTGATAACCGTGTAGTAGAAATAATGTGTACCCGTTCCGAAAAGACAAAAAGCGCCGCCTCTTCCGCCAATGGATTGATTGCTCGTTATTTTACAATATTCATGGGCGATGTTAGTATTGCCATCCGCGAACAAATAACCCGCACGACTTTCGGTACCATTGCCGTATGCAACATTATCGGAAGCCTCGCATTTGATGAAAGTTACCGTTGTCGTAGTCCCGGTTGCCTCTCCCGTAATGAAAAAAGCGCCGCCTCGACTTGCTTTGTTATCATCGAACCAGCAGTCATTAAACTCGACTACACCGCCGCCATAGATTCTGGCCACACCGCCGTCCGCCGGGTCGCTTCCCCAACCGTTACCACCGGTAAAGCCCAGATTTTCGAAAACCAATTTGGCTCCGTCAATCACTTCGGGATAAATTTCAAACAACCGAGCGTTTCCGCCTCCGTCAAAATAGGCGTTTCCAACTCCTCTGAATGTTACGTTTTTTTCAACAGGAACCATAGCGTTTATTGTTACCACCCCATTAATGAGGATAACGTCTCCTGTTTCCGCCTCTGCCAGCGCCGCCGTCAATTCGGTATCCGTAGCGCCATTGGGAATAGTAATTTCAGTAGCCTTTACATTTACGGCTAATGCCATCAGCGCCACCACTGTAAATAACCTTAAAAAGTAATTTAATTTCATAATAAAAACATTTAAAATTAGTAATTAATAAATATGTAAGTTGTAAGTTGTAAGTTGTAAGTTGTAAGTTGTAAGTTATAAGTTGTAAGTCAGATGTTATTTATCACTTATTACTTATCACTTACTACTTATAACTCGTCACTTGTCACTCGTCACTTTTTAAAAAATTCTCTCGTATATTGTAAATAATCGGTTCCGAATTCTGTCACCGGTTCCAGATTTATTCCGGAGGCAAAATCGTTCCAATTGTATATCATGATAATCCGACTGTCGCCTGCATTGCGTTTGGCTACATTCGCCCATTTTTGATACGGATTTTCGGTAAAGCTGCTGAGATTGTATTGAATCCCGGTTTCGGAGGAACTTATCACATAGGCTTTACCGTTTTTCCAACGCGGAATCAAGTAGCGGTCGCTTCCGGGCGTATTCACCCGATCGTCAAAACCCGGTTGTACGGTCGGGATATATTCTTTCCCCAAAGGCTTCATACGATCCTGCCAATACCGGTAGTTGTAGTCCAGATAAGAATACTGGGAATAGAACCGGTCGTAGTTGTTATGCGAAATGTCGGTAATAAAGAAAGCGTCGAAAGGCTTGATGGAATCGGCTCTCACAGTACCGTCGCTCGGCCCGTTATAACCGTTTGCGGCATTATAGCCCCAGTGTTCGGGCGATGTCCATCCTCCTCCGAGTTCCGCCATTATCCACAGATTGTTCCCGATGGTTTCTGAACCTTTAAGAAAAGTGACAAAATCGTTCAAGCGAGGTATCTGAACGGCATTGGTAAAGTCGCACAATATCATTACCGGTTTACCGTCGGATTTCTTATAGGCAAAATCACGTTGCATCACGAATGTATAAAGCGAATCTAACTCGAAGCGTAAGGAATCCATCTGCACCCGGTTCAATTGCAGGGTATCTTTCGCCATGAAGCGATAACTCGGGTCGAAGCGGATGACTACTTTCGGACGCGCATTATCCTGTGCATACAGTTGTTCCCAATTGGTCAGAATGGTATCGTTGAGGCCGTGTCCTCCCCAGCTCAGAACAAAGAAGTCTATACCGGCTTCTTTTCCCCAATCCAAGTGTTGCCGCAGTACATCTGCGTCTTGTCGAAGGTCGTATTCGCCCAATACGGGGTGTCCGGTATAAAGTTGATGAGCGCGCTTTCCGGCGTCCCACCATATATCAGTATAGAGGGTATCGCGTAATTTGACATCGTAGGCAACGCCTACTACATAGTCTTCCGTTACGGGTACATCCGGAATATCGTAAACATATTCGTCGGTCGGAAATTCATATACATTCGGTTTATCCTCGCAGGCAATAAAAACCGGCGCGAGCAAGACCAAAATACTTAATATAGCGAATATTTTTTTCATATTTTATTTCAATTTATTTATTTACACGATTCATTGCTTGATTCGGAAGCGGATAAGGGAATGCAGCGTATGCTTGGCTTCCCATCGGAGGCGCAGGCAAGCCGGGATTATCCGCCGCAAAAATCAGACGGAACGTTACGCGGTCTTGCACATCATGCAAGGTATTGTCATACAGATAATTTTGAATGGCGATTTGCGTTTCCGCCGTGTTGATTCTTCGTTCTCCGCCGGGATAAGGCAAGCGTTCTGGAATAAATGCCCAAGTCCCGCTCACATAGCCGTCGTTCTGATCGGCATTGAAATTCGGTTTGAATTGAATCAATTCTGTACGGCGCAGGAGTATCCACGCATCAATGTTCTGACCAAACAAGGAAATCCAATGTTGTACGACGATTCGTTTCAGATTGTCTTCTTCGCCACCCAGTACGCTGTTGGTAAATCCGCCCAGAAAATCAAGGAAATCAGACGCCAGTACTCCCGGCGACTCGAGGTCGGTCGGAGTACTCCATTTAATACCCGGAAAATCCTTGTATGCATCAATTATGGCTTGCGTAATGTTGCTGTTCAGAGCGCCGGAATATTTCAGACAACGGGCGTCAATGCCGTCGTAATAATATTGTTCGGCTGTTTTGTTGCCTGTCCAAAATCCTTTCAAGCTTGCTTCGGCGCGAATGAAACAGAGTTCGGGATAAGAAAAAAAGTAATAACGACCGTCTGATCTGAGAAATTCCTGACCGATGGTGGCGTAATTGGGATAATCATCTACGTTCGCATACGGGCTAACCCAACCGCTCGGATAAGTATAATTCGTCGGAGCTCCCATCGAATTGGGACGTCCCAAATAGATGTCCGGTACCGGCCGGGCACGGGTACCGCCGTTTCCCTCTTGAACATAAACCGACAAAACCGGGTCATTGTAGGTACCGGGCTTAATCCACATCATCAACGATTCGTGAAGTACCGGCAGGTTTCCCAACTGGTTTTTCTTTTCTGCCGCCGTCATCTGATCCACAATGAAAAACAACGGATTTTTTGTATTCTGATCGCTGTTGTCGAAAGTCATATAGAAATTACCCGTATTATTACTTATGAGCAAACCGTTTTCCGCATTGTTTAATTCTTCCGCTACTATGGCTTTGGCTGTTGCAGCCAGCGGTTGCAACCACGATTTGTCCGGATGGTTCACGTCACAATCGGCAATTCGCATGGCTGTCCGCAGGCGAATGCAATGAGCGAACTGTGCCCAACGAGTCAAATCGGATTGCAGGAACGGCTCGGCTGCCTTCGGATATTTATCCGCGGCGTTTCCTACGTCAATAGCCTCGTAAGCCTCTTTCAATTCCGCCAAAATACCGAGATAGACATCTTCTTCCTTATCATATTTTGCCGTAACATTGGCGTTGCAGGCATCCGTATAGGGTATGGGGCCATAACAACCTACCAATATGGAAAATACATACGAGCGCCAAATTTTGGCTATTGCTACGCGGTTTTTGTATCCGACGTTATCGCCGTAGTTATCAATAATATTAAACAAAGGGGTCAATGACTTGGAGTAGAGATCGTTCCAAATAGCGTCGGAAGCTCCGTCCGCTGAAAAGTGCGGAGCGCCGCCGCCTTCCACCGCCCACATTTGACCGTAATTGCCGAAGACATACCAATTGTTTGCACGAGTTTCGCCATATTGAGCTCCTCCTATTGCCCGGAAAGTAGTTACCGGGCTTAGACCGAATATAAATTCCGGTTCGGCAGAAGTGAGACGATTCGGGTTGGTGTTGATTTTTTCAAATCCGTCCGTACAGGCGCCCATTGTCAGTAAAGCGACAAAGCCTGCGATAATTGATAAATATTGTTTTTTCATCTTCATAACATGAGAATTAAAATGAGATTGTAATATCAAATCCGAAAGTAGTGGAAGGAGGCATAGACCCGGATTCCATCCCTTGTCCGTTCCCGGCATTCAGAGCCGCTTCGGGATCAATTCCTTTCGGGGTTTTCTGATAAAGAATCCATAAATTACGCCCGACTGCGGAAACACGTGCATTACTCATTTTAATTTTGGAAATCCATGATTTCGGAAAATTGTAACCGACACGCAGTTCCCGTAATTTAATGAAAGATGCGTCGTAAAGCACTTCGCTGCAAAAACTGTCGGCAAAGTAACCCACGTTTCCGGGCCACAGATAACCCGTAAATTTTTGCGGCACATAGTTCGGATCAATGGGATTCATATCGTTAATGTTGTCGTATTGCGTCGGATCATAAATATAGGCGTTGGGAAGCGTAGTACCGCCCCAAAGGTCGTCGGCTCCGCCCGATTCACCCATAATGATGGTTCGCATCCAATATGATTCCTTTTCTTTTTCGTTTCCGCTGATTACTCCGTTGCGTATGGCTTGCCTCATGGTTCCGGAGTAAAGTTTACCGCCTTTTTTCATGTCAAATAAAACGTAAGCGTCAATGTTTTTATATTTGAAGCGGTTAGCAACGCTGAACATATAATCGGGATTGAAATTCCCCAAATAAGCGTTATCCACCTTGACGGGATTCCCGTTGGACGTTACCATCCGGCGTCCCTGTTGGTCGGTTACCCATTTGGAGCCGTACATAGAACCGTAGGGCAGTCCGACGCGAATCACGTTATAGAAGTCGAAAATCTGACCGAGTTGGATTTGATCAAGCCCCGGCACCATACTTTTGACTTCGGAATTGTTTTTTGTAAAATTGAAATCCAAGTTCCATTGAAAGTCTTTCAGTTGTAAAGGCGTGGTATTCACTGCAATTTCCCATCCTTTGTTCTGAATTTCCCCTGCGTTAAACATCCGTTTTGTATAGCCGGACGAATAAGACATATCGGCTTCCACAATCTGGTCGAACGATTTGGATTTGTAGTAAGTAATATCGAAATTCACCCGGCCCTGAAGGAAACGTATCTCGGCGCCAAGTTCGAGCGAACGGGTGCGTTCCGGTTTCAGATTGTTGTTAGGCAGTGTAGTCGGGAAAGAGACGTATTTATATCCGCCGAAGGTATTGCTACTGCCGAGGTCTAAGTAAGGCAATAAACGATAAGGATCGGTGTCGTTCCCTACTTGGGCGTAAGAAGCGCGAAGTTTTCCGTAGAATTTTTCGGAAGGAACTTTCAGCATTTCGGTGGGTATCCACGATATACCGACCGAAGGGTAAAAATACGAGTTATTTTCTTTGGGTAGCGTTGAGCTCCAGTCGTTACGTCCGGTAAGTTCCAAATAGATAAAATCCCGGTAACCGGCAGATACCTGTCCGTACAGACCGTTGATGCGTTTTCTCCAAAGGATGTCTTCGTCCGATTGGGGAGGGTCGTTGCTGTTGGAAATATGCGGAAACCCCTCTTGTTTCAAAGATTGCACTTGTGAATTGAGCCACGAGTTTTTCCAATCCAACCGACTGCCGCCCAGGTTCCCAAAAATAGAAACAGCATCATTAAAGAAGTGTTTATTAAAAATCAACAACCACTCATAATGGGAAT
>JGI24699J35502_11133743_pt1 | contig 14661 bp, 11 predicted proteins | sample TergutMp193P4_FD_35502 | JGI IMG/M metagenome (IMG submission 35502) | reverse complement strand
TTAACCATGTCTGGACGCAAGAATTGAAACGGTTTTATACAAAAGACATGCATGGAACGGATTGGAATCTGATGAAAAAAATATATTCCAAATTTTTACCTTATATCAATAATAATTTTGATTTTGCCGAATTATTAAGTGAAATACTGGGCGAACTAAACACTTCGCACACAGGCGGACGCTATTCTCCGCAACCGCAAAATCCCGATGCAACTGCTGCCTTAGGTCTTTTATTTTCATGGAATTATAATAAAGACGGATTATGGATTGATGAGGTTATTGAAAAAGGTCCTTTCGATAATGCGGATAGTAAAGTCAAAGCAGGGTGCATTTTGGAAGCGATTAACGGAGAAAAAATTCTTGCCGGACAAGACTATTATTTACTCTTGAATAAGCAAGTAAGTCAAAACACCCTTATTTCTTTCTACAATCCTACAACCCAAGAACGGTGGAACGAAGTAATCAAACCGATTTCTCAAACAGTTCAGAATGATTTAATGTATAAGCGTTGGGTCAAAATGCGAGAAGCCGATGTGGAACGTCTATCCGGCGGACGGCTGGGCTATGTGCATATCCAAAGCATGGGCGACCCAAGTTTCCGTTCCATCTATTCCGATATTCTCGGAAAATTCAACAACAAAGAAGCCATTGTCATTGATACCCGTTTCAACGGAGGCGGTCGTTTGCATGAAGACTTGGAAATTCTGTTCAGCGGGCATAAATATTTCACGCAAGTCATACGTGGAGTAGAATCTTGCGATATGCCGAGTCTCCGGTGGAATAAACCATCAATCATGATTGTCGGAGAAGCCAATTATTCCAATGCACACGGTTCGCCTTGGGTTTACAAACATACAAATATCGGTAAATTAGTCGGCATGCCTGTACCCGGAACAATGACCAGCGTTTCGTGGGAAACCTTGCAAGATCCAACATTAGTGTTCGGAATACCCATTGTCGGCTACCGATTACCGGACGGAAGTTATCTGGAAAATCAACAGTTAGAGCCAGATTTCAAAATTGCAAATGCTCCCGACCGTATTGTAAGCGGTCAAGACCAACAATTGGAAAAAGCTGTGGAAGAATTGTTAAAGCAATTAGTGGCAAAGAAATAAATTTCCGAGTAGTAGTGAAATAAAATATGAGAAATGGTAGATAAATCGAAAAATTTCATCTATTTTTTGAAGGGTTTGAAATTGATTTAAATGAATTATTCGAATAAAAGGTATTGGCGCATTAGGCTTTGTCGTTGAAACTCAATTGAATGTTCAATTGAGAATTATACCCATAGAAATTGCTTTACCGGAATGCATCCGAAATTTTATAATCGCTATTGGAAGTATATTCCAGTAGAAGAATTTTATTTTATTTTAATTCTTAAAATTATTAAATTTACATTTTATGACCGATTCTTAAACGTTATTTTATATTTTATAGTATTTTTTAGGAAGTATTCGGAATATAATTATACATTTGCACCGTGAAAATAAATTTACTTACTTATTAAAAATTTTTACTGATGAAATTAAAAACTATTTTGTTGAGTGGCGTATTCGCCTTATTGTCCGTAACCTGTATATGGGGACAAAGTAAAATAAACATTGGTGTACGCGGAGGTCTTACCATCCCGAATCTTACGGCCGTTGGTAAAACGACTGAGCTAAATAAGGATTACGCTACATCCACGCGGTTTGGCGCAGCCATTTTTGCCGAATTTAAACTCAGTTCATTATTCTCTATTCAACCCATGTTGGAATTTTCCGAACAAGGCGCTAAGAAAAGCGGTTTCCAAGCGCTTCCGACTCCGGATGAATTAGCGCCAATTTTTGGGCTTATGGGACAACAGTCTCCGACTTACTTGTATGCCAATTTTAAGAGCAATGCAAAATTGAATTATTTAATGTTGCCCGTGTTGGCAAAATTCGGATGGAACTTTTCGCAATCAAGTCCGTTTCGGGTTTATGTGGATGCCGGTCCTTTTGTAGGTTTATTGGTAAGCGCCAAACAAGTGATCAGCGGTGGCGATAGTCCTGTTTATTTGGATTCGAATGGAACGGCAACGATACCTGCATTTGATCCTTCTACGGGTACACCTGTAATTAATCCGGTTACGGGTGAACCAGTGCCGCTTACTATGCCTTTTAATAGTACGGAAAATATAAAAGATCAGTTATATCATGTTAATTTCGGCTTGGAAGGAAATGTAGGATTGCAATATCAAATCAACCGGAACATTATTTTCATTGAAGGCGGCGGTAATTACGGCTTGCTGAACATTCAAAAAGGTACGGCTAACGGTAAAAACAATTCGGGAGCAGGTACTGTAATGATAGGCTATGCGTATGCATTATAAAATGAAATGAGTCGTTTTTTCAAAAAACACAGAAACAAAAAACACCACCCGGCCTATGGAGGATTAGAAATCTTAAAATACATAGGTCCGGGTGTACTTGTTACCATGGGTTTTATTGATCCGGGTAATTGGGCAACAAATATTGCAGCCGGATCAACTTTCGGATATTCGCTCCTGTGGATTGTTACTTTAGGAACCATTATTCTGATTGTGTTACAGCATAATGCCGCTCACTTGGGAATTGTGTCCGGTTTATGTCTTTCGGAGGCAGTAACAAAATATACACGTCCTGCTGTTGCACGTACTGTGCTTGGAAGCGCTATGTTGGCTTCTGTATCCACTTCTTTGGCTGAAATATTAGGATCGGCCATTGCGTTGGAAATGCTTTTTCATATTCCGCTCAAAATAGGAGCTGTTCTTTCTTCGGCATTGGTTATTATTTTATTACTTACTAATTCTTATAAAAAGATAGAGCGATGGATTATCGGTTTTGTATCGTTGATCGGCATTTCTTTTATTTACGAATTATCGTTGGCAGACGTGGAATGGGCACAGGTGGCAAAGGGGGTGATAATTCCTTCGTTTCCGAAAGGTTCTCTGTTGATTATTCTCAGCGTATTGGGAGCGGTGGTGATGCCTCACAATTTGTTTCTTCATTCGGAAATAATTCAAAGTCGTCAGCTACAGACAAAAGATGATAAATCAATTAAGAAATTACTGAAATTTGAATTTGCGGATACTCTGTTTTCTATGATTCTCGGATGGGCAATCAATTGCGCCATGTTTATTATGGCTGCCGCTATTTTCTTTAAATCCGGAAAGCCGGTGGAAGAACTGCAAGATGCTCATCAACTGTTGAAACCGCTGTTAGGCGACAACGCATCGGTCATCTTTGCAGTTGCTTTGTTAATGGCTGGAATAGCTTCTACCGTCACGTCTGGTATGGCTGGCGGCTCTATTTTTGCCGGCATCTTTTCCGAGCCTTACGATATTAAAGACAACCATTCCCGTTGGGGTGTTCTGCTTTCCATCTTAGGCGCTTTAGTTGTTATATTTTTTATATCCAATCCATTTCAAGGATTACTCATTTCCCAGATGCTATTGAGTTTTCAACTGCCTGTTACCGTATTGGCGCAAGTATATCTTACCTCTTCCAAAGAAGTGATGGGTAAATATGCCAACAGCAAGGGAACAACTATTCTTATTTTAATAATGGCTATTGCCGTGATAGGAATGAATTTCGCTTTGCTCGTAAATGTGCTATTTTGATATTTCTATTTTTTAAATACTAAATATACTGCACACACAATCAGGATAAATGCTAAAATATGATTCCAACGAAAAGTTTCCGTACGGAACAGTAGCGTCGTAATGATGACAAAAACGCTCAAGCTGACTACTTCCTGAATTATTTTCAATTGTATCAAAGTAAATTGACCTCCGTATCCTTTGTAACCAATTCTATTGGCGGGCACTTGGCAGCAGTATTCAAAAAAAGCGATTGCCCAACTAAACAAAATTACAACTATTAAAGGTAAGGAACGAAACCATGCAAACTCATTTAAACGCAAATGACCATACCATGCAATAGTCATAAAAATATTAGATGCAATAAGCAAAAGTATAGTGTATATCGACGAATTCATTAATTAGGGATTATGAATAAGGTAAATTTCAAACTGATAGGGCGCAAAAGTACAAAAAATATCTAAAAAACATTATTTCCTTAAATGAATTTTTTTTCACAAATGAAGAATTCCAACATCATTTACCTGATTATCACGGTAATGCTTAGTTAATAAAAAAGATTTAAGTTTCAACAGCAAACAATACAAAGAAAAAATCGTATATTTACCAAATTTTTTAAAATGACCAATAAAGACAAATATATTGAATTTTGCAGGCAAAAAAGAGACATTCCTGTATTTTCGCAAGTTTGGTGGATGGATGCAGTATGCTTAAAAGATAATTGGGATGTGCTTTTATATGAAAAAGGGAATGAAATACTTGGAGCGCTACCTTATTATATGAAAAAAAAGTTTGGAAAATATTACATAATAATGCCACCCTTAACACAAAACAACGGTGTTGTTATAAAATATCCGGAAAATCAGAAATACGAACAGCGTTTGTCTTATGAAAAAGTGATAATGACAGCACTTATTGAACAATTAGAGAAATTGCCTATAATTTATTATCAACAGAGATTTTGTTGTGATTATACCAACTGGCTTCCGTTCTATTGGAAAGGATACAAGCAGACTACATATTATACTTATAGAATAAATAGTATTAGTGATGTCGAATCAGTTTTTAACGACTTCGATTATTCAAAAAAAAAAAATATAAAGAAGGCATCAACACAAGTAAATGTTTTCTATGACCTATCCGCTGAGGAATTTTATGAAAACCATAAACTTACACTGAAAAAACAAAATGCGGTAATTAGTTATCCTTTTGAGTTATTTAAAAGGATATATGATGCTGCATATACTGAAGGTAATGGTAGAGTTATATATTGTAAAGATAAACAGGACAACATACATGCCGCTCTGTTTGTTATTTGGGATAAAAAAGTGGCGTATGATCTGATTTCTACTATTGATCCTGATTTTAGAAATAGCGGAGCGGCTTCGCTTATTGTATATGAGATGATTAAGAATATTTCGCCGATAGTTGATATTTTCGATTTTGAAGGTAGCATGATAGAGATGGTGGAAAATTCGTTTCGTAAGTTTGGTACGAAGCAAACGCCGTATTTCGTCATAAATAAAATATTCACTAAAAATATTCTGCTAAAATTAGGAATAGATTATATACTAAACAGGTGATACAAAAAATACAAAACTACATAGAAAAAGGAAAGCTGCTGAATATAGGCGATAAAGTCGTTGTCGGCTTAAGCGGCGGAGCAGACTCGGTTGTGCTTTTACATATTTTGCATAAGCTCGGTTATTCCTGTATAGCTGCGCATTGCAATTTTCACTTGCGGGGAGAAGAATCCGACAGGGACGAACAATTTGCTTTCAAATTTGCTGCTTCATTAAACCTGCCTTTTTTCAAAAAGGATTTTGATACCAAAAACTTTGCCAAAGAACATAGAATTTCTATCGAAATGGCTGCCCGCGATTTACGTTATCAATGGTTTGCCGAACAAACCGAGAATCATCAGGCTGATGCGATAGCTGTTGCCCATCATCGCGATGACAATATTGAAACGCTGCTCCTCAACTTGATTCGCGGAACAGGAATCAAAGGTCTGACGGGTATTCAACCGCGAACGGGTTGCCTCATCCGTCCTTTGCTTTGCGTTTCCAAAAATGAAATTCTTCAATATGCTCGAAATGAAAACCTTCCTTTCATCACCGATTCAAGCAATGAACAGGAAGAAATAATTAGAAATAAAATCCGCTTAAAGGTAATTCCGCTTTTAGAGACTATCAATCCTTCTGTTAAAGATGCGATCGTCCAAACAATAGATAATGTGAATGAAGCGGCTAAAATTTATGATACGGAAATTGAAAATGCTATTAGAGTAGTATATAATGAAGGTAATATTTCTATTCCGCTATTGAAAACATTTCCGTCGCCGGAATCTATATTGTTTGAATTATTAAAAGATTATGGATTCGGAAAAGAAGTCATCAAGGAAATTTATTGTGCGATGGATAGTCAGCCGGGTAAAATATTCTATGCGCCGGAATATTACGTAGTAAGAAATCGGGATGAATTTCTACTTTCGCCTATTATTAATGAAGATGAAACAGAATATTTTATTCAAAAGAATGAAACATTTTTTGAATCTCCCTTTCCAATGGAAATTCGTTTTCAGATAAATGAACCTAATGTTGAATTTGATAAAAATAAGAATACGGCTTGTTTGGATTACGATAAACTTCAATTTCCGCTAAGGTTTCGAAAATGGAAAATAGGTGATAGATTTATCCCGTCAGGAATGAAGAATTTCCAAAAATTGAGTGATTTTTTTACAAACCATAAATTCAGTAAAATCCAAAAAGAGAAGACTTGGATTCTTACCTCCGGAAAAGATATTATCTGGATCGTGAATCATCGTATCGACGAACGATTTAAAGCCGATATTTTCACAAAAAATCGCTATATTATAAAACTTCTATAAAATTTATTTGTAATACAAAAGTTTTTATTAATTTTGCACAAAAATAACCTATTTATAGAAAATAATCCAGCTAAATCAAAAATGCTATAATACATTGTATCTGCTATTCTTAGTTATATTTAGGATGTAATGTATTTCAATTCAATGCGGTTTTTATTCTATTCAATGATATATTATAATTGATTCTATGCAGAAATATACAATTTTGCAATTAAAAGAAATGGAGCAAAGCAACTTAATTGCTATTGCTAAAGAGTTAGGTTTAAAAAAAGTAGATAAGTCGGATAAAGACACATTAATCTATCAAATTCTTGATCAACAAGCGATTGTCAATGCTGCTTTACAAACGTCAGCCGGTAAAAACAATGAAAATAATTCAATAAGAAAGCGAGGCCGGCGATTAAAAACAGATAAGCCGCAATATTCCAAAAACGAAGTTAAACCGGATGCGAAAAAAGAAGTGGCGCCAGAAACAATTACTTCGAATGAAAAAGTAATGAAGCCAGTTGAAAAAGTTGCTCCAGCTGAAGAGGTAAAACCAGTTGAAGAAGTAAAAAAAGAGATAATTGCTCCAGTTGAAAATAATAAACGACAAAAAACTATTGAAAAAAGAGAAAATATGGTAACGAGAAAGGAGAAAAAACAGATTGTAACTGAAGAAACGCCAAAGCAACAAGAACAACAAATTGAAATACCTCAAAAAAAGGAACCACTACAAACTACTGAAGAAACAGCAGAATCAGCCTCTAAAAAGAAGAAACGAACACGCATTGACAATTCTGTGCCAGTTCCGGTAAATAATGTGTATTCAGAATCATCACTCACACCGGAAACGGAAAAAGAAACTACAGAGCCGGAAAAACCGGAAATGTTGCCGGCAGAACTCCAAGTCAATAAAGAACTCCTTATTAAAGAACTTCCAAAAGAAGAAAATATTAATCCGGGCAAATTGGTTTTCCGTCATAATCCAGAAGTAAAGAGTGTTATGGACGAAATCTTATTTACATCTAAATCTTCGCAACCCAAACAAACACATTCGAATAATCAGAATCAACTCAATCAGCAACCTCAACAACAGACGCAAAAGAATGGGTTTAGTGTAAATAAAAATTCAAACAACGGCAATTCCAATGGTAAAGACAAAACGTATGAATTTGATGGAATTTTGATTGGTACGGGAGTGTTGGAAATTATTCAGGAAGGATATGGATTTCTTCGTTCTTCGGACTACAATTATTTGCCTTCGGCAGATGATATATATGTTTCCCAATCTCAAATAAAATTATTCGGATTGCATACAGGCGATGTGGTAGATGGTCCTATACGTCCACCCAAAGAAGGAGAAAAATTCTTTCCGTTAGTTAAAGTGGATTTAATTAATGGACTTCGCCCTGAAGAAGTTCGCGATAGGGTTCCATTTGATCACTTAACTCCGCTATTTCCTAACGAACGTTTTCGTTTGACGGCAAGTATGAGTCCGAAAGTAGTGGATAGGATTTCTCCGCGTGTTGTAGATTTGTTTTCTCCGATTGGAAAAGGCCAGCGCGGATTGATCGTAGCTCAGCCGAAAACAGGAAAAACTATGTTGCTGAAAGACATTGCTAATTCAATTGCATGGAATCATCCGGAAGTATATATGATTGTATTGCTTATTGATGAACGTCCGGAAGAAGTAACCGATATGCAGCGCAGCGTGGACGCGGAAGTCATTGCTTCAACTTTCGACGAACCGGCCGACAGGCATGTGAAAATTGCTGAAATCGTTTTGAGTAAAGCAAAACGCATGGTTGAATGCGGTCACGACGTTGTGATTTTGTTGGATTCAATCACTCGCTTAGCTCGCGCCTATAATACGGTACAACCGGCTTCTGGAAAAGTATTATCTGGAGGCGTTGATGCGAATGCGTTACAAAAGCCGAAACGTTTTTTCGGGGCAGCCCGGAATATCGAAAACGGTGGTTCGCTGACAATCATTGCTACCGCTTTAACTGAAACCGGCTCAAAAATGGACGACGTCATCTTTGAAGAATTCAAGGGTACCGGTAATATGGAATTGCAGTTAGACCGCAAACTTTCGAATAAGAGAATTTATCCTGCTGTAGATATTGTTGCTTCCAGCACTCGCCGCGACGATTTACTGCAAGATCGCGACACTGTTAATCACATGTGGATTCTCCGTAAATACTTAGCTGATATGACCAGCTTGGAAGCAATGGAATTTGTAAAAGATCGTTTCGAAAAAACATACAGTAACGAAGAATTTTTAGCTTCAATGAACGGTTAGCATATAAAAAAGAAAAATGTCCTAATTCAAAATACTTTATTGCAAAGTATAATTATTGATAAGTTTAAACATTATTTATAGTGTAAATTTTATTCATCCCTGTGACCGAAAAAATTTCTTTTATTTGACTAATAGTTAATGTATTTTATACGATAAGTCAAAAATACTTATTGTGTTTTATATGATATTTAATAAATTGTTATTCAATTTATTGTAAAAAATATTTTAAATTATTTTTTATTGTAATAAAAAAAGAGTATATTTGCCGTCAAATAATAATTTATGGAATTACTATACATGAGAACATACGTTTCGGTTGATTGTGTGGTGTTCGGATTTGGCAAAAATCAATTGTACGTTTTATTGGTTCGGCGCAATTCACCTGATTCAGACAAAAAGGGACTGAAATTACCGGGAAGTTTGATTTATCAGCCGGAAGATGCCGATGCAGCGGCTAATCGGGTATTAAATGAATTAACAGGCATTCATAAAATGACTTTGAAACAATTCAAAGCGTTTACTTCACCCGACCGTATTGCAGATAAAGACGATATCGAATGGTTGGAATATGCCTATCATAATTCTATCGATCGCCTTATCACAATTGCCTATCTCTCATTATGTAAGATTACCCGTAAATTGAATGTTGCTTCCAAATATAAAGCGGTAGAATGGATTCCGGTAGAACAATTGCCGCTAATGCCTTTCGATCATAACCAAATTGTGGAAGAATCACTGAAAGAAATCCGCAATTGGGTAGAAAACGATCCGATGATTTTATTTGAGTTATTGCCTGTGAAATTCACTGTAACAGAATTAAGACTTCTGTATGAAGCCATTCATAACCGAAAATACGACGCTCGCAATTTTCATAAGAAGATATTGCAAATGCCATGTGTTATTCCTTTGAACGAATATCAGGAAAGTGTAAATCACCGTGCTGCAAGGTATTACAAATTTGATCGCGTAGCGTATAATAAAAGAAAAAAATATGGTTAATTAATAACACAAATTATATATTACAATATACCATAAAAAATTCATAATTCATAATTAAAATATGTACTTATTAGGTTTTGATGTAGGAAGTTCTTCCGTTAAAGCATGTTTAGTGGAAGCAGAATCGGGGAAAATAGTTGCGCAAGATTTCTTCCCGAAAGTAGAAATGCAGATTATCGCCCAAAAACCGGGTTGGGCTGAACAAGAGCCGGAGTCGTGGTGGACGAATTTGAAGCTGGCTCACAAATCAGTCATGACTCAAGCCGGCGTTAGCGGCGATGAAATAAAAGCGATTGGCATTTCGTGGCAGATGCACGGTTTAGTTTTGGTTGATAAGAACAAACAAGTACTTCGCCCAGCGATTATCTGGTGCGACAGCCGAGCAGTGCCGTATGGCGAAAAAGCCTTCGAAACCATTGGAAAAGAGAAATGTTTATCTCATTTACTCAATTCACCGGGAAATTTCACAGCAGCAAAATTAGCTTGGGTGAAAGAAAATGAACCGCAAGTTTATGAACAAATTGATAAGTTGATGCTTCCCGGCGATTATATAGGTATGCGCTTAACCGGTGACATTGTTACAACCGTTGAAGGATTGTCGGAAGGTATTTTCTGGGATTTTAAGAAAAACTGTCTGTCTGAAGAAATAATGCAATATTTTGGTTTCGATAAAAATTTTATTCCAGATATCAAACCAACTTTCGGCGTACAAGGAGCAGTATCTGCCGAAACAGCTAAAGAATTGGGATTGAAAGAAGGAACTCCGGTTTGTTACCGCGCCGGCGACCAACCCAACAATGCACTCTCGCTGAATGTATTCAATCCGGGTGAGATTGCCTCAACCGCAGGAACTTCCGGTGTAGTTTACGGTGTATTGGGGCAAGTGAACTACGACCCGTTGTCACGTGTCAATACCTTTGCTCATGTTAATCATACACCTGAACAAACTCGCCTGGGCGTTTTGCTGTGTATTAATGGTACCGGAATTTTAAATTCATGGATGAAACGAAACATGGTTGCTCCGGGAATATCCTACAAAGACATGGATGGTTTGGCTTCTCAATCGCCTGTCGGCAGCAGAGGACTTTCAATTATTCCTTTCGGCAACGGTGCTGAACGTATTTTGGAAAATAAAGAAACCGGATGTTCCATTCATGGCATTAATTTCAATATCCACACTCAACAAGATTTATTGCGTGCCGCTCAGGAAGGTATTGTTTTTTCTTTCCAATACGGCATGGAAATCATGAAAGCGATGGGTATGAATATCCGCGTAATTCGAGCTGGAAACGCCAATATGTTCATGAGTCCGATTTTCCGTCAAACATTAGCAAGCATCAGCGGAGCAACCATCGAATTGTATGACACCGATGGAGCTGCCGGTGCTGCCAAAGGATCAGGTATCGGTGCCGGCATTTACAAAGATAATACAGAAGCATTTGCTTCGCTCGAAAGATTGGCTGTCATTGAACCGGAAATGAAATTACATGCTCAATACCAGGAAGCGTATAATCGATGGAAGCAATGCTTGGGCCACCGGTAACCGGTACACGGTAAGCGGTGCACGGTACACGAGAAATGGGACAGGAAACAATAAAATATTTGGAAGCTATGAATGAACATAATGAAAATACAAAAACAGTAAAAGGTTTTGAGGACTTGGAGGTCTGGAAAAACGCTATGCAATTGGTTGTAGCAATTTATGCCGAATTCAAAGAGAACAAAGATTATGGTTTCAAAGACCAACTACAACGTGCCGCGGTATCAATTCCGTCTAATGTTGCAGAAGGTTATGAGAGGCAATCAAATAAAGAATTTATCCAATTTTTATATATAGCAAAAGGTTCTTCCGGTGAATTACAAACACAATTATATATTGCCGAAAAGCTTAAATATATTTCAAAAGATAAATCAAGAGAATTAATTGACAAGTCAAAAAAAGTATCAAGTATGATATAAAATTTAATAAATTATCGTAAAACTATTAAATAACCCGGTCGTGCACCCTGCACCGTGTACCGTGTACCTTTTGTACCGCCACTGCGTACCGTGCACCCATAAATTTTTAAAAACTATGGCAACAAAAGAGTATTTCCCTGGAATCGGGAAAATTAAATTTGAAGGAAAAGAAAGTAAAAATCCTTTGGCATTCCGTTATTACGATGCCGAAAAGGTAGTGTATGGTAAAAAAATGAAAGATTGGTTTAAATTCTCTATGGCATGGTGGCATACCCTTTGTGCCGATGGAAGCGACCCATTCGGTCCCGGAACCAAATCTTTCCCTTGGTCGAAAGGAACATCCGCTTTGGAAATTGCTAAACAAAAGATGGATGCAGGTTTTGAATTTATGCAAAAAGTCGGCATCGAGCACTATTGTTTCCACGACATTGATTTAATTGCTGAGGGTGATTCGATTGAAGAATACGAAGCAAATATGAAAGCTATTGTCGCTTATGCAAAACAAAAACAAGCAGAAACCGGAATCAAATTGTTGTGGGGTACTGCAAATGTATTCGGCCACAAGCGTTATACAAACGGAGCCGGTACGAATCCTGATTTCAATGTCGTAGCCCGTGCCGCCGTTCAAATTAAAAACGCTTTAGATGCTACGATTGAACTCGGAGGAGAAAATTATGTATTCTGGGGTGGTCGCGAAGGTTATTATTCGCTGCTAAACACTAACATGAAGCGTGAAAAAGAACATTTAGCCAAGTTATTAACTGCAGCCCGCGATTATGCCCGTTCCAAAGGCTTCAAAGGCACCTTCCTGATTGAACCTAAACCTATGGAGCCGACCAAACATCAGTATGATGTGGACGCTGAAACCGTTATCGGCTTCCTTCGCGCTCACGGTCTGGACAAAGATTTCAAACTGAACATCGAAGTTAATCACGCTACATTAGCAGGACATACTTTTGAACACGAACTCCAATGTGCTTCCGATGCCGGAATGTTGGGTTCTATTGATGCTAACCGCGGCGATTATCAAAACGGTTGGGATACCGACCAATTCCCTATCAATTCAGTCGAAATCACCCAAGCCATGTTGGTTATTCTGAAAAACGGAGGTTTGCATAATGGTGGTACGAATTTCGACGCTAAAACTCGCCGCAGTTCTACTGATTTGGATGATATTTTCATTGCTCATATCGCTGGTATGGACACTTTTGCCCGCGCATTGGAATCGGCTGCCGCTATCTTGGAAAAATCTCCTTATCCTCAAATGTTGAAAGATCGCTATGCTTCTTTCGACAATGGAAAAGGTAAAGAATTTGAAGAAGGTAAATTATCTCTCGAAGATTTGGTGCGATATGCTAAATCACAAGGCGAACCGGCTCAACTCAGCGGAAAACAAGAGTTGTATGAGTCGATTGTTAACATGTATGTCTAATGAACAAAAATTATAATTTACCTTATATCATTGGCATCACTTTAGTTGCCACCATAGGTGGATTATTGTTCGGATATGATACCGCAGTTATTTCAGGGGCGGAAAAATCAATTGAAGCTTTCTTCATTAAACCTCTGGGATTAAGTACTTTCGTACATGGCGCAACGGTTTCGAGCGCATTAATCGGTTGTATTATAGGAGGTATCATATCCGGATTTCTTTCTAATCGCTTAGGACGTAAGAAATCATTATTTATAGCTGCAATTCTTTTCTTCTTATCGGCAGTGGGTTCTGGTTATCCTGAAGCATTATTCTTTACTTATGGCAAACCATCTATAGGACTGCTTTTGATGTTCAATTTCTACCGTATCATTGGCGGAATCGGCGTAGGCTTAGCTTCTGCCGTTTGTCCTATGTACATTGGAGAAATTGCGCCTGCCGATATTCGCGGACGCTTGGTTTCATGGAACCAATTCGCTATCATTTTCGGTATGCTGGTAGTTTACTTTGTTAATTGGGGCATCGCCAATGGGCAAACCATCGAATGGGTTAATGACGTCGGCTGGCGGCGCATGTTCATTTCGGAAGCTATTCCTGCCGGGCTTTTTGGGTTGTTGGTGCTTTGCGTACCCGAAACGCCTCGTTATTTAGCAATGATCAACAAAGACGAAAAAGCCTTGAGTGTATTGTCTAAAATCATGACAAACAAAGAGAAAGCCAACAAAATTCTGATGGAAATTAAGGAAACGGTTATTGATACAGCTAAAGTGAGCGTTTTTTATTATGGAAAGAAAGTCATCATCATAGGTATTTTACTTTCTGTTTTCCAGCAGTTCGTTGGAATCAATGTCGCTTTGTATTATGCTCCTCGTATTTTCGAAAGCATGGGAGCAGCTAAAGACGCCTCTATGCTGCAAACGATTATCATGGGATTGGTAAACGTGGTATTTACGGTTATAGCTATTATGACGGTCGATAAATGGGGAAGAAAACCTTTACTGATAACCGGCTCAATCGGTATGGCTATCGGCATGTTTGCCATTTCAGCATTATCATTCAATAACATTATCGGTATCAGTACTTTGGTATTCATCATCATTTATACGGCTTCTTTCATGATGTCGTGGGGACCGATTTGCTGGGTGTTGATTTCGGAAATATTCCCGAATAAAATCAGAGGACAAGCAGTTGCCATTGCCGTAGCTGCGCAATGGGCTGCCAATTATCTGATTTCATCCACTTACCCATCCATGATGGAATTTAGCGGAGGAATGACTTATGGCTTCTATGGACTAATGTCTGTGCTTTCTGCTATATTTGTATGGAAAATGGTGCCGGAAACTAAAGGGAAAACCTTAGAGGAAATGAATAAATTATGGGGAAAATAAATTCTCATCCTGTGCTTGACACTAATCCCTTCTTAAAACATAGAGACGCGCCATAGCGCGTCTCTATTAATAACCATTTGCTCTTTTACGAATTTTTTTTCGGGCTAT
>JGI24699J35502_11133744_pt1 | contig 14678 bp, 9 predicted proteins | sample TergutMp193P4_FD_35502 | JGI IMG/M metagenome (IMG submission 35502) | reverse complement strand
TGCCATGTATCAGAAGTCGTCTGCAGGGCAGTTGAGCGGATTAGATGCCATGCTCTACCCAAATGTGAATTGGTATGACGAAGTATTAAACAGCACGGCTCCAGCACAGCGGTACAACGTCAATATACGCGGCGGCACGAAACGTATGAATTACTATGCATCAGGCGAAGTTTACAATCAGTCGTCGTTAATCAAAAATCTAAGTCAGGATACGTATGGCAATAGCACGAGTCCTCATTACAATCGTTACGCTTTCCGTGTAAATACCGACTTCTTTCTGACTAAAGATTTGACTTTCTCGATAAACTTCGGTACGCGGTTCGAAGAACGCAAAGGTCCAAATACTGAGGAAAGCGATACAAAAAGCGAAATATTTTATGAATTGAATCATACTCCGGGTTGGTTGTTCCCTATTTACTATACAGTTCAGAACGGCGATGATACACGGATTCTTTACGGAGGAAGTTCGCAATATCAGAATAATATTGTAGCAAAGCTGGCTAAGGGCGGCTATTACCGAGCAGTAAATACCATCAATGAAACCAATTTCATTGCCGACTATAAAATGGGATGGCTGACACAGGGACTAAGCGCCAGAGTAATGGCTTCGTTCGATTACGAGAATTACCATACCAATATTTATTCGGCTGATTTTGCCACTTACGAACTAAACGACCGCGACAATTATACGTCTATAGATGCTTACAACCAGTTCAATAAAGATACGGAACTGTCGCTCGTCAGTAATGCTAATTTGACTGATGCCCGCAAGTTCGAGTCCATTTATAAACTTTATATGGAATATCAACTGAATTATGCCCGCAAGTTTGGAGTAAACGATGTAACTGCCATGATGCTGTATATGCAGAACGACTATCGCTATAAATCTGATTTGGCGCAACGTTATCAAGGTTTGGTAGGCCGCGTTACATACGGCTACGATAATCGTTATCTTGCAGAATTCAATGCCGGATACAACGGTTCTGAAAACTTTGCCAAAGGAAGGCGTTTCGGTTTCTTTCCCTCTTTTTCGATAGGTTGGCGTATTTCTAATGAAGAGTTTATGGAGAATATCCAAAGTCTCTGGTTAGACAATCTGAAAATTCGCGCTTCTTATGGACAGGTAGGTAATGATGTCTATCAAGTGAATGGCGTAAGGCAACGTTTCCTGTATCAAGAAAAATGGTCACAGATTACAAACGATTATTATTTCGGAACTACTGGAGTCAGCGGCATTTACGAAGCTCAATATCCTAACTATGGCGTTACGTGGGAGCGAGCTAACAAATATGATGTCGGACTTGAATTCGGTTTATGGAAAGGTAAATTGAATGGTACTTTTGATTACTTCTATGAAAAACGAAATAATATATTGACCGAATATCTGACGCGCCCTCAATGGGTGGGCGTTGCAATGGCTGCCGGTAATTTGGGACAGACCAAAAACAGCGGATACGAAATAGAATTGAAACACAATAACCGTATAGGCAAAGATTTTAACTATAGTGTCGGATTGACATACTCTCATGCACATAACGAAATTCTCAATATGGACGAACCTGCCCTGAAAACCGATTACCGCAAACAGGAAGGTCATCCCATTAATCAATACTTCGGCTTACTATGCGACGGATTCGTTACGCAAGCCGATATTGACGGAGGAAATCTGCCGGTTTCGACTTTCGGCAACGTAGAAGTAGGTGATTTAAAATACCGTGATATGAATAAAGACGGCTTTATTGATGAAAGAGATGAAACTTTCATCGGCTTTAGCGATATTCCCGAAAATATGTTTGCCGTGACACTGGGTTGTTCCTACAAAAATTGGGGATTCAATGTCATGTTTCAAGGAGTTGACCATGTAAGCCGCTTTTACGATGCCGAAGCCATGTTTGCTTTTGTAAATGGCGGTAAGGTGAAAGAGATTCATCTCGACCGTTGGGATCCTTCGCAAAGCGAGGCTTACAATATAGGGCATGCCGAATATCCGTTGTTGCATTATGCCAGTTATGGAGACCATAATCAACGTTTAAATTCATTCTTCTTGAAAAATGGCGCTTTTGTCCGTCTGAAGAATATCGAATTGAGTTACTCGCTACCGGCTAAGTGGGCAGGAAAAGCAGGAATGAGCGACTGCCGCCTGTATATAAATGCCAACAATCTGGTTACATGGGATCATTTGAATGGATTGACCGATCCTGAAAGCAATGGCTCTAACCGGTATCCGATTATGAAGACTGTGAACTTTGGTGTAAATATTAAATTCTGATAAAATATGAAAAAGACAATTATATATAGTTTATTTGCTGTGTTAGCTTCTTTTGCGTTAACTTCATGCGAGGATGCTTTCGGTGGTTTTCTGAATAAGCAGCCAAGCAACGAATTAACAGAAGAAGAAGTGTTTAGCGACTGGAATCTGATGGTACAATTCCATTATGATACTTACAATTTCCTGCGCAACGGAGCCTGCCGTATTAATAATTCATGGTTGGATGCTGCTACTGATTTGGCTGAAACCAGTTATTCCACAGGCGGAGTCAGAACGACTTTCAATATTGGCAATTATTACGGCTTAGCAGGCGCGCCGGAGCTTACTGATACATGGGAACACTATTATCGCGGCATCCGCAAGTGCAACATGATTATTTCCCGCATCAATTCGGTACCTAAAGACCCTTCTTTGAGCGATACTAAATATGAGTCGGATAAATTGAACTACGTTTCGGAAGCCCGTTTTCTGCGCGCTTTCTTTTATTGGGAACTGTTCCTGCGTTATGGCGCTATTCCTATCGTAACCGAAGTTCTCGATCCCGACGGAGACTTACTGAGTAATTATACCAACCGTCCGACAGTGAAAGAATATGTCGTAGATTTTATCTTGAAAGAATTGCAAGAGTGCGAACCGGGACTGATGAACTACGACGATGCATGGAATTCGGCTCGTGCCGGACGTGTAGGACAACCTGTGGCGCGCGCCCTCTATTCACGCGTGATGCTTTATATGGCAAGCCCGCGTTACAGCGCCGAATCGGGCATTACGTGGCAACAAGCCGCCGATGCAGCTAAGAGTTTTATCGACGATTACGGAGCAAACTTCAGCTTATTCACCTCTAAAGATGCTAATGGAAATACTTTAGGTGTGGACGCTTATACCAATGCGCTGTTGAGAACTGCCTATCAGGGGAACAACAAAGAAGTGATTTTCTATCGTAACGATGTAACCATACCTTGGGACTCTATTCGTAACGATACTCCGGTGGGCGAAGGCGGTAACGGAGGACTCTGTCCGTCGCAAAATTTAGTAGATATGTACGATATGGCAGACGGTTCTTCACCTTTTGCACAATATGATGCAACCGGTGCGCCGGTTTACAATGGCGCTGTTCCTGTAATAAATGCAGCCAGCGGCTATGACGATGCCAATCCTTGGGCAAACCGCGATTCGCGTTTGGCGGCAACTATTCTCTACAACGGCATAGCGTGGGGAAACGGCATCATCAATGTGGTACTGGGGCAGCGCGACAATCCTATCGGCAACACCAATGCTACTCCTACCGGTTATTATGTACGCAAATACATTCCGGAATCTATTTTGAGCGCAGAACATTCGCAAACAGCTTATCGTTTGTGGACGATTATACGTTATGCGGAAATCTTGCTTAACTATGCAGAGGCGTTGAATGAAGCACAGGGACCGGGAGTTGAAGTATATAATGCTCTCGACCAGATTCGGCAACGGGCAGGCATCAGCGGCAGTGTGGCAGACCGGAACGATTTGACCTCTTCGAAAGACAATATGCGTAATTTTATTCATAAGGAACGTACTATAGAGTTTGCTTTCGAGGAACATCGCGCTTGGGATGTACGCCGTTGGAATGTAGCTGCGCAAGCGCTGTCACGCCCTATCTATGGAATAACTGTAAGTACAAATGGAATTATTACACGCAAGATAGCTCAGAACCGCGTGTTTGAAGACAAAATGTATCTTTATCCGATACCTGAAGGAGAAGTTTGGAAAACAGACATTAAAAATAATCCGGGTTGGTAATCCTTAAATTGAATACAAAATTATGTATATAAGCATGAATAATATAAAAAACAAATTGACAGGAGTAGTTAAGTTCCTGATGATAGGAGTCCTACTATTAGCAGCCGGCAATATCTATGCTCAGCAAGAGCAGGTGTTGAAAGGTCGTATTGTAGATTCCAAAGGCGATCCGATTGTCGGAGCTGTGATAAATGTGGCTGAACAAAGCCGTATTGCATTGTCAGATGCGACTGGTTATTTCAGTTTGAAAAATGTAAAGCAGGACGACGAAATCATTATTAGCAGTGTCGGCTATAAGAATGCAAGCGGTATTGCAGATTTCGATAGCAATTTTACGGTTGTGATGGAACCCGATTTGGACGAATACATGCACACCATGCCTGTTCCTTTTGGGCGTAAGCCTATGAAATACATGACAGAAGCAACTTCGGTGGTAAGCGGAGAAGAGTTGCAAAAGCATCCGATTACGATACTCCAGAATGCTTTTACTTCTACTCTAACCGGTGTGGAAACCTACGAATGGTCAAGCGAGCCGGGATGGTCGGAAACAGCAATGTATATACGCGGTTTGCACACCATGAATGTCAATGCCCGTAGCCCGCTGATAATTGTCGATAATGTAGAACGCGACCTTTCGTTTCTTGATGCTTTCCCTATCGAAAACATTACTATACTGAAAGATGCGGCGGCAACATCCATTTATGGTATGCGGGGAGCCAATGGCGTCATTCTGGTAACAACAAAGCGCGGCATGGCAGGGAAAACAAAAATAGACTTTACGCAGGAAGTGGGTTATCAGATGCTGAACAATCACATGGAAACGCAAAATTCCTACAATATGGCATTGACCCGTAATCAGGTAAAATATTTAGACGGCGCCGATCCTATGTACACCGATGACCAAATTGAAATGTATCGCCGCGTATCGTCAGGAGAAAAACTGACAGGCATCGACCAATACAAATATTTCAACACAAACTGGTTCGACGAATTATACCGCAGCGCGGCTCCAATGTATAAGACAAACATGCAAATGAGCGGCGGCAATGCAAGCGCACGTTATTATGTATCATTCTCTTATCTCCGTCAGGAAGGAATGTGGAACGATAAATGGACAGGCTATAATAAAGACTATAATACACAGCATGCATTGAATCGCTATAATTTGCGTTCAAATTTAGACATTGACGTGAACAAATATTTGAATGTTTCATTGGACCTGGGCGGACGCATTGATAATATTACACAACCTACAACAGGCGTGTTCGATCTGGTAACCTTCGGTGCGGTAGAAGCCAACCCGATGGAACCGGTTTATACACCGGGAGGATTGATTTACTCTTCGGCTACAGCCAACAATCCAGCACGTTTGTTAGCCTCATCCGGTCAAGAAAAGAACCGCCGCCGTAACTTGTATTCCACCGCAACTGCGACAGGCGACTTGGGCGACTTGGTTCCCGGACTGAAAGTAAATGCAATTGTAAGCTTCGATTCTTACGACGTTTTTGAATCTACTCAGAGAAACAGCATTAACTCCTTTAATTATGATTATACAAACGCATTGGTAACAGATCCTTCGGGATTTACCTTAACAAGGCTGACCTCTTATGCGGCTTTGTCGGATCCGACAGCGAATGAACGCGGAAATTATTACAATTTCAACTTCAATGCAGGATTATCCTACGACCGGATTTTCGGCAAGCATTATGTTAATGCCCGCACATTCTTCCGTACATATCGAAATGCAATAAATGTCATTGAAAGCAATACTGATTATGCTAAATTGTCTTCCAATCGTTATATGTCGTATAATGGACAGGCTACGTATGTGTATGACAGTAAATATATTTTCTCAGGCAACCTTTCTTATATGGGTTGCGATAATTTTGCTCCGGATGATCGCTGGGCTACTTTCTGGGGAACTTCCCTCGGTTGGGTAGCTTCGGAGGAGTCATGGTTGAAAAGCAATAACCTCAGCTTGTTGAAGCTCCGTGCATCTTATGGACGCGCCGGACAGTCTATAACAACAACTGGAACCAGCCGCTATCCATACCAAAGTACTTACACTTCGGGTGGTTCGGGTGTGGACTACGGCTTCGGAACTTCCGGTTCAAACATCACTGGAATTTATGAAAGTTTAGCAGGCAGTTACAACAACAAGTGGGAACTGTCCGACATGTTGAATATCGGCCTCGACTTCGATGCATGGAATAAAAAACTCTATGGCGCGGCAGATATATTTAAAGAATGGCGTTCAAATATTTTAGTCAATCGTTCTACCATTCCAGACTTAATAGGTGTAACGGTAGCTCAGGATTCTTACGGGAAAGTCGAATCCAAAGGTTTTGAACTGACCATAGGACATCAAAATAAAATCGGTAATGTCCATTATTTTATCGAAGGCATGCTGACTTGCAATACTAACAAGATTACCGAAATGGACGAAACCGAACCGAATGTGCCTTGGCAACGTAAAACAGGGGACCGCATCAGAGATTACACCACGGTTGCCAATCTCTACGAAATACCCTTCAATAATACGATCGGAGGCTGGAATCTCTACAAATTCGTTCAGTGGGCAAGCAATCCTAATTTGATTGCTACCAGCCAACAAGATGCTATCAATAATCCGGAAAAATATCCCTATAATACGGCTTCAAACGGTGCTCAACAATTGGGTACGGCGGTGTTCAAAGATTTAAATGGCGATCGCCAGATCGATGCGAATGATATGATTCCCGATGGTTATACCCTTATTCCGGAAGTATTGCCATCGTTTACCCTCGGCGTTGAATACAAAGGATTCGATGCGCGGGCAGTGCTGACTGCGTATTTGAATCGTTCGGTATTCCTTTCTCCTGCCGTCAGCTATTCGGGATGGAGTAATATGGGTACTCATGAGATTACTAAAGCATGGGGTTATTATAATGACGATCCTTCCGACCCGCGCAACATTAACGCTTTGTATCCTCGTCCTACTTATGGCGGTTTTGACGCTATCGATAGCGACCGTGGTACAGGTACTTATCAAAACGACATCTGGATTCAAAATGGCGATTATCTATCATTACGGAATATCGAAGTCGGATACTCGCTTCCTAAGAGGCTTATAGCCAAAGCGTATATGACTCAATGCCGTGTTTATTTCAGCGGCTACAACTTATACAACTGGAGTCATTTGCCTAAAGATTTAGATCCTGAGAAACCGATGAGTTATTGCTGGTGGTATCCTAAAACTCGTTCATTCTCCTTTGGTATAAACATTAGTTTCTAATTAAAGAATAAACAAGAAAATGAAAAAGATTGCAATTTATATAATCATAGTGCTGGTGGCATTGGGAAATGCTGCATGTAGCGACTATTTGAATAAAGAAGTAGATTTAACGCTCTCGGACGAGCAAGTATTCAGCAGCTATGAGAATAGTCGGAGCTTTCTGGCTAATATCTATACTTATTTGCCCGATGCCTTCGCCGGATATACCAATGGTCAATTCTTGGCTGCATCTCGCGATTGTATGACAAATAATGCGTTATCTTTCTGGGATGTACATTACTATCAAGCTGTACTCACCGACAGTTATTCTTCTGTAGATAATCCTTTTTCGAATGATTACTGGCCGAAGGATTTCAAAGGTATTCGTGCTGCAAACCAATTTATGAGTAAAGCCCGCGAATCGGTAATCGGTAATTCGGATAAATCTGGAGACGACAATCATTTGTATGATCGTAATATGGCAGAAGCCCGTCTGCTTCGTGCTATTTTCCATTTCGACATAGCCTGTTGGTTCGGCGATGTGCCTATTGTCGGCGACGACGAAGACGGAGTGCCTATTGTATTTGATCCAAGTGATACAGAAGGAATGAATATGGCGCGCACAAATTGTGCAGATGCTTTAAAATGGATTGCAGACGAATGTGATGCTGTTAAGGATAAGTTGCCATATCGCTACAGTAATGAAAATGAAAATTGGGGACGTGTAAATGGGGCGTCAGCTTATGCTTTGAAAGCAAGGGCTTTATTATACAGAGCTTCTCCGCTTCACAATCCCAACAATGACATTACTTGGTGGCAAGATGCTGCTCAGGCAGCGACAGACTTGATTGCGAAGAACAGCACTCAGAGTAACCGGTATGCTTTATATACAACGTCGGATAATAATTTCAATAACAACTATTACGAATGTTTTGTTACTACTCCGTATTATAATAATGAATATATTCTGTCTCGTTCGGTATGGAATACGTATGATATAGAGTTGTATCTGGCTCCTTGCGGTTTCAGCGGAACTGCTAATTCGGTAGGACGTACAAATCCTACCCAAAATCTGATTGACAGCTATGAAACTATTAATGGTCTTCCTATAGATCAGGATCCTACTTACAACGACCAGAATCCGTATGCCAACCGCGACCCGCGCTTAGATCAAACTATTCTGCACCAAGGGTCTATATGGGGCGATCCCTTGAATGAAGAACAACGTCCTGTGGACGTATCTTATCCCGACGGAATAGATTATCAGGCTTTACACGGCGGTACATTGACAGGATATTATACTAAGAAATTCCTTAACAATATGTCGTTCAAGAATCCTTCCACCTACAATCATGCTTGTCCTATATTCCGTTACGGAGAGGTTTTGCTGAATGCTGCCGAAGCTATTAATGAGGTTTCGGGTCCCGACCAGGCATACCAATATGTAAATCAGGTACGCGCCCGCGTTGGCATGCCGCCTTATAGAAATATGACGAAAGATCAGCTGCGTGAACGTATCCACAATGAACGCCGCATAGAGTTATGTTTCGAAGATCATTGGTTTTTTGACGAACGCCGCTGGAAGCTCTTCGAAGGACAAACGGTGAACAACGAAAAAAGTTTGCCGCGCTACAAACAGGAATACAATATCTATGGCGTGATCGTTACTCCAGGCGCTTCGACTGTTTACACCTACAATCCAGCTCAGAAACATCCTACCCGTGCATTTAACAGTCCGAAAAACTATTACTTGCCAATACCGGATTCTGAAGTGAAAAAGGCTCCGAATCTCAAACAAAATCCGGGTTGGGAACTTGCTACAGCGACTGAATAAAAACAGGTAAAGAATTATGAATTATAAATTATGAATTATGGGTAGGAACTTTTTACAACTGTCGAATAAAGCAGGGCTTAGCTTATTAATCATTTGCATATTTCTATTTGTATCGTGTAAAGACGATAATAAGAATTTACCGCAAACAGAAGATGTAACTATTGAAACGCCGGTAGTTTTAGATGTAACCGGTTCGTCCATACAATTGCAGGCAACCTTATCGCTAACAGGTGATGCAGTATTGTCAAAACGCGGCTTTTGTTATAGTACAAGCGCTAATCCGACTATTTACAATATAGCAGTCACAGCTAATGCTGATAAAACTTTTTCCGCAACGCTTGACGGATTGTTAGCTAATACTACTTATTATATACGTGCTTTCGTAAATATTTACAATGGAGAAACAGTCTATTCTCCAGAAATAGAAGCGACAACCGCCGAAGCTACGCAAGACGAACAATTGGCGCAGTATAAAGCTCCAACCTATGCGGATAATTATATAAGCATCGCTGCCTGGAGCATGCGTAGCCAATGGAATCTGGCTAATGTACATGATCCTACTGTAATGAAAGCAGATGATGGATATTATTACATGTATCAAACAGATGCGTCTTATGGAAATGTGACAGACGGGCATGGACATTTTCATGCCCGCCGCTCCAAAGATTTAGTGAATTGGGAATATATGGGTTCAACTATGGATGCCGCTCCGGATTGGGTTAAAACGAAACTGAACGAAATGAGAACCGAAATGGGTTTAGCGCCGATTGATAATCCAAGTTATGGCTTTTGGGCGCCTGTGGCACGAAAAGTGGCTGCGGGGAAATATCGCATGTATTATAGCATTCCAATCAACAATTACATTAAAACAGGAGCAGCCAACACAGATGCTAACTTCGATAACTCATGGACAGAACGGGCTTTCATTGGAATGATGGAAACTTCCGACCCTGCAGGCAATGTATGGGAAGACAAAGGATATGTGGTTTGCTCTTCAACCGACAAAAATCTGAATTGGTCACGCAATTCATTGAACGACTGGAATGCTTATTTCAAATGGAATGCCATCGATCCTACCTATATTATTACCAAAACAGGAGATCATTGGCTTATTTACGGCTCATGGCATAGCGGCATCGTCGCTTTGCAGCTGAATCCTGAAACAGGAATGCCCTTGAATACTTTAGGTTCACCTTGGGATATCAATGCCCTCCCCGGTTATGGAACGTTAGTCGCTACACGCAGTATATCTAATCGCTGGCAAGGCTCGGAAGCACCGGAAATTATTTACAATCCTGCAACAGATTATTACTACTTGTTTACGGCTTACGACGAACTTTCGGTAGCATACAATACCCGTGTCTGCCGTTCAAAAAATATTACAGGTCCATTCACTGGCATTGACGGAACAAATATAACTACCGGAGGAGATATGTATCCTGTGGTTACGCATCCATATAAATTTAATAACAGTTACGGATGGGTCGGGATTTCCCACTGTGCCATTTTCAATGATGAAAACGGTAACTGGTTTTATTCTTCTCAAGGACGTTTTCCTGCAGATATCGCCGGCATCAATGCCAGCAATGCGATTATGATGGGACAAATCCGGAGTATTCGCTGGACTTCGGATGGTTGGCCAGTCGTTATGCCCGAACGTTATGGAGCAGTGCCTCAAGTGCCTATTAAAGAAAGTGAATTGATTGGCAACTGGGAACATATCGACCTTAGTTACAACTACGGAAAACAGGATGCATCTTCAATTATGACTTTAGGCTCCGACCATAAGATTACAGCGGGGACATGGCAGGGCGGAACATGGAGTTATGACGCCGGCAAGCAAATTCTCACTGCTAATGGAGTGGAACTTTGCCTGCAACGTGAAGTTAATTGGGAAGCCTCGCCAAGAATTCCAACCATTGTTTATGCTGGCTATAATGCTAAAAAAACTTATTGGGGAAAGAAAGTTGAATAAATAATGTAAAGCAAATTAAAAACAATGAATCATTTCAACGGATTCCACCCTTGAGCAACCAATGGTATTTGTGTGCCGTCGCGCGTGACGAGGTTTGTTCCCGATGAAGGATCGCAAATATGGCCGATCAGTTTAACGCCGTCCCATTGTTCGATTTCTTCATGAAACCGGAGTGGAACGGTAAACAATAATTCATAATCCTCGCCTCCATTTAAGGCGACTGTCGTTACATTCAGATTAAACTGTTCGGCCATCATTGCCGTTTGATAATCAATCGGAAGCCGTTCTTCATAGATCGTGCAGCCGACATTACTTTGTTTGCAGATATGCAGCAAATCAGAAGAAAGACCATCAGACACATCTATCATTGAAGTCGGAAGAACCTGCTTATCGTTTAACATTTGAATAATATCTTTTCGGGCTTCCGGTTTCAATTGCCGCTCCAAAAGGTATTCTTTTCCGGCAAAGTCGGGATTAAAATCATTTACTCCTGAGAAAACCGATTTTTCTCGTTCCAATAATTGAAGACCCATATAAGCAGCGCCCAAATCGCCCGAAACACAGATTAAATCCGTACTTTTCGCGTGATTTCGGTAAACAATCCGGTCGCCGGCGGCTTCTCCTATACAAGTGATGCTGATGCACAATCCAGTTAGTGAAGCAGATGTATCGCCACCAACAATATCCACGCCGTAAATGTTACACGCTAATTCCAATCCGGCGTAAAAATCTTCCAAATCTTCTACCGAAAAACGTTTAGAAATTCCCAAAGATATTGTTAATTGTTTGGGTTGTCCATTCATGGCGTAAATATCGGAAAAATTAACTACGGCGGCTTTGTAACCCAAATGCTTGAGCGGAACGTATGTCAAATCGAAATGAATTCCTTCCAGTAACAAATCGGTTGTTACCAAAACTTGTTTGTCTTTGTATTCCAAAACAGCGGCATCATCGCCGATTCCTTTTCGGGTACTTGCGTTTTTTATTTGTATATTTTCCGTCAGATGCCGGATTAATCCGAATTCGCCTAAAGATGCAATATCTGTCATTTATTATTTTCCGTCAGTAAATTTTTGATTACTTCTTCCATTATAAAAGCTAATTTTGGTTGAGCAATTTTAGCGGCTTCCAGTACTTCTTCATGTGAAACCTTGACGGCTTTTCCATAAATAGCTAAGTCGGTGATAACCGAAAATGCCATTACTTTCATGCCTGCGTGTCGGGCAACAATCACTTCCGGAACAGTTGACATGCCTACTGCATCGCCTCCGATAATCCTAAAATAATGATATTCCGCCGGAGTTTCAAAGGTAGGTCCTTGTGTACCGACATAAACGCCAAACTGTAGTTTTATTCCGTTCTTTTCGGCAATTTCACTTGCTAACATTCTTAAATTTAAGTCATAGACTTCACTCATATCCGGGAAGCGAGTTCCCAGTTCCGGTTCGTTTTTCCCATGTAAAGGGTGCTCAGGAAACAGATTGATATGATCTTCAATCAGCATAATATCGCCTACCTTGAATGAGCCGTTCATTCCTCCAGCAGCATTGGATACGAATAAATACTTAATTCCCAGCAATTGCATCACTCGAACCGGAAAAGTTACCTGTTTCATATCATAACCTTCGTAGAAATGAAATCTTCCCTGTAAAGCTATTACCGGTTTCCCTCCTAATCTGCCGATAATCAGTTTTCCTTTGTGCCCCTCTACGGTCGAAACCGGAAAATGCGGAATCGCTTCATAAGGAATTTCCTTTTTTTCTGTAATGCTGTCGGCTAAAGCGCCTAATCCAGTGCCGAGAATAATCCCAATTTTTGTTTCTTGTGGTATCAATGGCTTAAGCCAAGATACAGTCTCGTTTAAATTTTGCAACATGATTTTCTATTTTTTGTGTAAATAAATTTTCGTCGAAACGGATAACAACCTCGATAGGCAAATAGTAAATAAAAGATTTCATTTCTTCCGAAACAAACGGATTATTTACAAATCGTACTGCATCTTTCTCGGAAGTAATTATAAGTTTATTTTTATTGCCAGTTGTTTTTATAAAATTTGCCATTGCCTCAATGTCTTTACGAGTAAACTCGTGATGGTCGGAATAAACTATTATTTGCAAATCCAAAGTATGTTTCTTTACATATTCAATCAGTTCGGACGGATTAGCTAATCCTATAACTAATAAAACAGAGTAATTATCAGACTTCAACCGGTCAAAAACTTCTTCCTTGGGAAGATTTGTTTCCTGAAAAACCGGCAATAGATTTTTGTACTGGTAAGAACTGAAAAACAACTGTTGATGCGGCAGTAAGTTTATCTTTTCCGTTTGGGTTTGATAATCAAGAGGCATAAAAGTTTCGGGGCATTTAGTACAAATGATAAAATCGGCTCGCTTGTAATTTTCCGACGGTTCTCGCAATCTTCCTGCAGGTAACAAATAATCGTCGTAAAATGGTCGATTGATGTCGGTTAGCAGGATGGATAAAGACGGTTTCACGTACCGATGTTGAAAAGCGTCGTCCAGTAAAATAACGTCTGGCTTCCGGTTATAGGGAAGATGCAATAATTTGCGAATGCCTCTTCGTCGGTTTGCATCAACGGCTACCAAAACCGTCGGAAATTTCCGATGCATTTGCAGAGGTTCATCACCGATATTATGACTGTTTGAATTTTCATCTGCAAGAACAAAACCTCGCGTTTTTCGTTTATATCCCCGGCTGAGAACCGCTACCCGGTATTGTTTGCTTAACAAGGATATCAGGTATTCCGTATGAGGTGTTTTCCCTGTCCCGCCTACAGTGATATTCCCTATCGAAATGATAGGAACAGGAAACGTTTCACTCGAAAAAGCACCCCAATCAAAGAGCTTATTTCTGAATGTTACACCTAAACCGTATATCCATGCTAAAGGATACAGCCATTTGTATATTTTGAAATTTTTATCCATAGACAAAATCTTTGCAAAAATAGCGTTTATTTTGCACTTTTTAGTTGATCTGATTTATTTTTTAATTTGGATTGGATTTTTGAAAAAATATTATAAAACTCAATGCGATATTTGAAAAATTATGTAACAAAATATGCGAAGGTTTTCTGTATCACACTACTTTATATACTAAAGATAGAAATCAATAGTGTAAACAATCATTACTTATAATCTTTTGTTCCTCTATCGCCTTTATTAAAACTATATTGTAAAGATAAATAAAAATTGCATTTATAACGTGAACCATATAGTTTTGTGTCACTAACAATTCCAAAATTGTTGGTATAAGAACCATGCTCAAACAAGTCGCTAAAAATATTGTTGATTCCTAAGGTTAATCTCAATTTTTTATTGAATAATCGTTTTCCTAAACTTAATGATGATTCTATCATTGGTTTATCATATCCGTCAAAAGTAAGTTCTTTTGCATAATAATTGGTGTAAAACATGGCATAAAAATCTTTCAGTTTATATTCCATATTATATTTAACTAATGTTTCGCACTTCTTAATAACTCCTTGACCAATAGAATACAACAAGAAGAGTATAAATTGTATCTATCTGAATATAAAAGATTTAACATT
>JGI24699J35502_11133745_pt1 | contig 14684 bp, 14 predicted proteins | sample TergutMp193P4_FD_35502 | JGI IMG/M metagenome (IMG submission 35502) | reverse complement strand
ATGAACGGCCATTGCATTATACAGGAACAGATTTGGTTCGCTACCTGAAAAACCTGAAAGCCGAAGATATTGTTAAAATCGAAATTTTGCCCAATGCGGGGTCAGAATATGATGCAAGCATCACGGGCGGAATTATTAAAATCATGCTGAAAAATCGTCGGGATGATGGAGCGGACGGTAGTATAGGCGTTTCGGGTAATTTTGTTCCGGAAGATAAACATGCATCTGCATTTTCTCCCTATTACAATATGAATTATAAAATTAACAAGCTCAACCTTTATGCTCAATTAAACTATGGCATATATCGCCTGGCTGAGCATATCGATGAAGAAACCATTCACCCGTCGATAAACATGAATGAGCATAGCATTTACAGTAATCCTCAAAGAACTGATATAGGTTCGGCACGCATTGGAGGAATTTATGATTTGAATGATAAACAAAGCGTGGGCTTGGAAGTCAATTATTCCGACATTGTGAGTAAAGCCAAAATGCTCGGGAAAACAACGATTATAACAGACGGAAACCAAACCGATATTGCAAGTAATTATGATCCCAAAGTAACAATCGATAATTATTCGGCTTCAGCTAACTACTTGTTAAAATTGGATTCGTCAGGCTCAATGTTCAAAGTACTTTTGGACTATTTTCACAATAATTCCGACAACACTGAAAATTATCATTCCATTTATAGCGGATATTTAAATATTGATTCTGTTTATCGCAGCGCTATACCTACAATAAACAACACGTATGCAGCAACCGTCGACTGGTCGCATCATTTTAACGATATTAACACGTTAAACTTTGGTGCGAAATATGCCCGTAATGAGATGCACAACAGCACGCTGTTTGAATATTTGCAAGGGGCAGACTGGAATGAAATATCTTTGTTTTCAAGCGAGAATTCATTTACGGAAAATATTTCCGCCATTTATGGAATGTTTTCATCAAAAATTCAAAAAATCACTTATTCTTTGGGATTGCGCGGTGAATATACGCTGGCATCGCCGTATACAAACAAAACAGATGCAATCGAAAAGCAACATTATTTTAAGTTATTTCCTTCAATCAATGCGATGTTGCCTTTCAGCAAGAATGGAAAACATTCGCTCGTGTGGAATTATCATCGTACAATCACCCGTCCATCATTTATGCAACTCAATCCGACTCGCGTAGCGACTACAGAATATTCAGTCATAGCAGGTAATCCGAAATTGCAGCCTGCGATTGCAGACGATGGCTCGATCTCTCTGAATTTGTTTTACAAGTATAATCTGACGGCAGGCGTAACAAATACACAACATGCTTTTGGAATGGTAAGGATTCCCGATCCTGAAGCGCCGGGCGTAATCATTCAGACGACCGACAATGTTACCAAAAATACGGTATGGTATTTGTCGTTAAACGGACCTGTTAATCCGACTAAGTGGTGGCAAATGAATATTAATATAACAGGAAGAAGAAACTTTATGGATGTATTAGGCGAAAAGCTTTTAAATTATAATTTTTTCGGCTATATGAATAATACATTTTCTCTACCCGAAGATTTTAAACTTGATGTCAGTGGTTTCTATCAATCCCCCATAATTTTTGGCAATATAAAAAGTTCAATGGAAGTACCGCAAGTAAACATGACGCTTCGCAAACAGTTCATAAAAAACCGATTAACCGCAACTCTTTTTGTCAATAACGTATTCGATTACAAGACGCTCATGAAAGTTAACGATGCGGATTTCACACAAGTCATGCATGATAAAAATACTTATGGCTTAAGAACGATTGGCGCCTCTTTGAGTTATTATTTCCAATCGGGTAAAAAAGTAAGCGACAAGAAAGTCGAAACCGGCGCAGCAGAAGAAAAAGCAAGAATGAACTAAAAAGAGGTTAAAAAAGATGGTTAACAACGAACAAACGATTTATACCTGCCTTCAACATATCTCTAATACTTTGTTGATCAATGGTGGTTTTCTGCCGAATCTCGGATTATATACTGGAAATATGGGTCTCGTATTGTTTTTCTATCGGTATGCTCGCTTAACGCAAAATGAGATTTACGCGGAATACGGTTCACATTTGCTGGAAAAAATTCAAAATAAAATCAGGGAGAATACGCCTCTCAACTATAAACATGGATTAGCGGGAATAGGCTCTACTGTTGAATATTTGACGCAATACGGTTATATTAAAATCAACACAGACGATTTATTGGAAGAATTTGACAAACGGATATTTTTCACTTTTAATCTGTCTTATTTATCCATTGACAAAATCACAGATATTGTATACTATGTTTCATGGAGATTAGCAGGCAACAGCCTCGTAAAAGATAGGATAATAAAATCAGTTGTACCGCAAATAATAAATCTGATGGAAGAATGGGAAATGAGCCAAAACAGAACACACCCCGCGATTTCCTTTTTCAAAGATATAATTTCATCTAAAAAATCTGCCGCTCCACATGGCGGGTCGATTATTTCAAATTGGTTTCAATTGTGTCGAAATAATAGTTCTGTTGAGGAACTACAAGGGTATGCTCTTATGGCGTCGCTAACAAAATTTGATTTAGGAATCCAAAACGGACTTGCCGGTTTGGGTCTTTCCTTGATATCCGAGCTTGATGACGATGATTCGTGGTTTTCACTTTTCCCTAACAATTTAATATCCTAAAAAATGAATCTCTACCTGTTTAGTGACAATGACGGCGCTTCCATTTATGGAATAGGCACTTATCTTAAAGAACTAACGGAAGCGATAGAAAACGAATCCATTCAAATTCACCTTGTTCATTTACATTCCGGTCGTCCGGAATTTGAAATAATAAAAACAAATCAAGTTGAACATTGGTACATTCCTGAAGTCAGAAATGATAATACTTTATCAGGTTCACTCCAAAAGGTAGACGATTACTTGCGGAATGTCAGTTATCTTCTTTGGCTTCATATCCATGACACGAAAGATCTGGTTTTTCATTTCAACTTTAATCAATGTCAATTGCTTGCGAAAGAATTGAAAGCAAAATTTAGTTGCAAAACCGTTGCTACTGTACATTATTTAAAATGGACACAAGAATTTCAAGGTAATTTACACAAATTGCATGCCCTTAAATTGAAACATGAAAATCAAAGGAGTGCTCTTGAGAAAATGGTAATTAAGACCGACGAATATGAAGCTCTCTTGTATAAAGAAGTAGATTATGTTATCGCTCTTTCTCAAAATATGAAAAATCTTCTTTGCAGCGAATATCAAATTGACTCAAAAAAGATAAACGTCATTTCGAATGGATTAAACGATGTGACTTCAATACCGAAAAACGGCAATGATGCCTTGCGAAGAAAATGGCGTTTATCCGAAAAAGAGCCGCTGTTGCTTTTTGCCGGTCGTTTAGATCCCGTTAAAGGCCTCCTGTTTTTAATCCGTGCTTTTCGTAAAGTCTTGGAAATAAATCCCAATTGCCGCCTGATGATTGCAGGAAGCGGTCAGCATGACATCTATTTCAGGGAAGCCAAAGATATCTGTACGAAAATCACCTTTACCGGATTATTGAAGAAGCAAGAATTGTATGAACTCTATCGAATAGCCGATATGGGCGTTATGCCATCACTGTATGAGCCGTTTGGCTATGTGGCGGTTGAAATGATGATGCATGGATTGCCTATAGTAGCCGCTGCAACTTCGGATTGGATGAAGTGGTGGACGACAGTTGCGGGATGAAAATACCGATAGTGGAATATCCCGACAAGGTAGAGATAGACACGGATTTGTTGGCTGATAAAATACTTTATTTGTTAGAACATACGGAAGAAGCTAAGCATTTAGGGGAAAACGCCCGAAAGCGTTACGAGGAACGATATGCTCAGAACTTGTTCCATGAAAATATGTCGGTTTTTTATCGATCGCTTTATGAATAGTAAATTTAATCAATAGTTTTCTATGAAATTCCCCTTTTTTATGCAATTAGATGGCATGGATTGCGGGCCTTCGTGCTTGCGCATGATTGCAAAGCATTACGGAAGAAGTTTTTCCGTACAGCAGCTGCGTGAGAAATCATACATCCAACGCACAGGCGTCAATCTGTTGAGATTGAGCGAGGCGGCCGAAAGTATCGGTTTCCGGACCACTTGCGTCCGTATTTCTATCCAAAAGCTAAAAGAGCAAGCCAAACTGCCCTGCATCATTCACTGGAATCAAAATCATTTTGTGGTTCTGTATCAGATAACCCAAAAAAAGGAAAATGGTTTTTCCATATTGCCGACCCCGCCTATGGTTTGCTGAAATACGAAGAACAGGAATTTAAAAACTGCTGGATAACGACCGTGCGGGATGGCGTTGAAAAGGGGGTAGCTTCGTATGAGGGCCTGTCTATTTGGTTTCTGCTGAAATATGTCAAACCGCATTCAGTTGGAGCAGGAACAAGTAGCCGGAGTGGCTGCCGGCGATCGGGTAACGATTCGTTTACCCAAATATCCGGAATATAGCTACGGAGCGCTGATAGGCGAGGTAAATTCCATTACTTTTGTCCCTTACAATAAACGATACATTGTTGATATTCTGTTTCCCGACGGACTTCATACAACCGCTAAAAAAGAAATAAAATATGAATTGGGACTAAGGGGGGAAGCAGAGATAATCACTTCTAACCGGAGCGTATTGTCGCGGATATTCGCTCCGATTTTTAATCTTTTTAGAAAAAACGAGGAATGAAAATACAGATTATCAATCGGCTGTCATTCGCTTGATAATGCTGTAAGCATTCACAATTCCCAATTCTCCCGCTTTGCTCAAATCTTCTATGCCTTGATTGGTATCGCCCGTGTACAATCGGGTTAATCCTCTGTTAAAATAGGCTTCCGCAAAATCGGGATTTCGCTTAATGGCTTCGCTATAATCGCTTAAAGCGGTGCGGTAATCTTTCTGCAAACAACGGATGTTTGCGCGATTGAAATAGGCAAATACGAAATCGGGATTCAACTGAATGACCGTATCGTAATCCCGTATAATCATATTGAATTCGTACGTTTTTTTAGTCTCGTCTATATCGGGTTGTATGTTGTCTGCCGTATTTTGGCGGATCGAAGAAATTCTTAAAGGCGAAGCGGCTCGTTTGCCGGATAGCGTTTCTATATTCAGAGACAGAGCGGATATATCCCTTGGGTCGTCTTTGGAATCGTCAATCTCCATTTGCTTGTATCGTACTACCGCTCGATTAAAGTAGGCCAGAACAAATTCGGGGTCTAAATTGATGACCCGACTGTAATCGTCCTCCGCTTCCGACAAATCTTGAAGCACCATAAAATCCAAAGCGCGTCCGAAAAAAGCGTTTTCATCCGTTGGATTCCGGTCTATAACCAGCGAAAAGTGATCGATAGACTGGAAATGATATTGTACTTGATCGTCGGTCAAAGGGACTTCGTGATTGACTATCTTCAATTGAAGAAGCAAAATCCGCTTTTGATTGAAATCGGAAATCATTTTGTCGCTCCGGAAAGTCGATTTATCGATAGATTCCACGTTCTCATAGTACGTTGCAACAAATTGCGGTTCCAAATCCACTTTCACTTGTCGATCCTGTATTCTTCCGCGAATTTCATTTTTGTATTTGGATTGCAATTCTTCGTCCTTGTCGTAAACCACTAAACGGTTAAATTTGGCGATATTGCTGTCGGATTTTTCCCTCGTTTTGTTATCGTCGGTTTCTTCGTCGCTAACCGACGATCCGGCGTCCAACACTTCTTTTCCGGTAATGATCTTCCCTTGTTGCCGTTGTTTTTGTAATTTTTGCTCCAAATTGTAAGCATACCAGAAATCGTATTCTGCTCCTTTCGTGTCGTTTATTTTCTTTTTCAGTTCTGCGCGGAAATGGTATGCCGGAATAAAATTAGGATATTCATTGATCACCTTATCCAGATCGGCGATGGCTGGCCGGTAATTGTGCGCGTCATTATTCAAGATCGCTCGGTTATAGATCGCCATGAAGTTATTCGGTTCCAATTCGATTACTTTGTCGAAATCTTCCAGCGCTCCATAAACGTCTCCCACTTGCGAGCGCAACAGTCCTCTATTGAAACGGGCAATGAGATTGTAAGCATCCATGTTCACCACTCGATCATAATCGGCCATAGCCCCTCTCAAATCGTTCAGATGGTAGCGTACCAATCCGCGATTGATATAATACCCGGGTTGCGTAGTTTCCAGGCGGATCGCTTGATCAAAATCGCCCAAGGCTTGTTTATAGTCTTCTTTTTGGAAATAAAGCATAGCCCGTTGAGCATAGGCGGGAGCATAAAACTTATCCAGTTCCAAAGCTTTGTTGTAATCGGCAAACGCTTGCGCCGTATCTCCTTTTTCACTGTAAACAGAGCCTCTTGCCAAATACGCTTGCATCCATTTGGGTTGATAGGTCAACAGCGAATCCAAAGTAGCGACAGCCGAATCGTATTCTTTCAACTGAAGAAATGCAATGGATTTATTCAAAAGCAACTGTTTGTCTTCCGGACGAAATTCCAAGCCTTTGTCGTAATCTTCAATCGCTCCCCGCAAATTACCCATATTTTGCCGCGCCGCGCCGCGGTATTGGTAAGCGTAAACCAAAAAAGGATTCCGTTCCAGGCAGGAGGTAAAATCGATTTCCGCTCCTTTGTAGTCGTCCAAACTATACTTGGCCAAAGCCCTGTAAAGGTAAGGTTCCGCTAAGTAAGGCTTAGCTTTTATTACCTGATTAAAATACTGGATAGAAAGCACATAATCTTCAAAATATAAAGCGTTCTTGCCAATAGCAAGCACCCTGTTGGTATTGATTTGCGCATCTGCCGATAGACTCAATCCGGAAAATAGCAATATCATCAACACTCCTAAATATTTCCCTATACTGTATGACCTCATGAATTTACTAAAGAAACGCAATGATTAAAGCAACGAAAGTACGAAATAAATGAATATAAAAAAGACAAAATGTGTTAAAGCCAGCGCCTTTTGGTTTTTAGACAAAATGCCCCTCTTCAAATTATCAGAATTCTCCCCGTAATATTCATCGTAAAATCTTTGCATCCCTGCTAAATTGTTTATACTTTTGCGCTCGAAAACCGGAAGGAACAAATATTGATTCACAAAATAATACTCTTATGAGTAATTCTGCATTATTTCTGGTCGTATTACTAACGGCTATTATTATGGTGGTGGCAGCATTGGTGATTGCGTGGCTGCTGGCGCCTAAATCCGACAATCCCCTGAAAGGAGAGCCTTACGAATGCGGTATTCCGACGCGGGGAACTTCCTGGACACAATTCAAGGTGGGTTATTACCTGTTTGCTATTTTATATTTGGTATTTGATGTGGAAACGGTTTTGCTGTTTCCATGGGCAAGCATCATGCGGGATTTGGGGATGCGGGGATTGATTTGCATGGCATTCTTTTTTATCATTCTGACCCTCGGTTTGGCTTACGCTTGGAAGAAAGGAGCTTTGGAATGGAAGTAAAAAATATATCTATCCGGAACATGAAATACGAGGATTTCAAAGAAAATGAATACCTCGAAGAATATGTGAAGGAATTGCGCGTCAATGGCGTAAACATTGCCGTAGCCAAATTGGACGATTTAATTAATTGGGGCCGTTCCAATTCGGTTTGGCCTTTGACATTCGCTACCAGTTGTTGCGGTATCGAGTTTATGTGTTTGGGCGCTGCGCGTTACGATTTTGCCCGTTTTGGTTGGGAAGTGACCCGAAACAGTCCGCGTCAAGCCGACGTAGTGTTTTGTTGCGGTACGATTGTCCACAAGATGGCGCCGGTTTTGAAACGGCTCTACGACCAGATGGCCGAACCCAAATATGTAATGGCTTTCGGCAGTTGCGCTATCAGCGGCGGACCATTCAAAAAATCGTATCATACGGTAATGGGCGTTGATCAGATTATTCCGGTGGATGTGTATATCCCCGGTTGTCCGCCCCGCCCCGATGCTATGATTTACGGCATGATGCAGCTGGCGAGAAAAATCAAAGTGCAGGAATTTTTCAGTTTGCCGAAGCAGCCGCATCCATTTGAAACGCCTTGTCCTGCTTGCGTCGACGAAACAGAGAAAGGGGGGCAGGCGTGAGAGTAATCGATGAACTGTTGGCTCAAATTTCTTTTGCAACTGTTGAGCAAAAAAACAAAACATATACAGTATCTGTACACAAAGAAAAACTTCACGAAACAGCTTTCCAGCTGTGTAATAATAATAAACTGTCTTTCGATTTTTTGATGGATGTGGTGGGAATGGATTATGGCGACTGTTTCGGCGTCATTTATTATTTGTCTCCTACGCAATTCCCTTCCTATATTATTGCGCTGAAGACGCAAACAGAAGGACGGGAAAATCCGCAAATTGATTCGTTGCACGATATTTGGTTATCGGCTGGTTTATACGAACGTGAAGTACATGATTTTTTGGGAATCGTATTTCTAAATAATCCCGATATGCGCCGTCTGTTTTTACGGCAGGATTGGAAAGGGTATCCCTTGCGGAAAGATTACGATGCCAATCCTGAACTGAATCCGATTCCTTTGGAAAACGAAAATCTGGAGGATATGGAAGACCTGCCGGAGACGGAAATTTTGCTGGATGGCGAACGTTTGGAAAAACACCGTAAATTGTTTGAAAAAGAAGAATATGTGGTGAATTTCGGACCGCAACATCCGGCTACTCATGGGGTACTTCATCTTCGCGTTGCTTTGGACGGGGAAATCATCAAAAAAGTGGATCCGAATTTCGGTTATATCCATCGAGGCATCGAAAAAATGAGCGAAGCATACGCTTATCCGCAAATTCTGCATTTGATCGACCGAATGGATTACCTTTCGGGAACCATTCATCGCCACGGAATGTGCTTGGCGGTAGAAAAAGCGCTTGAAATGGAAGTCCCCGAACGGGCGCATTATATCCGCACCCTGATTGACGAATTGACCCGCATTGCTTCCCACCTTTTGGGTTGGGGTTGTATGGCTATGGACATGGGTTCGATTACCGCTTTTGTTTACGGAATGCGCGATCGGGAAAAAATCATGGATATTTTTGAGGAAACTTGCGGGGGACGTTTGATGGCGAATTACAGTGTGATTGGCGGGGTGATGAACGATATTCATCCCAATTTTCAACGGAAAGTCAAAGAGTTTATTCCCTATATGCGTAAAATGCTGAAAGAACATCATTTGTTGTTCACTGGCAACCCGATTGCGCGCAACCGAATGGAAGGAGTGGGTTATTTGAGCAAAGAACAGGCGATTTCCTTGGGAGCAACAGGGCCTACAGGACGCGCTTCAGGCTGGAGCAACGACGTTCGCAAGATTGAACCTTATGCCGCTTATCGTCATGCCGAGTTTGAGGAAGTTCTACGTTCCGACGGACTGACTTTCGATCGGTACATTATCCGTCTGGATGAGATTGCCGAATCGTTGAAAATTCTTGAACAACTGATTGACAACATTCCGGGCGGCGCTTATGCAGCCAAGACAAAGGCGATCGTCAAATTGCCCAAAGGCGAATTTTTCCAACGGGTGGAAGGCACTCGCGGCGAGTTTGATGTATATATCCACAGCAAAGGAGATAAATACCCTTATCGCGTAAAATTCCGTTCACCTTCTATGACTTTAGTCAACACGCTGAAAAACATTGCTATAAATACTAAAGTGGCCGATTTGATTATGTTGGGCGGTTCGTTAGATTATGTTGTACCGTGTATTGATAGATAAAAATAAATATGTTTCATTTTGATATAGTAACAAATTGGATAGATTCTTATCTCCGGTTTTTTTTACCGGGGGGATGGGCGCTGTTCATTGAGTTTGTGCTGATAGGCGTGGTAATTTTAGGCGCTTATGCAGTATTGGCTTTAATTCTTATTTATGTAGAACGGAAAATCTGCGCTTTTTTCCAATGCCGTTTAGGTCCTATGCGGGTGGGTCCATTCGGTATTTTACAATCGCTGGCGGACATGATCAAAATTCTGTTGAAAGAATTAATCAAAATCAACCGAGTTGATCCGCGTTTGTTCCGTCTGGCCGCCTATTTGGTGATCATTGCTTCGATTTGCACCTTTGGCGCTATTCCGTTTGATAAAGGATTGCATGCAATCGATTTCAATATAGGAGTGTTTTACTTGTTAGCGGTTTCTTCGTTGGGCGTTGTCGGTATTTTGTTAGCCGGCTGGTCGTCAAACAATAAATATACCATGATCGGCGCCATGCGTTCGGGAGCCCAATTGATATCTTACGAATTGTCTTGCGGCTTGTCGCTGATGACGATAGTTATACTTTCGGGTTCACTGCAATTGTCGACGATTGTGGAACAACAATCCTACGCATGGAATATTTTTCGGGGCGGCATTCCAGCCGTGATTGCTTTTGTGATTTACCTGATTGCCGGACATGCCGAAACGAATCGAGGCCCATTCGATTTACCGGAGGCAGAATCGGAATTGACGGCGGGCTATCATACCGAATATTCTGGAATTCAATTCGGATTTTTCTATTTAGCGGAATATTTGAATATGTTTATCATCGCTGCGATTGCAACCACTCTATTTTTAGGAGGCTGGATGCCATTGCACATTCCGGGGTGGGAAGGATTTAACAAAATCATGGATTTCATTCCGCCGGTAGTGTGGTTTTTCGCTAAAGCGGCTGTTTGCGTTTTTCTCGCTTTGTGGGTACGTTGGACAATGCCTCGTTTGCGTATTGACCAGTTGCTGAATTTGGAATGGAAAATTTTGATGCCTTTGAGTTTGTTGAATATTCTTTTAATGGCGATTTGGGTATTAATATGCACGAAATAAACATAGTATGAGCTACATAGAGAACATAATCGGGGGAATATGGCGACTGATGCAAGGAATGTATATTACCCTGCTCAATATGATTCGCAAGAAAGTGACGGAACCTTATCCCGAAAATCGGGGAAAAGTTTTTCCTCACGATCGGATGCGTGGACAGTTGGTGATGCCTCATAACGAAGCCAATCAGCATAAATGTACGGCTTGCGGTATTTGCGAAATGAATTGTCCAAACGGAACCATTCAGATACTTACCAAAAAAGAAACGGACGAAGATACCGGCAAAGAAAAGAAAGTGTTGGATAAATATTTGTACGATATCGGCAGTTGTATTTTTTGCGCTTTATGCACAACTTCCTGTCCGCAGGATGCTATTGAATGGTCGAATAATTTTGAACATGCAGTATTTACGCGTTCAAAATTGCTGGAACAATTGAATAAAGAAGGTTCAAGTTTAATGAAAAAAACGAAGTGACAATGGATCCGATAGTAAATCTAATTATATTTATCTGTGTAGGGGTGGCGAGCTTAGTCTTGTCCTTTCTGGCGGCGTCTTCCAAAAGTTTGTTGCGGTCAGCGACTTATCTACTTTTGGTATTGATTTGTACGGCAGGTTTTTATTTGTTTTTGAACTATCATTTTTTGGCTGCCGTTCAGATTTCGGTCTATGCAGGCGGAGTCGTAATGCTGTTCATTTTTGCGATTTTCCTTACAAGCAACAAAGGGGACCTATTGCAAAAGCACGAGACTGGGAAATATGTGGCAGGCGCTTTGACTGCTTTGGGCGGGATTGCTGTTACCGCTTTTGCTTTGTTGAAACATCATTTTATTTACGGCAGCAATGCTACGATAAAAGGCGATCAGGAAATCAACATGAAAGTGATTGGCGAGACTTTGATGGGGACAGAAAAATATCAGTATTTGTTGCCGTTCGAAGCGCTGAGTTTATTGCTTCTGGCTTGTATTATCGGAGGAATATTAATTGCAAGAAAAAGGTAATTTATGATACGCATGGAGTATTATTTAATAATCAGTACGCTGATGTTCTTCATCGGGATTTACGGATTTATTACCCGGAAGAACATGATTGCCATACTGATTTCGCTGGAATTGATTTTGAATGCGGTGGAAATCAATTTTGCGGTATTTAACCGGTATTTATTTCCGGGACGATTTGAAGGAATGTTTTTTACCTTGTTCGGAATTGCGATTACTGCGGCTGAAACCGCTGTGGCGTTGGCTATTATTATTAATGCTTACCGGACAATCGGGAATATCGATATTGAGAATTTAAGCAAGATGAAGGAATAATATGGAATACAGTTTGTGGATCATAGCAACTCCATTTGTCCTCTTTTTAGTATTGGGCTTGTTGGGGACCAAATTAAAACCAAACGTTGCTGGAATCATCGGAACGTTAGGAATGACTCTTTGTACCGTTTTAGCATACGCGATAGCTTATCAATACTTTTTTCAGATAGGAAAAACGGGGGAGGAATGGACGAAAATCATTCCCTTGAATTTTGAATGGCTTCGTTTTACTAAACAGCTGCACATCGATTTAGGTATTTTGTTAGACCCGATTTCGGTCATGATGCTGGTAGTGATTACCACTGTATCGTTGATGGTGCATCTTTACAGCTTGGGGTATATGAAAGGCGAAACAGGCTTCCAGCGTTACTATTCTTTACTTTCGTTGTTCAGTTTTTCAATGCTGGGTTTGGTAATTGCAACCAACATTTTCCAAATGTATATTTTCTGGGAGTTGGTAGGGGTAAGTTCCTATTCGCTCATTGGATTTTATTATACGAAACCTTTGGCAGTAGCGGCCAGTAAAAAAGCATTTATCGTTACTCGATTTGCCGATTTGGGTTTTCTGATAGGTATATTAATTCTTTCATTTTATACTAAAACATTCGATTTCAATTTATTAACTTCCGATCAGGCGCAATTGGTTACTACTTCTTTTGCCGGCGGAACATTTATGGGGTTATCCATTGCCGCTTGGGCTATGGCATTGATTTTTATGGGAGGCGCTGGAAAATCGGCCATGTTCCCATTGCATATCTGGTTGCCCGATGCAATGGAAGGTCCCACTCCAGTTTCGGCCTTGATCCATGCGGCTACGATGGTAGTAGCCGGCGTTTATTTAGTAGCCCGTTTGTTCCCGATATATGCTTTTGCGACGCCGGAAGTACTGGAAATGATTGCTTTTGTTGGAGCCTTCACCGCCTTATTTGCGGCAGTCATAGCCATTACGCAAACCGATATTAAACGTGTACTGGCTTTTTCAACCATCTCGCAAATCGCTTACATGATGGTCGCTTTGGGCGTTTCCAAATATGGCGGCCACGAGGGATTGGGTTATATGGCCTCGATGTTCCATTTGTTTACGCACGCATTTTTCAAAGCATTGTTGTTTTTGGGCGCGGGATCAGTCATTCATGCCATTCACAGCAACGAGGTAGACGAGATGGGCGGATTACACAAGTATATGAAAGTAACCAGCATCACATTCTTGATTGCTTGCTTGGCGATAGCCGGAATTTGGCCATTCTCTGGGTTTTTCAGTAAAGACGAAATATTGGCGGCCGCTTTCCACCATCAACCGATTATATTTTGGACTTTATGGGTTGTTGCCGGTTTGACGGCGTTTTATATGTTTCGCTTGTATTTTTGTATTTTCTGGAATGGCGAACATAAATACGACGATCATCACAAACCGCACGAATCGCCGTGGCCAATGGCTCTGCCGTTGATTATTTTGGCGCTCTTCTCTGTTTTCACCGGATTCATTCCTTTTGCCGATTTTGTCAGCAGCGACAATATTCCCTTTTCTACGCACATCGATCCGGTGGTGGCCGCATTGAGCATTGTTGTGGCTTTGATAGGGATTGGGATAGCATTTGTATTGTATTTCAAAAGCAGTAAAAAACCGGCTGAGATGGCTCAATCGCTGGGGATTTTCTACCAAGCTGCATTGCACAAATTTTATATAGATGAAGTGTGGATGTGGATTACTCAAACCGTAGTTTTCCGGCATATTTGCGAACCGATTAAATGGTTTGACCGTCATATTGTTGACGGCAGCATGAATGGTTTGGCTTGGATAACGCAGAAGTCTTCGGCGTCTGTCAAAGGTTTGCAATCGGGTCAGGTACAATTCTATGCATGGATATTTGTGGCCGGTTCGATTTTGATAGCGGCATTGGCTTTGTTCCTGTAAGGATCGAAGTTCCTGAGGGAACGCAGATGAAACAGACAAACGCAGATAACAACGATAGGAAAATCTGCATCTATCTGCGTTTTTTATTCCATTTTCAACGAATTAACCGGATTGCTTGTCGCCGCTCGCCAGCTTTGCCATGAAACGGCTGTAACGGATAATAAGAGGACAAATAGTCCGGCAAAAACAAATATCCATCCGTTCAAAGCGGTTTTGCGGGCAAAGTTTTCAAGCCAGCGGCTCATTACGTACCAAGCGGCAGGAATGGCCATCAGAAAAGCAATTCCTATGCGGATGATCAATTCGTCGTTCAGCATTTTTATAATGCTCCAAAAAGAAGCGCCGTGTATTCGCCGGATACCGATTTCTTTTGTTTTCCGTTTGATAACGTAAGCCATAACAATGATTAATCCCAGATTGGCAATCAGCAGGCTCAGCAATGAAAACAGCAAAACCAAGGATTCGGTGTTCCGTTCGTTGTTATATACCCGATTATAAACATCCTGTAAAAAGGAATAGTCGGCGGGATAATCGGGATTGACTTCTTCCCAAACCCGATTGAATGTACTCAATGCTTGTTGTATATGATCGGGCGAAAGACGAACAAACAGGCAATTCGAAAAAAGTTTTCGTTGCAGGATAATCAAGGGAAT
>JGI24699J35502_11133746_pt1 | contig 14692 bp, 9 predicted proteins | sample TergutMp193P4_FD_35502 | JGI IMG/M metagenome (IMG submission 35502) | reverse complement strand
ATTTTTTTTTGAAAACCGTCTGATTCCCATCAGTCACCCTGTATTATCATGTAACTGTATGGAATTAAATAAATAAATAGAAAATAAGTAACAAAATAAATATGATCAAAAACACTACAGTTGTTGTGATAACACAAGACCAGTCGAAGGGTCAGTTTACCTCTTTCTCCCATGATTGAAATTCCGTCCTTCACCTAAATTCAGGGCAGGTGCTGACACTGCATACTGAGTTGGAACGACAGAACAACATCCTCCAGCAGTTCTGGAATGGACATTGGGGACGATAGATTTCTTAAACACAAAATTTTATCTTACAAAATTCATGTTTCCACCATTGCTGCAGTATTGAGAACAGACAAAACTATTTCCTGAAATTATGTGGTGCATTGTGTTCTGCTTAATGCAATAAAGTATTGACATTGTCACCGAAAATTCCATTTAAGAAAAGGTCATATGCAAATTCTTATTGCTGTGGCTCTTCAGCCTGCTTAATGGCAATAACATAATTCCCTTTCCTTTTCTCAGTCACTCACATATCTTGCCAATGTGCCCATTTTTCATGTTGCGCAGTTTGGTGGCATTATTCGACAGTTTGCCTACTCATCAAATATTTGGTTTTCCAGCTGTATTTTTCTCTTTGAAACTTCCTTTCAGAATTTGTTTTTGGATTCCAATATCCAGATTCCATACTATATATCAAGCACAGTTCAATCTTTTAACATGCATGTACTTTACCAAGTAAGCGTCTACATGTAGCCTGAACTTTTCATTTTTCTGTATTTACCCACAAATAATAATCACAGTGTGAATTTTTTATTCCTGTGTTACTTTCGTTAAAGCATATCGAATACGTAAGGTGCTCTCAAGTGTTGGGTCGTCTCTCTCTTGAAGGGTTGCTTGGAGAGGACTTTGGGTACAGGGTAGCGCCTTCACTGGTAACCTTCGAAGATACGTTAAGAAATGCTCTGAATACAAGCATCTATCTCAATAGAGGCTCATTTTAAACCGAGGGGAATCTGCAATCTGTGGGTGAGCAAGTATACAAGGAAATTTGGAAAATGAATGAAGGAGGACTCTAGGAATGGGCATTTGTCTGTGAGGGATTTCATGATTGGGACCTGCAGGGAGGGATCCTTTACTAGGGACCACGAAGGTTATGTTAATCAGGGCTAGGAAATGGGCGTCTTCTTCCATATGGACGCCGCTTTCGGGGAAAATATTGGCGGCATCTTTCTTAGTGTCTTCTTATTTAGAGAAAATTTTATGAAGTTTTTGAGAGAGAAGCAAAAGCCCTATAAACGGGTATCTATTTCCATAGGGGCCTTGTTGGAGACATGGAAGGGTTCATTTGCTGAGATATTTGAGAGAAAAAAGGGATATCTGGGTTCATTTCTTCGTCACAGAGTATACTTAATATTTTATGATATGATATTTTGGGGCACAAAGGGACAATCTATAAGGCCTAGGTGCATCGGCACTCAAAGGACTCACACCGAATGGCAATGACAAATGTTGCTCACTTATTCTACACAACTTTCATTACATTTCAGTGTAATTCAAGAAACTTGATGCACTTTTCCCATCTTGGTGTGGACTTACAAATTCTGTTGCAGTATTCAATGGGCAATTGTGTTCACACATATTCAGGGATAACCACTTCAGCTTCCTCCCTATTACAAAATCAGTGACCTCATTGCCTTCGTTTCAGCGGCCCACAATTACATCCGCTGTTGACGCAGCATTTACACGTGTCCCTGATGTGCTGAGCTGACAAGTGTGATTTTTTGTCATGCATGTCTGAAGTTCTTCTGACATGCCCTGTCAGTGTACTGTCACCACAACATTTCTGTTAATTAGTAGTGAGTTTCATTGGGAATAACATGTTTGGCCATATGAACCAAACGACAAATTTTGTTTGGTGACCAGTTTACCAGTGTTTTCTGCCATTGCACATCACCCAATTTTGTGAACAGTATTCGACTGACACTTGTGCTATCTTGATGAAAAATAAAAGCTTGAGAAAAACAAAGTTACAGTATTTGTGACGTTGCGCTTTGAAATGCAATCTGGCTATCATAACTAACCTTTTTTGCTGTCTCTGACAGCTGACTTTATAAAGAATGACAGAAATTTTATGACATGCAATCGTTACAATGGGCCGGGAAACTCAGTAAATATACTGACTCAGCAAGAGCTGGACGGTCCGCGTACCGAATCCGGCTCTTAGGCGAGGTTATCCACACCCGTACAGACAGGCCCTGAATTCCGCCCAGCCTCCTAAAACGTAGGTACCTGGACATTCCTGCGGGTAAAATGGACGCGGCGTTGTTTTGACTACCAACGCTCTTCCAGTGCAGAGGTTAACCCTTTACCTCCTAACGTGGAGAATATGGCGTGTTCCAAATAATGCTAACAAAGGGCAGATAGGATTAACAAGGCTTTTAAAGGGTTAAAAATAGTAGAACTATACCTCTACTACCTTCTCGGTCTCCGATGCTTTTTCGGGGGTGAAATTTACCTTTAACATTTACTCTTAATGCTTTCCAACCAGCCTATTAACGAGGCCAGTTGCAGAAGGGATTTTGAATGCAATTTTAGTCCTCTTTCATTGCCTAATTTTTAAATACATTGATATAATTTGTATTTTTGGTTGAATTTAGACCATTCTTTATTATAATTTAAATACCATAGATATATTTCGATGCAAGGTAAGGCAACCACTTGCCATGTGAAAGATTTACTTTTGCTTGTGTCTTAAATGAGACTAAATTTAATATTAAATAATATATCAAATATATTCATATATTGAATTGAACACAAGTTGGATATCTCACTTGAAAATTTTAAATGAGGCGTTGGTTCTTCTCAGAAGTTAAAGATTTAGTATCTTCAGGCAATAATAATTGCATTATGCACAATTTTTTACTATGTAGAAGAAGTTTTTACGAAGTTAAAGCAATTTTAAGAAATTATAAATAAATATAAATTTGTTTATATACATTTTGTGCGAAGCGAATGTAATTAATTCTAATTTTTAAGGGGTTTCACCCACAGGAAAGAATCCACATTGCTCATTCTGCTGGGAAAATTTCGGAGTAGAAGAACCAGTTCGCACGCTACATTGTGAACATATGTTTCATGAGATTGCATTACTCCATGGCCGGAAATGGCAGATTATATTATTTCTTAATCGTCACATTTTCAAAATATGACAAATTTTAAATAAGTATTCTACAGTGTAGCCGTTTGTTCGAGTATTTACCAGTTCGTCATAAAATTTAAAAATTCTGTGCGTATTACTAACTTACTCCAAGGAGCAGGTTCCTTCTTGAGAAGCTAGATAGCTTGCAGGTGGTCAAGAAATTCCCCTCGTTTTATGGATCCCGAAGGTTCCTCACCGCACACACTAGCTCCCGCCGCCTTTCCCTATCATGGTACAGCTCAAATCAGTCTTATGTCCTAATCCCACCTCCTGAAGTTCTGTCCTAATATTATCCCCACATCTACGCCTGGGTCTCCCCAGCGGTCTCTTCCTCTCGGGTTTCCCCACCAGCACCATGTACACTCCTCTCCCTTCCCCATAGGGCCACACGCCCCACCAATTTCATTCTTCTCGATTTTATCACCCGCACGATTTCGGGTGATGAGTACAGACCTTTCGGCTCCTCATTATGTAATTTTCTCCATTCACCCTTTACCTCGTCCCTATTAGGCCCAAATATTCGTCTCAGCATCACGTTCTCAAATACCCGCAAACCACGTTCCTCCCTCAATATCGGTGACCAAGTTTCACAACCACACAAAATGAAGGGCAGAATTATAGTACTATAAAAATGTCAAATGTTCACAACAGTGCTCACAACAACCCACTATCTCTTCCTATACTGAGTGAAAATCATGAAGTCACGAACTTACTGTCTTACTTGAGACCTCTTTAATATTATGCTCCAATTACAGATGATAATGAAGCAGTATTGTCATTTATGTGGCTGTTTTTACAGGAAATGTAACAAGAAAAAAGGTGAAGGGCCGATGCAATTCTAATACATTCCATATGGGATTGGTCTTTGACAGTTCTTTCTGTCGGTACATCAGGATACTCCTCTCAGTATCATACCACATTTGCTCCATACTCATTCACCCTACTACCACACATGGTATGTAATTTTTTTCTCCAAGTACATCACGTTCCCCTGTCAGTATCATTCCAACATTGCTCCACACTCATTCATCCAACTAAAGCCCACACTCAATAAGGTTGTTCTCCCAGTACTTCAGTTCTCGCCAGTTAGTATAATTCCACCATTGCTCCATTCTCATTCAACCAACTATCACCCACACTGTATAAAGTTTTTCTCCCAGTACTTCAGTTTCTCCCTCTCAGTATCATACCACCATCGTTCCATACACAATTTAATGCACTACTACACAGCTGAGTTATTTTAGCAACTGCGAATATTGTTTCATAATACACCTCAATTTATATATACATAAATATTATTGTAATTTAGGCTAGCATGACCAGAAATCGATTATGAATTACATTGAACCGTGGTGTTTAACCATTCTGGCAAATGGTCACATCCATTATTGTACACTGATTCGTGGTCCGAAAGTGTCATATTCACAAAAATTGGCATTCCTAAGCACCCAAATTATTGTGAAATTTCTCAGTATATGTAATTTACAAATTACGAAATGAAGGTGGGTAATAAATTCTCTGAAAGTTTGGTACAGTTCGGATAGTATAAGAAAACTTGAAAAATTAAAAATTCTATTCAGGAAGAAATTAAGGGGAGTATGAAGTCAGCCAATGCTGGCTATCATTCGACGCAAATAGTTTTGTTTCCATAGTGGCAGCAAAACATTATAAACACTAGAGTTAACAGAATTTTAATTTTGTCTGTTGCTCTGTATGGGTGCGAAACTTGTTCACTTATATTGAGTGAAGAACGTAGGACGAGGGTGTTTGAGATTAGGGTGTTGAGGAGATTATTTGGTCCTAGGAGAGACGAAGAAACAGGGGATTTGTGAAGACTGCTTAACGAGTAATTAATATTTTCTACTCTTCACCAAATATTATTTGGGTGATGAAATCAAAGGAAGGAGATGGGCTCGGAATGTATCGCGTGTGGGTGACTAGAAACAAAATAGAATTTTGTCTGAGGGCCTGAAGGAGAGAGTCCATTTCGAAGAATCAGATGTAGACAGGCGGATAATATTGAAATGGATCTTCAAGAGATACAGCTCTGAAGAATTTACTGCATTGATCTGCCTTACGACAGGGACAGTTGTTGGGCTCTTTCCAATGCGGTATTAAAGATAAGGGTTCCATAAAATGCAGGAATTTTCTTGACAACCTGAGGAACTATCAGCTTTTCAAAAAGAACCTTCCTACATGCAGTTACACAGTTTACAGATTTGGCCGCAAGAAGCATTAACATAAAGATTTGAGACGCAATTTAGACACCCCTGATAGACACATGACACTGACACATTCCGTCCACATGCGATAAGACGCCATATCAATGAGGTATTGTCCTCCTCCCACCTACTTTTCGAAGGAATTTTGTGCTTTAAAATCTAGGGTCTAGGTTTCCAAAAAGAATGACTTACAGTGACTTCACATCATGTCCAAGAAGACAGTAACTGCGTGTCAGACCGTTGGCAGAAAATTGAAACAGGCAGAAAACATTTGATTTGCAACTTAAAGGAAGACCTAAGAAACTGCAAGGCTGCAATTCATAAAGACACATTCTCCTAAATTTGGTACAGCTTCCTTATTAATGGTCGTGTTTGTGAAATTAACTCTGAAGCAGTCATCCACAAGTTAGAAATGGGGCACGCGCTGGCGTAGTGCTTGAAGCACTGCGTTGCCAGACAGAAGGTCGCGGTCTCAATTTCTGATGCTGTCATTGGGATTCTTCATTGACATATTCCTTCCGGCCGCACTATGTTCCAGGGGCCGACTAAGCCTCTAAAAGTATGAGTACCAGGAATATCACCTTGGGGTAAAGGTGACCAGTGCATAGGGCTGACACACTCACCACATTCGTGTGGCGATTGTCTTGAAATGTGGGAGCCTCAACCCACTGGAACCTACAGAACCTGTCCAGGTATTGCCTTATATATTAACTGTACCTATAAACAAGCGGCACCAGACGCACACACACACACACATAAACACAATTTCTGCAAACCAATCAGTTCATTTCTGCAGTCACCTCTGATATGCCAATGTTAAGCAACACTGTGAATTTCTCTATTAACTACCTACAGTCTTTATAGTATAATAGACTTCCCGACAAGAATTTTTAATATTTCGCGAATTTAATTGATAATATATTAATTAATAAATTTAGAAATGAAAAGTATTTAGTATCCACTGATCAACGGCTTCTCTGGCCAAGATGTTCAAGTCCTTAGCTTATCAATCCAGATGAAACTAATGGAATTTATTCACATAGAAAAATCAATATTCATTCATTAAATTAATTTCAAGGTACACTAATGTATGAAACATGGGAAGATATATTGAGTAATAATGATAGATGTACAAATAGAATATTTAATAACTTTTTAAGTACCTTCCTAAGGAAATTACATGATTGTTTTACCAAAAAAAAAACTGTGTAAAATTCCAATGCCTGGAAAACAACTGGAATAGAAATTTAAAGTAACAATTAGAGGAAACATTTCTTGCTTTGTAGGGAGTGTAATAATCCTAAACTGAAAAAAAAACATTAGAGGAATTATTGCAAAAACACTCTCTAAAGTTATTACGGAGCAAAACAAATGTACTCTAACAATAAATTAGCAATCTCTGACAACAAATCTAAAACAAATTTTAGTATCATACACACAATCACTAACAACAAGATAAATGGCAATAGTATAGTAATGATGAAAGTTCATGGAAAGATTACAATATATTACCAAATTATAGCAGACAAGTTTACTCATTATTATGTCTCTGTCGCTGACAACATTATAAATATTAAGTCATGACTGATCACATAAATAAAATAAACCTGTTAAATTACATATATTCCGCATTTAAACAATCCTTCACAAATATTACAGTAAAAATAAAACTACATATGAAAAATGAAAACTTTTAGTATATTAAAAAGTAAAAAGTAATGTATATATAATGAAATAACGACGAGAATTCTAAAAATTAGCATTTAATATATTGTATCACCCCAAATATGTATTTGTAATTGCATGCTTACATCTCGAACATTTCCGGACAGACTAAAATTTTTGGAAAATTTACCTATATAGAAACAGGTGACAAATTATTTATTGCGAATTACAGACCCATTTAATTACTGCCTGCCTTTTCAGAAATTATTGAAAATATTATATATATAAAATTCTCTATTTTCATTTAACATCAAACAGCATATTAGTAAAAGAAGAGTTGGCTTCACGTGTAACAATTGTACTGAAAGAGTTATATATATACCAATTAATAATATATTATCATCTTTTAAATACAAAATATTTGTTGGTGGGTTAATCTGTGAATTCGAAAAAGCTTTCGACTGTGTAAATTACGATATAATGCTACTGAAAATGTAACTTTATATTTTCGTAGGTGTTGCCCACTAATTAATGGAATCCTATCTAAGAAAGAAATACCAGGGGGTGACTATGAATGTTTGTAATAATATAAAAGTTTATTTCTCTATATGCGAACGAGTGCAACGTGGAGTATTACAGAGGTCATAAATTGCACTATTATTGTTTTTAATATGTAGTAATGAAGTTTACAAGAGTGTGTCAGATAAATGCAGCCCAAGTTTTTGTTGATGACATAAGCTTTATTAATGCTAACCGCGATAAAGACAAATTTGAATTTAATTCTAACGAGATATATAATGAAATATATAAATTTTTTGCGGTAATTTGTTAACTTTAAAATATGAGAAAACATACGTTTTGCATTTTTCAGCTAAAAGTGATTACAAAATGAACATGCAGGTATCATTTGGTGATAGGAAAATTGCTATTCATCAAAGATTACAATCTTTGGAGACTAACAATTGACACCAACGTAAACTGGAAGCATCAAATTAATGAAGTAATAACTAAACTGAATAAGGCTCGTTATGCCATCACGTCAATTAAGCCCTTTTTGTCACTAGATGTATTGTGAAGTGCAGAAGTTTCTTTTGCCCATTCAATTATACTCTACGGAGTTGTATTTTGGGGGAAATCTTCACATAGTGAAGAAATAATTAAAGTTCAGAAAAGAATAATTAATATAATTATGAACTTGAGTAAGATTGCCTCTTGTCAGCAACCATTAAAGGATTTAAATATCCTAGAAGTTCTCTCTCAATATATAATTTCAATCCCCTTACTTCTTACTAAACTAAAGAACAATTTATAACTAACTCACAAATGCATAATACTAATAGACGCCAAACATTTGATTTCTAAATATCCACAGCAAATTTGACAACATACAAAAAATACGTTCATTACCATGCAATCACGATTTACGACCATTTACCAAAAAATATTAAAGATTTATTAGGTGATAAAAATAAATTTAAACTGGCTTTAAAATGATATCTGTTGTACAATTGCTTCTATAGATCTGAATAATAAATTCTTCTAGGGTTAACAGGGCTTTGAACTTGCATATGCAAGTCCGGTAGTAACAGAATTGTTATCTTCTCCTCCACTTCCCCTTCCAAACACCTATGGTCACTTTCAATATGTCAAGTTCCCAGATTTATAATTCCAGCTACAATATCTATTCCTTTAACCCTTTAAAGACGAAAAGTAATCTGCTTCATACAAGTAATCAGTCCGTAACGCGCAGTCAAACCTCTCCACCACGGTATAAAAACCAATCACATTAGGATATAAATGGCAAAATTTGCTGTCTAATCTTTGATATGTACAAAACACTCAAAGCAAAGTGAGCACCATGTACAAGATATGAATGTTTAAACGAGTGGTACATATAGAAACTTCTTGGCCTTAAAATGTTAATTGCCTTGCTCTGAAATCTCCAGCGCGATGCACTGCGTATTTGTGTGTGACCACAAATACACACAGTAAGTGACATTAGAGTGGATGTACCAGCATAGAATAACATTAGAAGGGAGACTTTGATAAACTGCAATATTACAAAACGTTAGAAAAATATGTTCCACTGGCTAAGTACCATAATGCAACGGGTTGAGGTAATATTTTCAAGCTGTGTCACAAACGTGCTGAGATTCAAGTTTCTTATAAAATTTCTGTTATCACTACACAACACACACAACCAAACTAATGAGAGGGCAAATTTAATCACGAATGCTTTTCACATTAAATAACTTTATAATTAACTCATGTTCATCTGATACGTCTTTCTGTCCAAACCTTTCGGAGTGTAATTATAAAGATGGTCTAGAATAGTGTAGAATTGTGTGGATTTCAACACACAGAAATTTGCACATCTATGCTCTGAATTATAAAGATTAAGGGCTACTTGTAAAACCTTTAAATATATTTAGAAAAATTCATTTTGTATTTGCAGTTTCCTTTTGGCAAAATGTGAGAAATTGGGAAAGAAACAAAATTTGGGAGGCCTAGATATATTATGGGTCTTGCACTGCACAATATAAAATGACAATAAAATGGGCTCCAAAATGAGATCATTGATCACAGTAAATAAAATTCAGAATTAAATTATCTCAATAAAACAATTTATTAATTAAAATACCCATTTGACACTACATGCCTCAGCATCTGTCTGCCACATTCAAAGATGTACAGGAAGATAATAATATTTTACAAGTAACAACAAACTCAAACTTTTTAACAATTCTGATGTTGACATTGTGCTTCGTATTGCTAAATGTAAGACGAGATGAATGAATTTACCACGTGAATTACTCCAACTCTAGTTGCCTGGTATAATTTTGACCTAATCTGGAGATGCTTCATATATAAATGTAACTGTTTTATAATGCTATTTCCTGCCAGCAACCCTGCAGTGATCTGTCAGTCGTGAACAAAACAGAAATGGTAATAATATAATTAAATCAGTGTAAATATATATCAATTCCGTAATAGGTCAAGTCACCTCAATTACCTATGCAATGGCTGGTCTGTCAAGAGGGGGATTTACTTCAGATATGGAAAAAGCAATTTTTATTTTGGAAAGTTGTTTAGACATAAGAAACCATATGAGAGCCAGCGAACGAAAAAACAGCCATCCATACCAAGATATATTGAGATATTTTGCATACTGCTGGCAGTAAAGAGCAACTGTTAGTGTTCACACACGGAACAGAACTGAACAAAAAAATACGTTCCTAAGATTTTATTTGTACCGTGCAAGTAGTAAGATCACTCAATTTGTTAGCGCCAACACATGCACAAATAAATTTAAAAAAAAAACCATTTAAAAATCTCCTACATAACAGCCAGTCGTCCATAGCGCTGGCAAGAACACACAGACTCGGACGATCCACAAATATAAAATGATACAAACAACATGATATGCTGCCAAACCGCCGCAACATGTGTACATAAAACTGTGTTTAAGTTATTGTGACTTTAGCGAGGATATTGTAACTCCTTGAAGATTGACGTAGACCGAAACATTTAGGAGTTTTTTAAATGGTTTTTTAATAAAATTTATTTCTGCATATGTTGGTGTTAACAATTTGAGTGATACGTTTCTATGTTTTGTTGACCGTGCATCCTAACGTAATGATAGTTTTTAGCAACTTCATGCACAAATTCTTTATTTTAGTTCAATTATTATATATTATATATATTACAATTTGTATTCAAATGAATTTTTGCATGAAATTAATAAAAACTCTCAAAAAGAGCTGTGTCAAAACGACACACGGCATGTTCTCTTCCGCTCAAGATGGATTGTTGTGCAGAAATACTTACCAGGTAATCAGCACACAGTAATAGCGTTTAAAATATACATGGACATGTCAGGAATTGTTAATCCTGCAAACTTTTTTAGCCTATATTTTGACTTTAACACATGTATCACTGTTAGAAAGCTGCAAAAAAAGAAATCTGTCCAGGACAAATACACACTCCACAAACTGTCAAATTGATGTCCCTGTGTGTGTAGTCACATTTTAAACTAACAATACTATCTAGTAATAGCAATCATATTTTTTGTTCATTAAATCAACAGGAAAGAGGTGGGCGTGGCATATATGGGCAGAGGCATATTGAGGGTTTTGGTGGGGAAAACTGATGGAAAGGAAACACTTGGAAGACCCAGACATAGATGGGAGGATAATATTAAATGCATTTTGAGAAAGCGGAATTTGTTGCATGGACTGGATCAAGGTGGCAGGCACCTGTAATTTCGGTAATGAATCTTTGGATTCCATACAATGCGTGGAATTTCTTGACTAGCTGAAAACCAGTCACCTTATCTAGAAGGACTGTGTTCCATGGAGCAAGTAAGTAAGTGAATCACAAGCATAAACCGTGTGAACTCCCATTGCATGTTGTAATATACACGTTATGATTGATGTACTTTGGAGAGTTAAATTTTTCACATAAATTTCTTCCAATGTATTATAATATTAATATCAGAGAAAACTTTCATACTACAAAAATAACTGAAATTGGACTGAATTTTAAACAGCATACATCCTCTAGTAGGCCCAAATATTAAAATTTGTAACAGTTTTCGTATGAAATATTTCAAAAGCTGGTGGTTCCTTCAATCAGGGTGTGAGTCACGTGGTTTTTCAGATAAGCACCACATGTCTGGAGATATTTGATATCTGAGGCCAGGCAGATTACAATCATGTATATTGCTGTAGATACACCAAGAAAATTAGCGTAAAATATCTGAGTCGTCCACAAATACTTTATGGTTTCTATCTTACATCGCAAATAATTGCAGCACAGAAGCTGAACTGGAAAACTCTGACAAAATGTGCCATGAAAACAATCTGAAGCACAGAGGGTGGACTTGGCTAGGGGTTGGATTGGACTTGAGACTAGAATGGAGAACTCTGAAACACTGCTCCATTGAAATATTCTCCATACTTGGTCAAAATACTGAGCCAAATTTCTCCTTCTAAATAATAAATCATGGAGCATCTAAACATTGCAGTCAACTTGTTTTTCAATACAGTGATATCCTGATTCTATATTGAACCGCAAATTAAACATCTCAATCATTTTCCAGTAATTTAAGGGAGATATGAAAATACACCAAATTTGTGCAGTAAAACATATCACCAGTACTCGCTTTGCCACTCTAACTGAAGTCTCTGATCTGTGGCAAAGAGGTACAATATATAAACTTTCATGTAAGTACACAACACAGTTGGGGCAGGATGGTTTAGAAAGTATAGTGACTAGACTACTGGCTGGAGGACTGAGGAATCTTGGTTTAATTCTAGGCACAAGCAAGGGATCTCTTCTCTGAAGCACCTGGATTGGCTCTAAGTATCACCATGCCCCCTATTCGGTGGGTGATTACTTTCCTGATGGTAAAGCAAACAAGGAGTGAAGCTCTCCACTCTGTATCTTACCGACAATCATTCATCGTTGAGACATTGTAAGCAATAACATTTAAAAAACTTGTCAATATATGGCAGGCTGTTTTCAATTGGATTCTTCCAACATTCTTTCAGCAATACTTTACCACAAATACTGTTTGTTCTTACAATCACTGATAAGAATATGCAGCATTCAATTAGGTGCAGTAATGCATTTAAGGGTGCTCTAAGACACTTTGTGCATTCCAGCCAGTTACACATGATGCAAGTGACTTGTGAAATGGGCATTTGCTAAAATAGAGAGGGAGAAGAGATTTATGTAATGATGTCGGTTGATAAGACTTTATAGTACCAATGGAAGATGAAAACAGTACAGACAACTTGTACAATGACACTAGCACTAAAAACCAAAATAGTAGAGAATAACCTGTCTCACTTGCTACTCTACGCAGAACACCAGCCATTCAGTCTGTCACTGAAGCATCTGCACTCCTTCTTATAATGTCACAACTTACTAAAGACCTTTCATTATAATCCCTGTACGAGGTTGCATTTTTGGCGGTGGAAAGTGACAGGTTTTGTAGCTAACAAGGTAAATTATTTATTACAGAGACTAAGAATGCAGTGAGCTTTAAATCCATTTTCTCCTTAAAGTTCAAATGTGTGTATTAAAAGGCATCAGAAGAAATAAATATTTTAAAGTTCATTCCTTTGAGGATATTGCAGGTTAAATAATAAACTTCACCTTCGAAAATAGCCATGAAGTATCATGCATAATATGCCTTAAGAATAAATAAAGATATGAACAGGATATATGAAAGTGATAATCATTCAAAATAAAGTACCTTTATTTATCTCACAATAACATGTTCCAGAAACAAGTGTGAGAGGTTCCTTAAAATTACACATTTCCTTCAAACTAAGATGGCAATGTTCCTTCCCTCACACAATTGAATCACGAACTGTCACTTTACACCTGCATGGTAAAAATAAAACAATAGCAATGGCTTTTTGTTTTCATTATTGCAATTCCCAATAACACAATTATCCTACCATTTGCCTGTAAGGAAGCAAAGAGACCTAGAACTAGAAATAAAATAAAATAAATTCTAAAACTAAAATAAAAACCTTCAATCAGGTTAGTCTGCCACTGAGTCAAAATTTGAACCTGTTATTTACTTCCGTACTTACTACCGCATCGCACATTGATCGCATATTAATGTGGTGAAAGGCTTCTTTTTAAAGTGAAAGTCTTATTTCACACATCGCGTTAATATGGTCGCTCAACACCATGTAAACTTATGTGTGACATAAATTTACCCTTTCCTTTGAAAGCCTTATAGCACACATCACAGCAATATGGGCGTTCAACAGTATGTGAACTTTTGTGTCTTATGAGGGTACTCTTTCGAGTGAATGTTTTATAGCACACATCGCATCAATATGGCCGCTCACCAATATGTGAACTTTTGTGTCTTATAAGGTTACTCTTCCAAGTAAATGACTTATTGCAAACATCGCAGCAATATGGGCGCTCACCACTATGTGAACGCTTGTGCCTTATAAGGTTACTCTTACGAGTGAATGATTTAGAGCACACATCGCAGGAATATGGGCTCCCACCAGTACGTAAATATTTGTGTCCCATAAGGTTCCACTTATCAACAAATATTTTCATACACACTTCACAGCAATAAAGCCGCTCACCACTATGTGAACGCTTGTGCCTTATAAGGGTGCTTTTTTGAGTGAATGACTTAGAGCACACATCGCAACAATATGGGCTCGCACCAGTATGTAAATATTTGTGTCCCATAAGGTTCCACTTATCAACAAATTGTTTCCTACACACATCACAGCAGTAAGGCCGCTCACCACTATGTGAACGCTTGTGTCTTATAAGGGCACTTTTTTGAGTGAATGACTTAGAGCACACATCGCAGCAATGTGGGCTCGCACCAGTATGTAAATATTTGTGTTCCATAAGGCTCCTCTTATCAACAAATATTTTCCTACATACATCACAGCAATAAAGCCGCTCACCACTATGTGAACGCTTGTGTCTTATAAGGGTACCCTTTCGAGGGAATGTCTTGTGGCACACATCACAGCAATATGGGCCCTCAACAGTATGTGAACATTTGTGTCTTATAAGGGTACTTTTTTTATTGGCCAGTTTAGTGTGC
>JGI24699J35502_11133747_pt1 | contig 14699 bp, 12 predicted proteins | sample TergutMp193P4_FD_35502 | JGI IMG/M metagenome (IMG submission 35502) | reverse complement strand
AGCCCACCACAACACAAGAAAAACAACAATTAACAGATTTCTACTTACACAAGAAATTTGACAGGCTCGTCCAACCAGTCCCGTCGCGCCATCACCTGACGCACCACAGCCAGATCATTATCAAACGTCACCTGCAAGACGGGGTCGTCCATCCGTTGCCTGCCCAGCCACGCCAGGTGCGCCCCCGTCCACGCCGCCCGGTCCCACACCACGCCCTGACGCAACAACAGTTTTGATAGTCGTTGCCGGGCGCGCATCAAATCACCCCTCGCGTCATCCCTGGCCCGCACCAAACTCCGGGCCGCCTCCTCGGCCGGCGACGGGACCCGCACCGGGGTCACCCGCCCAGTCAGGACCAACTCCGCCAAATGCCGGGCATCATTACGGTCAGTCTTCACCCTCGACCCCGGCACGGGCAACAACTTCGACGGCGCGGCCACCACACACTCGATCCCCGCCCCCGCCAACGCCCTCGCCAACCCGAACCCCGTCGGACCCGCCTCATACACCACACTCGCGGCAGTCCCACGATCCACGACATCACCTCGCCGACAGATGAACCCATCCGCTTCTCGAACACCTCACCAGTGTCCCTGTCGATCCCACACCCCGACACGCTCCGGGCATGAACATCCAAACCAACTGCGATACGCTGAACCATAAGGGCCTCCCACAACTGTGCTACCGGTCAGTGAGCACCTCTCACCGACAACTCACGATCTTTGTCGGCGAGGCCCCCAACCGTCTACCCCATATTGTCTAGCGGTAATCATCTGTGCGTATGCGACACCCAAGGCCCACGCAGCCCGGGTGTTCCACTCCTACCTAAAAACACTCCGAATATCAGTGGTCGAAGTACGGACTTTGTCAAAAAGATATCTTACCGGAAGAAGTAAAATCAATACTTTTACGGTAACTACACGATATCTAGCCATCAGCCCACTAAAGTGACATATTCCCAGTTGTGAATCATTCATGAACTTTCCAACTTATCCCTAAAGGATCAGAATCGAAGTCAGAAATGATAATTAACTTAAAACAATAGCAGAGAAGTATCAAGTATAGATCAGATAGCAAATAGCCCAGTTAATCAAGATATTCGAATAATCAGCTTCTGCCGCACAGACCATATTTGCCAGCAACGATAGCTGGTAGATATATATATTCGTGGCTCGACTGGAGATTCTAGGCGAATGGTAATTCCATTCTACAGTAGGTGGTAACATTGTTTCTACTGCTTGGTGACGGTATTTCTGTTGGATAGTAATGGGTGGATATAGGAGTTACGTACTTTAGGTACTTTCTCGTTCCCTACCATCTCGGTGTATCGTGAGATCATCCCTTGTCAATGGCGTTTTATATCCCTTCGGGATAGTCCTGACGACCGCCATGGACAAGAGCTGATTTCGACAAAATAGGCAGTAAGCAGAGAATGAGAGGATTATGGTCCTGAACGTTACCGGTTGAGTTGAACATCGTCACGACTCCGTCAGAACAGTGTTAGTCGAACGTCAGAAAATCCATCGATCTCATGGTTGTGTTATCCTTGTTATGCTACGTGAGTTTTAGCAGGAAAAGGGGATAATAAAGAGATATGTCTATCTATGTGACGAAACCATCTCTTCCACCAGAAGGCGAGTTCATCGATTTTGTTCAGGAAATATTCAGAACTGGCATTCTCACGAACATGGGTCCGTTTCATGAGCAGTTCACAGAAGCAGTGCGGAATAGACTTGATGTTCCTGAACTAGTGTTGTTTACGAATGGTCACACAGCTTTGGAAGCAGCTATTCAAGGACTTAACTTGACTGGTGAGGTGATAACGTCACCTTACACATTCGCCTCGACTACACATGCCATTGTCAGAAGCGGCCTAATTCCAGTTTTCTGCGACATAGAACCAAAGACCTGTTGTATTGATCCGACGAAGATCGAAGAACTCATCACAAACCGTACATCGGCCATCATCCCAATTCATGTCTACGGGATTCCTTGTAATGTGGAGGCAATCGGAGACATCGCTCGGCGGCATGGGCTCAAGGTGATTTATGATGCCGCTCATGCCTTCGGAATTTCTCACAAGGGCATAGGAATCGGCAATTTCGGCGACGCTTCTATGTTCAGTTTCCATGCAACAAAGGTATTCAATTCAATCGAAGGAGGTGCTGTTGCTTTCAGTAACCCAGAATTAGGCGGGAGGCTCCGTAGATTGAGAAACTTCGGAATGGATGCCTCTCCAAATACTACCATGGTGGGTGGGAATGCCAAGATGGATGAATTTCGTGCTGCCATGGGACTGTGTAATCTTCGACACTTTGATGAGGAAGTGCGTCGGCGCAGTCTCGTTTCCGCTCGATATGATTCCAATCTAGACGGAATTCCAGGTCTCAGAATCCTTCGCCAACCCGAGTCTTCAACGCCAAATTTCGCATATTACCCAGTTTTTTTTGATGAGGAAGTATTCGGATCCAATAGAGACAAAGTTAAATCTGTCTTAGCAGAGCACGATTTTTACGCGCGTACGTATTTCTATCCGCCGACCAACGATTTTAAGTGCTATGAGGACCAGTTCGATCCGATGTGCACACCTGTGGCGCGTCAAATGTCACAGATGGTACTAACGTTACCCCTGTACGCAGCACTGAACATGTCTGACGTGGATAAGGTTTCTGAAATTGTGAAAGGACTGTACGGGGGATGACAAACGTTGTCAAACTCGACGCTCCTTCGCAGGAGCAGTGTATGGCATTGACGCTCTCTCAACGATGGACCATCGCAGACGAGATGGCAAAGGATGTGCTGCCGACGGTGAACGCTAATTCCGAAGTACCGCGCTTTCGTGAAAATATCTATAATCGATATACGAAGAGAGTGCTAGATATATGCTTCGCAAGTCTCGTTCTCATTGTAACTTTACCGATACATGTATTTATGGCTATCGCTACGGCGATAGATCTGGGCAGACCACTGTTGTTTCGTCAACAGAGGGCGGGGCGTAATGGTGATACATTCACCATTGTCAAATTCAGAAATATGCGAAGTGATAGGGGGGCCAATGGAGATCTTCTACCTCCTGACCAGCGAGTCACTCGTCTTGGTCGTTTCTTTCGTCGGACGTCCCTAGATGAATTGCTCAACTTCGTGTCAGTCCTCACCGGTCGAATGAGCATCATTGGCCCAAGACCTTTGCCACCTGAATATGTTTCTCGTTACTCGGATCGGCATCGTGTCAGGTTGGCTGTACGCCCGGGCCTCGAGTGTCCACCGCGTGACCCCAGTGAGTCGAGGAATTGGCAAAGTCAGTTTGAAAACGATGTCTGGTATGCGACACATGTGAGTTTTCGGGTGGACCTGTTACTTTGCTGGCGGCTTCTGCGATTTACGCTCAGCAGGAAGAGTAGTCATCAGAGGGCTTGGGCGAATCGAGGCACGTTTATGGGATACTCCGTCGAGGGTGAAGCGATCAATTTGGAAGAAGTCCCACAATGCTATATTGACAACGTTTTGTTGGAAGGTGACATGGACAACGATCTTGAGGCGAAACGACTGGCAGGCTCTGTCACAACCGACCTGACCGTGAGCAAGTCTATGCCAGATGAATGTGTGATTTGAGAGTGTGAATTGCCGAAGTTTGCTGGTCGAAGAGTATTAGTATTGGGTTCCAATGTCGGAGCCCCAGAACTTGTCAAATATGCCAGGCATAATGGCGCATATGTCGTTGTCGCAGACTATTTGCCAGTTGATAGGTCTCCTGCCAAACCTTTAGCCGACAGTGCAGTGATGATCAGCACTGCGGATATCGACGGATTGTTACGGTTGGTGGCTGAGAAGAAGATCAATGCTGTCGCGTCAGGGATCAGCGAATTCAATCTCGTACAAGCCATGGAGATCGCTGAATCATGTGGGTTTCCCTTTTACTGCTCACGAGCACAATGGGACGCCGTGGGGAAGAAGGATCGGTTCAGGGCTTTATGTGAACAGCATGAGGTGGCATGCCCAAAAACCTGGTTTGTAGGCAAAGAGCCCTCTCCCGAGGTATTGGAATCGATGACATATCCCATGATCGTCAAACCGGTGGATTCAAGTTCTTCGATCGGAGTGACAATTTGTTCTTCGGCCGCAGAGCTTCCACAGGCAATCTCGGTTGCACGCAAGGAGTCCGGCAGCGGGAAGATCATCATTGAGAGTTTCATCGAGGGACAGGAGTTCACCGTCCACTACACCATCAGTGAAGGTAAGGCTCGGATCTCGACTATGGACAACCGTTATGGTGTCCACTTGCATGCTGGCACCGTCACCAGTATCCCAGTGGCTAGGACTTACCCTTCGACATTTTTGACTGAATTTTTGGCTCAAGTCGACCCGGGGATGGTACGGCTTTGTGAGAATCTTGGTGTCGACAACGGTGTCGTCTTCGCGCAGGGGATCTATGACGCAGATTTGGATCGTTTCGCAGTCTTCGAAGGCGGGTTACGTCCCGCGGGAGAGGCGACTTGGCGCCTGGCGGAACGGGCAAACGGAATCAATCCATGGCAACTCGTCATCGACCGATGCTTGCTAGGCGAAGCGAGCTATGACATCGAAAAGGAAGATCCATGGCTCGGAGGGAAAGTTGGAGCTGTGCTGTCACTTGTCGGGCGGGGCGGACGAGTAGGTGCGATCTCAGGACTATCGCAGGCAGTTCGGGAAGCGACAAGTGTGTTCGACTGGGAGAGCAGGTACCCTGTGGGTTCGGTGGTACCCGACGGAGACAGTCTGCGGCAACTTATGATTCGGTTTGCCATGCTCAGCGACACAGCCGAGGTACTCGTTGAGGACATCAAAAGGATCAACAATCTGGTTCGTGTGCTAGACGACTCAGGTCAGGACATGTGTTTACGTTTCGACATTGACAGGTTCGAGTATGAAAAGATGCCCCATCATGCGCTAGAGGCCATGGAAGCGGACGGCAACGGAAGGTAACCTGATAGGGCTGAACCAGATGTCGACGACGAGTCGGGTAGTGTACGTACATAGAAAGGTGGTGTTATGGGCCTCGAACGAGTTGTGATCACTGGAGCCGGGGGAGCTCTGGGAACTGCACTTATGCAATCACTGAAGAGTGATAATAGATTCGAGGTTCTAGGGTTCACTCGAGATCCGCAGTCATTGAGGCTTCGTGTGGGAGATGCTCCCAGCCTTCGATTCATGGGCAACGAGGAGATGGAGTTTGATGAGTTAGGGACCGTGGATGTGTTTGTTCACTGTGCATATCCACGCACGAATGCAGGGGCATCGTTTGCGGAGGGGTTGCGAACATGTCTCGACATGATGCTCGCGGCGTCCCGCGCGACGGTGGGTGCATCAATCCTGATATCTTCTCAATCAGTGTACGACCCAAATCGCCAATGCCCAGCCGACGAAGATTCTGCGCCTATGCCCATAGGTGGTTATGCCGTCGGTAAGTATATGATGGAACTTGTATTCGATCGTGTCTTCCAGAATGAACCGCACACCGCGATCAGACTTGGGAGTTTGTTGGGCGAGAGCGTTCCAGAAAGAGCAGTCAATCGAATGATCAAGCAAGTCATCGGGGGCCAGGACCTTAAGATTATCAGGTCCGATCAGGCTTTCGACTTACTCGACGTCGAGGATGCTGCCGATGCCTTTCATCGGATGATGACAACCGACCCCACTGACTGGAAACATGTGTACAACCTGGGCAGTGGGAGAACCTATTCGCTCGTAGAGATCGGATCGACTGTTCAGACAATCTGTGGAATAGCTCTCGGACGTGAGATTGTTATGAGGGTAACCGACGCTGAGGCGAGCGGCAACTCGGGATTGAACAGTCGCCGATTCTATCAAGACTTCGATTGGGTCCCATCGCATTCGCTGGCTTCCACTGTGCACCGGATAGCGATTGAGGAGATAGCGGAGGCCCATGGAAACGAATCCCTAGCAGAGGATCGAGGTGAGGGTACCAGGCATGTTTAACGGACAGTTGACTCAATGGGGGAATGCGAGTGTCGACCAGGTTGCAACGATAGAAGGGCAGAAGAACGGCAAAGATAACCTGTCCTGGCTGGTGGATTTTGCCTTCATTCTGACTTTTGCCAGTCCCGAGACTCGTTTCGTGTTGGGTCGAGTCCTGGGTTCTGTGGGACTCAGTTCTGTTTACACGATTGTCGCAGCTATCCTGATGGTGTGTCCGGTCTTCGTTTATGCTCTGCTGGCCAGACGCTTAGTCTTCCGCCGTACACTGATCGTCTTCATCGTTGTGCTCATCTTGTTCCTCAGCACGCTAGTAATCCATCCCGACTACTTGGAGTGGTATACACGCGATCCGTACGGAGTGAGATTCTTCCTCTATGCGCCTGATCGCGGAGCCTTATGGATGTTTTTCGTGGTGGAGGCCTGCGGTTCCTTCGCACGAATCTGGCGCAACGTCCAGATTGGTACGGTAGTGCTGATACCGTACTATGTATACATGGCCTATCGGGCGCATCTGGAACAAGGTTGGTGGGGATTCAATGCCGATGGGGATTTGATTCAGCGCAGTTATGACCTTGATTTCGGTTATGGTATGGGACTGATCATTCTGGTCGCAGTCGTCGCGTTCTTTCAGAAGACCAACCATAGATGGGTGAACTTGTTCTGGCCTGTCGCAGCCGTCGTAGCGATGGTTGGCTTGGTGGCTTTCGGCTCCAGGGGGGCATTCCTGTGTCTTTCAGCTGCGGTGGTACTGGCTGCGATGTTGGTACTCGTGCAAGCAATCATGAAGAAACGCGCCGGCCCAGCAATACTGGCGGCGATAGCTGGAATCGGATTCTATCTTCTCTATCGGAATTTCACTGCATTAGTGTCCCTGCTTGATACGAGTCTTTCCTCCAGAGGCATCAACTCCAGAACGCTACAGCAACTCGAAACGGGGGAGATCTTCGATGACAACGGCCGGCAGACGATCTATGCTTTGGTCACCAATGCCATCAAACAAGATCCAGTATTCGGGTACGGGGTATTCGGCGACAGGCCCATCGTCGGTCCAAGCTTCATCTGGGGGTATTCCCACAACTTATTCCTTGAGATATTTGTGAGTTTTGGCGTACTCTTGGGCTCCCTGATCCTTCTTGCTCTATTGCTGGGGTGTATACGGTACTTCGTCAGAGCGTCAGACAGGTGGCAGGCTCCACTCTTGCTATTGGCTTTGTCCATGAGCGCTCGCTTGCTGGTTTCAGACACATTCTGGGGGAATCCGTTCTTCTGGATGATGCTTGCGTTGCTTCTCGTCCAGCGGGAATGGTCAGCTGCTTCACCTCCTCGGATGGTGGGTGTAGGGGAGGAAGTCTCGCAACTAAAAGGAACCATCTGAATGATCGTACACATCCTAGGAACCAAATCTCTCCTCACTGCGGACTTCTACCAGCTCATTAGCAAAAGCCCGGACCATAACGATCACTGGTTTGTCACTGGTATGCCTCATCATTCAGTCTGGAAGAATGGACAGACTGGTGCGATAGTGGGTTCCAAAAGTCTCAAAATGTTGGCTGCACTCTATCGAAGCGATGGGATTGTCGTCCATGGGTTGATCAACCCCAGCGTCTTGCTCATATTCGCGTGTCAGCCCTGGTTACTCAAGAAGACGAACTGGGTCGTCTGGGGGGGCGACTTGTACGTCCATCGTTTTGCTCAGGAATCTCTCAAGACTCGGTTGATAGAACGTCTCCGACGGTTCGTACTCCCTCGATTCGGTTTCGTTACCACACTCATCGACGGGGAGTATGAACTGGCTCAGAAGTGGTATGGAGTACAGGGGAAGCCTTTGCGAGCAACCTATCCGGTTAACCTGCATCAAACAGTTGTGCCCTTGGAACCGCGTTCCTTACTTGAGCAACGAGAGGTCTCTATTCTAGTGGGGAATTCTGCGACGAAAACGAACCATCATATGGAAGCGCTCGACTATCTGGAACAATACCGAGATGAGCGGATCCGAATAGTCCTTCCGCTCAGCTATGGGTTTGATGATTACGAATCGTACGCGGAGAACGTGATCCACTATGCTCAGAAGAAGTTCGGAGAATCCGCCGTGTGTCCATTGACAGAGCGCATGCCGACCGACGAGTACACGGCCATGCTAAGTAGCATCGATGTGGGGGTCTTCAACAATGACCGTCAACAGGGCATGGGTAATATCTTCCAGTTGATGCGTCTGGGAGCGAAAATATACCTCCGTCAAGGAACATTGATGTGGAATCATTACATTGGCATGGGATGTGTCGTACACGCCATCGACGAGATACCAGGAATGTCGTTCGACGGATTCGCCTATCAAAGCGATGGTGACAGTCGGCACAACTTCGATATCGTGACGAGTCGCAATGATCTAGATGTGAAAATTAAGCAGTGGCAGGAGGTCTTTGCGCAGATGCGGTTTCAGACCTCGAAAGTAACGAATCGTCGACGCGGGGGAGCCCGGTCTTGAGTGAACTCGAAGAGAACTCATCAGGCCGGAATCCCCCAGAAGAGCCCCGGCCCAAACCAAAGGCGAGATCGCAGATCGTAGTCGTCAATCTACTATGGAGACTAGCGGAGCAATCATCGGCGACGCTCATCGCACTCATCGTGTCCATCCTCTTGGCCAGACTGTTGGGACCATCGGAATTCGGAGTCGTTGCCATGGCCCTGGTCGTGACCAACGTTTTAAGTGTAGTGGTGGAAGGCGGGTTCGGATCGGCGATCATTCAAAAAGAGGGACTAGATGAACTGGATCTTAACACCGTCTTCTGGATTAACCTGGCGATTTCGACAATACTCTATGTAGGCGTCTTCTTGACCGCAGGCTGGATCGCAGAATTCTTCCATGAACCCGCTTTGGTTTCCGTCATACGTTGGCTGGGCGTCGTGTTGTTCTTCGGGGCTCTACGAGTCGTCCAGCAAGCCCAGATATCTCGACGCCTGCAATTCCGGCGTTTTTTCTTCGCGACCTTGACAGGGACGATTGCCGGGGGCGTCGTGGGGATAATTGGCGCACTCAGCGGCTGGGGAGTATGGGCACTCGTGATACAGCAACTGGCCACGCAAGGTTTGAGTTGCGCGATGCTTTGGATGATGACTCGGTGGTTCCCCCGATTCAGGTTTTCTTGGTCAAGGTCGAAGGGCCTTTTCTCCTTCGGTTCGAGGATGCTCGCAGCATCTCTACTCGATTCCGTTTACAACAATCTTCGTCAAATCGTCATCGGTTGGATGTATTCTCCCAGTGACGTTGCATTCTTCAACCGTGGCAAGTCCTTTCCGTACGATGTCGTGATCAATGTTAACCGTTCGATCGATTCGGTACTGTTCCCTGTATTGGCGAGATTTCAAGGAACTCCAGACCGGATTAGAGCGATGGTCGAGAAGTCGATTCGAGTGTCAAGCTTCGTCATGTGGCCGCTCATGGCGGGTCTGGCGGTCGTGGCCGAACCCTTGGTCAGGGTTCTTTTGTCTGACAAGTGGCTCCCTTGCGTGCCCATACTTCAGTTGTGCTGTCTAGCTTATGGCTTCTACCCGGTGCAGACTGCTAACCTTAATGCAATCAAAGCCCTGGGATACAGCCGTATCTACTTGAGGCTGGAATTGATCAAGAAAGGGGTCGGCGTCCTACTCCTCGTAGCCAGTGCTCCATTCGGGATAGTGCCGATCGTGGTTGCTCTAGTCATGGGAAGCTTCCTCAGCACGCTCATCAATTCTTGTCCCAACCGGCGCCTTCTCGGCTACACATATGTAGAGCAGGTCAAGGACATGCTTCCCAGCTTCGCATTCGCCGTCGTCGCAGCAGTAGCCGTATGGCCTCTGAAATTACTTGTTATACCTGATATTCTTTTGATCGTGCTCCAGTTGGCCCTGGGCGGTTGCGTCTATCTGCTGCTGAGCCGGTTGGCCCACCTCGATAGTCTGACTGTCGTCAAGGACGCCGTGAAGAATCTTCTTTTCAACAAACGCAAGTCGTCAATGTAATAGGTACGATTTCTCAATCTGTCAGATTGACGTGGAGCCACTGGTCGACGGCACCGACAGCATCAAGCATTTCATCTCTAGATCCAAATCTGAAGAATGCCGTACCGATCGCATCGGCTGCGCTGGAGAAGGCGTTGATCGAATCGCCAGGTTGTGACCAGACATCCAACTCGATCAGATTGTTATCGGCGATGAGAGGGTCGACTAGCACCGAGTCGAACCTTCCGTCTCTGTTGGAGTGGAGGACGACTTCAGCGATATAGGAGTCAGTCGCCGGAGTCGGTAATGCTTCGGGGGGAAGGCCTACGGCAGCCCGTACTGCTGCCCGGATGATGTCCACTCCGGAAGCCAGCCGTGCCATCTCGGACAGCCGATTCCCGCCCCCTCGCGGAGACACTTCCATGAAGTATGGTATTTTTGTAGCGTTGTCCACGCGGGTCTCAACGTTGTACAGGGTGGATTTCATGTCGAGCAGATGGATCATTCGTTGCAACTCTGAGACGAAATGGGTCTGTGCGACATGCGGAATCTCGGAAGGGACTGTATAGACGCATGGCGCAAAGGGATTAGGAGCCTTGCGGTCGAAAAGTTGTCCTGTGAACGACGTGAAGACCAGTCGACCGTCGATCGAGAGCGAATCGGCGTCGGAGGGACTGTTTAGCGGACTCAGGAACTGCTCGATGATGACCTTTCCGGTTCGTGACTGGGAAAGGGCTCGGGCGAACGCTGGAGGGATGTCCACTGCGGAATCGAGGCGGACAACGCCTTTACTACCGGCGGAGTCTACTGGTTTGATGATCATGGGGTACGGCTGATCGGCGACTGAAAACTGCGCGTCCCTCACAGTGCTCGCGACGCAAAAAAACGGCACCCGGAACCCATTGTCCAGTAAGAAGTATCTGAAGCGGTCCTTGCTCTGCAAGATTTCCACCGACTTCAGCGGAGAGGTTGGCAGACTTAGTTTCTCGGCCACGTATGCTGCGGTGACCACTCCAGGGTCGGTCGCGAAAGACATGATTCCTTGAACGCCCAACTTATTCGCGGCATAAAGTACTGCATCGCGGTCGATGACACTGACATTGCAGTATTCATCGCTGAGTTTATGTCCTGAATTGTTGGGAAGGTAGTCACACGTGACGACATGATAACCCAGATCGTGGGCTGAGTCGATGACAGGCTTCAGGAATCTGGATCCTCCTAAAAGCATGAGTTTGTCCATATGAGTCTTTCTGATAGAACTATTACAGTAAATCAGCAAGCAAAAATGCCATAGAGCCCTACCCCCAGTTCGGCTCAGGAGTGAGTTTAGCAGCACTACAGTTTGGTCACCAGTATCTACGATTTTGAATTCTAAACTGCTGTATTATTATAATATGTCTCGTATAATTTTGCTTTTACTTGTCCCATTGCTTGCAGCGAGCCCATTAGCGGGCATCCACACCGAACAGGTGAGAAAATCCCCCTCGTTACCTCCGCAAGCTTCCTTGATGCCGGTGGTGGACAAGGAGACAATAATTGCACTACCTAACTCCTCCACGACATCGGACGATGTCCGAGCATACATCGACGTATTGAACTCCGACAACAGAATTGCCGGTTCGCTCATCTTGGAGGACAATCCTGGGCCAGAGGATGCGAGAGTCGTCATTCGTATAGAGGTCGAAAGAGGCGATTCAGAACTCATCGTGTCCGCTATGCAGTCTTCTGGGCTGTTCGCGGCGGTGCAGTACGAGACACTCATCCCACCCACTGACTATACGAACTCGCCCAATGATCCCGGTTTCACGGATCAGAACTCCGGCAAAGATGCCGGATACGCATTCCATGACGGTAGAGGCGGATCGAACTTCAATCTGGTGTGGGAATTGCTCAACAGTGCACCCAACGGACCGGATTCCGCCCCCGTGGCCGTTATTGACTCAGGATTCTGGCTAGGTCATCCCGACTTCGTGGGAACAAATGTGGTCGCCGGATGGAACACTGTCAGCGACAACTCGGACGTTTCTCCTTGTATAGCGTCGGGCGGAGCCGAGGATTCCCATGGGACGCGTACTGCTGGAATCGTGGCAGCAGAACCCAACAATGGAATCGCCACAGCGGGGGGGACTTACGACGGTAAGGTTATCGTCTACAAGGTTGGGATACCAACGCCCGATGATGACTTGCGATGCCTGTTCCAAGTTTCTGCTGTCGCGGATGCGATTTATCGGGCGGTCAACTTTGACCATGTGAAGGTCATCAGCCTTTCGGGAGCGTACGATCCCGGTTTCGCCAATGTCAGTCTCATTCAGGCAGCAGTACAGTACGCATTGAGTCAGGGAGTCCTCACGGTCGCCGCTGCAGGCAACGAGGGTAGCCGGGTCAGCAACGTGCCGGCCGCCTATCCCGAGACTCTCGGTGTCATGGCTTCTGACAAATATGGGCAATATGCTTTTTTCACCAACACGGCATCGACGAATGACATAGCAGCTGGTGGATCCGAGGTCGCCGTGTTAGATATGGACGGAGGCTGGACGACAGCCTCAGGGACATCCTTCGCCACACCTTTGGTGGCATCTGCGGCATCCCTACTGTTCCGTTTCCATCCTGACTGGACTCCTCAACAGGTGAAAGAAACCTTGATTAATTCAGCACGCGGCGACAAGAAGATTCTGGATGTGGCTGCAGCACTTGGAGTGACACGCACTGAAACCGGGACGCCATGTCAGACACGCTCATCACTTTCAGTCAGCCCCACTGTGGGCGCGCCAAGTTCGCCAGGCACTTTCTTCATCACAACTCTGGACTGCAGCGAGAACCCTTTGCGCAATTTCACTCAATCAGACTTGGCCATATTCAGTACTAAGGGCATACAATTCGGTACATTCACGAACAATCAAGATGGGACTTACGCCATAGGATTCACTTTTCCTTCCACGTCGGGCGTCTTCACACTATCTGCAGCCCCAGCTGATGTCTCGCTATCAATACCAGCAGCCGTCGACGCCACTGCTTTGAAAGACATCACCATGACATGGGCCTCTGTAATGGGAGCCCCGACTGTGGGGCAGTCGGTCAGCGCCAATCTTGATTTCGTTGACCCTTCAAACGCCGTACTCAACTATCAGTGGATTCGTGACGGCGTTCCGATATCTGGAGCCACATCTGCGAGTTACACGCTTGCTTCAGTCGACATCAATCATCACGTCGCCGTTCAGATCACAGCTACCAAATCCGGCTACAATCCCAGAACTATCACTTCAGGTATCATCACGCCAGGTCAGCCAACTCTGTCGATATCCCCAACCAGGATCACAGGTTCTAATTTGGAGGTTACGGGAGTGGCGATCGTGTCCGGACCGGATGTGAAGCCCAATGCCGCTCAACCACAACTGGCGTACCAGTGGTACCGCAACGGAGTCGCCATTCCATCCGCTGACAAGTACTCATATAGTATTCAGCCGATTGATGTGGACCAGTATCTCAGTGTGGAAGTCACGGCGACCGCTGACGGTTACGGTGCTGTGTCATCCGAATCCCAGGCGATAAGGCCACGACCTGGCACAGTAAGGATCGAGTCCATCAATATCACTGGTATACCGGCGACGGGCCAACAATTACGAGCTGCAGTGGGCACAGTTTCGCCGGCGGATTCAGTTCGCCAGTACCAGTGGTATCGAGACGGTGTCGCCATCACAGGAGCGACCAATGCAGCATATGTTCTCACCGCTGACGACGTCGCCAAAGAGATCATGGTCTCGCTGACGGTTGACGCCGATGGATATTTCAGCCGAAATGAGACATCTGCGGTAGTCAAGGGGCAGTTGGGTACGATAATCATGCCTTCGCTGGCCATCACCGGTGTGGCGATCACTGGTCAAACTGTCGGCGTGGTGGTGGGGACAGTGTCTCCAGGAAACGTCGCCCTTCAGTATCAATGGTTCGCTGATGGGGTCCCGATCTCGGGGGCGACGGGGTCGTCTTATCTGTTGACGGCGAATGAGGCTGGGAAACAGATCTCCGTAACATTGTCCGCCTCAGCGCCTGGATATACACCCAATTCCATCGCCGCGACTCCGGTGACGGCTGGACTGGGACAAGCTAAGGTGTCTGTTTCGATGGGCTCAAGTGGTACCGTGAAGCCGGGTTCTAGCGTGTGGGCGATAACCGCAACTGGTTCCCTATCTCCTTCCAACGCCTCAAGATCCTTTGCATGGTTCCGTGACGGTGTGCCGATCGCCGATGCCACCACATCGACATATACGATCGTCGGCGAGGATGTCGGGAAATCCATCACTGTGAAGATCACAGCGTCGGCTCCGGGTTACGTCGATGGGACGTCGATGTCGGATGCGATAGTTCCCGTTGCCGGACAGGCGTTGATAGGGTCTGCGGTGATCGGCGGCACAGCGGCGGTCGGTGAAACGGTGAACGCAACTGTCAGCGGTGTGTCTCCTGCGTCGGCAACTTTGTCGTATCAGTGGTTGCGTGATGGTGTGGCGATCGATGGTGCGACAGATTCGACTTTTGTGCTGACGAGCAGTGATGCTGGGAAGAGCATCCGCGTACGAGTGTGGGCGCAGGCTCTCGGCTACAACGGTGACGTACGGACGTCGGACGCAGTGGTGCCAGCTGCACCTCTGCCAACGATGTCGGTGGAGTCGTTCACGGTTGGTGGGACTGTCCAGGTTGGGAACAATATTTGGGTGGTGATCACGAATCCGAAGATTCCGTTGGGTGCGTCG
>JGI24699J35502_11133748_pt1 | contig 14705 bp, 14 predicted proteins | sample TergutMp193P4_FD_35502 | JGI IMG/M metagenome (IMG submission 35502) | reverse complement strand
GCGCAAAAAGCCGCCGAGATGCTCAACGATCAAGAAAACCTTGTCACGGTCACTCTCACCGTACCCGAAGGCAGACGGCTGGCCGACATCGAATCGCTCCTCATTGACAAGGTCGGCGTGACACAGGACCAGATCGACCAGGCAATGGCCGCCAACACGGCGGATCCGGCCGCCAATGTCTTCGGGCTCAATCCTGACGCGAACGGCAACCCTGAAGGGTACCTTTTCCCCGACACCTACATCCTGTACCCGCCCGTCAACACCGACGTGATGAGCATCTTCCAAATGATGGCCGCACGGTTCAATGCGATCGCCGCAGACATCGATTTGGACGGCGGAGCGGCCGCGATCGGACTCACACCTCAACAAGTTGTGGTGGTCGCCAGCATCATCGAGGCAGAGGTCAATGGGGACGCGGATCGGGCGAAAGTCGCTCGCGCGATCTACAACCGTCTGGCCATCGGCATGCCGCTCCGTGTGGAGTCCGCCTTCCGGTACGGCCGGTTGATGACCGACGGGACCCCGTACGACGACGACATCACCGTCGCATCCCAGAATGACGACTCCCTCCCATACAACTACTACATGCATCCCGGCCTGCCCGCTTCTCCGATCGACAGCCCAGGCAGAGAAGCCCTCGAGGCGGCCCTCAACCCAGAAGAAGGGGACTGGCTATACTGGGTGACGGTCAACCTCAACACGGGCGAGACGAAATTCGCCGTGACAGAGGACGAGTTCAACGAACTCGTGGCCGAATTCCAGCAGTGGTGCTCGGACAACGGTCAACCGAAGGGGTGCTCGTGAGACGGTGTGCCGTCATCGGTTCCCCCATCGCCCACTCCCTGTCGCCGGTCCTGCACCGGGCGGCGTACAAGTGGTTGGGGTTGGACTGGGTGTACGAACGCCACGAGGTCAAAGCCGACGAGGTTGGGTCTTTTGTCGCCCGCCTGGGGAACCAGTGGCGGGGCTTGTCGGTGACGATGCCCTGCAAGAAAGCCATCCTCAGCCTGGGAACCCCGGACATGACAGTCTCAGATCTGGGGGTCGGCAACACGGTCATCTTCGGTGGCCATCCCGCTGATCCGGCCACGACAAGGATTTATAACACTGATGTCAGTGGGATCGGTGTGGTGCTGTGCGAACAGGATAACCGTGCTTCGTACCTGGTGTACGGCAACGGCGCGACCGCCCGCTCGGTTGTGTACGCTCTGTCCAAGATGGGGGTCACGAGGGTACAGGTGAGGGCGCGCAACACGGACAAGACGTCGCCCCTCATTCAGGACGGCGCGCGGTGGGGAATCGACGTGATCTCTCCCGAGAAGCGTCCCGACATTCTCATTTCGACTGTGCCTGCGCAGGCAGCTGCTGAGTGGGGTACTGCCGGGGCGTCGGTGGTTTTTGACGTGATCTACGACCCGTGGCCGACTCCGTTGATGGTACAGGCTGCCAATCAGGGTTTGACTATGCTGACTGGGATCGACATGTTGGCCGCCCAAGCCGTCGGCCAGGTCGAACTGATGACAGGGCGTACCATCGATTTCTCCATCTTGAAGCAAGCCGCCGATGAGGCCATGTCTGCGGCTAGTAATATGTAACCTGTGTTGAAATATGTCACCGCGGGAGAATCCCATGGACCACTGCTGACAACAATCGTTGACGGGGTGCCCGCCCATGTGCGAATCGCCACGTCAGATATCACCCGAGCCCTCGCGCGGCGGCGGTTGGGCGCAGGCCGAGGCGCCCGAATGAGTTTCGAGCAAGACGAGGTCCGCATCACTGGCGGGGTGATCCAAGGTGAGACCATCGGAGCGCCTGTGTGCATCGAAATCGGCAATTCCGAATGGCCGAAATGGGCCGAAGTCATGTCCGCCGACGCCGTTTCCCCCGAGGTCCTCGACGGACTCGCCCGTAATGAAGCGCTGACCAGGCCGCGTCCCGGACACGCCGATCTCGCGGGGATGCAGAAGTACGATTTCCGTGAAGCCCGTCCGATTCTGGAGCGGGCCTCGGCGCGTGAGACGGCAGCACGGGTGGCGGCAGGCGAAGTGGCCCGCCAATTCCTGCGCCAAGGATTCGGCATCGAGGTGGTGAGCCATGTGACAGCCATCGGCGGGATCCACGCCACACGCGAGGATTGGCCCACCCCGGCGGACATGGATCTCATCGACACCGACCCCGTACGTTGTTTCGATCCCGATGCCAGCCGAAAGATGCAAGACCTCATCGAGCAGACCGTCCATGACGGCGACACCCTGGGCGGAGTCGTGGAGATCCTCGTGTACGGTTGTCCTCCGGGGCTCGGTACCCATGTCTCGGCCGAACGCCGGTTGGACGCACGCCTTGCCGGGGCGTGCATGGGTATCCAGGCGATCAAAGGCGTCGAAGTCGGCGACGGGTTCGCGCTCGCGGACCTTCCCGGATCGGCCGCTCATGACCAGATGAGGATGCGCGACGGGCGCATCATCCGTACCTCAGACCGGGCGGGAGGAATCGAAGGGGGGATATCCAACGGGGAGGTCATCCACCTTCGGGCGGCGATGAAACCCATCGCCACCGTGCCTCGCTCCCTGGGTACCGTCAATGTCGCCACCCACACCGACGATGTGGCGCATCATCAGCGTTCGGATGTGTGCGCTGTCCCGGCGGCGGCGGTCGTCGCGGAGGCAGTGGTCGCGTTGGTGATCGCCGACGCGTGTACGGAGAAGTTCGGAGGGGACTCGTTGCCGGACGTTCAGGCCGCCGTCGCGGCGTACCGTGCCCGTTTGGAATCTGCTGGATTGGAGGGGTCCTGGTGAGCATTGTGTTGATCGGTTTGCCCGCGTCGGGCAAGACCACTGTCGGACTGGAATTGGCGGAACGCCTCGGGGTGGATTTCCTCGACACGGACGCCATGGTCGAAGAGCGCACAGGATCCCTTGTCGGTGAAATCTTCGCCAGCGAAGGTGAAGACCGATTCCGGGAGTTGGAAGAGGAGGCCGCCTCCGAGGCACTGAAGGGTACCGGAGTCGTCTCCCTGGGCGGGGGAGCGATCCTGAATCCACGCATCCGTACCATGCTGGAGGGCCATCAGGTCGTCTGGCTGGACGTGTCGGTGAAAACCCTCACCAGACGTGCGGGGATGAACAAGCTTCGTCCCCTCCTGTTGGGGGATCTCCGGAAACAGTTGACCGCTTTGGCAGCCGAACGGCTTCCCCTGTACGAACAAACCGCGACGATCCGGGTCGACGGGGAACTGCCCGTGAATGAGGTCGTCTCACAAATCCTCGCCGACCTTGCCATCCCGCCGCAGGGGGGATCTCCGTCATCCGACGAGTACGATGTACCCTCTGCCAACCTGCCGAAGTCTGGATCCCCGGGTCCAGGTGTAGAGGTCACACCCGTTGTCATCCGAGTGAGTACCGACCACCCCTACGACGTCCTGATCGGTCGTGGGGTCTCCGCGAAGGCTTCCTATTACTTAGCAGGCGTCTCCCGGACGGCCATCCTGTACCCGTCTGTGCTCGACCCGCAGGCGATCCGGTTGGCCAGGGGCCTGCCTCGTCCGATCCGGGTCGAAGTCCCCGATTCCGAAGAGGCCAAGACCTCCGAGGTACTGGCTTGGTGCTGGCGTACTCTCGCTGAAGCGGGGATGACGCGCTCCGACGCTGTGATCGGCTTGGGCGGAGGTTCGACAACGGACCTCGCCGGTTTCGTCGCCGCGACCATGCTGCGCGGGATCGCGTACCTCTCCGTTCCCACAACCGTGCTGGGCATGGCCGACGCTTCCCTGGGTGGCAAGACCGGCATCAACCTTCCTCAGGGCAAGAATCTCGTGGGCGCTTTCTATGAGCCTCGCGCGGTGCTGTGCGACCTGGACCTGCTCGCCGGTTTGCCCGCCGAAGAGGTACGCTCCGGGCTGGGGGAGATCCTCAAATGCGGGTTCATCGCCGATCCTCAGATCCTGGACATCGCCGAACACGACCGCAATAGGCTCACAGATGTGGAGTCGGATGAGTTCGCTGAAGTCCTCACACGGGCGATCAAGGTCAAAGCCGACGTCGTCAGCGCCGATTTCCGCGAGAATTCTGCCTCTGGACCGGGACGCGAAGCCTTGAACTACGGGCATACCCTGGCGCATGCGATCGAAAAGGTGGAAGGTTTCACCTGGGCGCATGGGTTCGCGGTCAGCGTCGGCATGGTGTTCGCGGCCGAGGTCGCTTTGAGACTGGGGATGATCGGGGAAGACGTGGTCACCCGAATGAGGAGGATCCTCAAATCTGTGGGTCTGCCGGTGCAGTACTCGGATGCGCCCTGGGGTACGATCCGTGAGGCGATGAGCCTGGACAAGAAGTCCAGAGGGCCCCATTTACGGTTGGTCCTGCTTAACGGGATCGGCAGTGTTGAGGTGGTGCCGGACATCGATGAGGAGATTTTACGTCAAAGCTTCCTTGCCGTTGGGGGAGTGGAGTGAATGTACATTCCTGAGCATTTCCGCATGTCAGATGAGGATGTCCACACTTTTCTCTCGGCTGTGGGAGGCGGGAATCTGATCACCGTCGATGACGGCCGCCCTCAGGCCACTTTTCTTCCATGGGTTGTCTCAGATGGACGTTTGGTCTCTCACATCGGTACCGTCAACCCCCAGTCCCGCCACACCGGCGAGGCTTTGGTGGTCTTCATGGGCGACGACACGTACGTCTCCGATGAGTGGATGTCCGGCGTGACAGCTCCGACCTGGGACTATGAGACCGTCCACGTGTACGGCCAATACCGTACTCACACCGACGTGGACTGGATTCTCGATTCTTGGTCCGGCCTGCTGGCACGCTTCTCAAACCGTACCCTCGACGACTACGACCCATCCTGGCTGGAGATCCAGTCCCGCTCCGTCGTCGGTGTCGAAGTGACCATCACCGAGGTCGACGCCAAGTCCAAACTCTCCCAGAACCGTACCGAATCCGAAGCCCTTTCCATCATCGACCACCTCACTGGTACCTGCCCCCACCTGGCCTCCCGCATGACCGAGGTCTCCCTTCCCCACATCACTGCCCGCGATGAGCGTACGCGAAACGCACGTCCGTAGCTGTACTAGTGCAGAGGACCTGGCTTCCCGGATAGCTGAGGTCAGGAAGGCTCAGAAGACGTCAGATTTGAGCCCTGGCACCGTCTCCATGAGGCTCGCCGTGTGAAGAAGCGATCCCCTCAGCTCGTCTTTGGGCATCAAAGATTGCTTCACATCACAAAAATAGATGATGGTCGATGTCTGCAACTTGTTACGGAGCAATCCTTTGGAGAACGTGTTGAACTCCCCGCTCACGCCCAGCCACCGAGGATCGTTGAACATTGAGAAAACATCTGTTTTGCTCCATCCCGAACCGCTGTCAGTCTCCACATTCTTCCAGTCAATCAATGACCATCCAATAGCGTGACCATTCAGGGCGAGGTCGCCCAGAACGACGACGGGCAGGAGCATGTACCCCAGCAATTCGCCATTGTTGATCTGGATGAACTCGTCGACGATTTGTTGGGCAGCGTCCCCCCGGGACGCGACCCACGCTTTCATCGCGTTGAATGGGCGGTAGTCATCGAAATCGTGATCATCCTCACGAATCGCGATACTCATTGAGTACTTGCCGAACACGGCAATTTCCTTTCTGTTGTGGGTGGATTGACAGTGGCGCGCTCTATCCGCTCACATCTGTCCTGTGAACAAGGGACTGTCCAGACTCACTTGCAGCAAAGCACCATAGTCGTACTCATCCACCTCGGGCCAGTCCGAGGTGCTGGGGGCTTGCAACCCCTCGGCGAGCAGCGTGGGTTCCTCTGTGAAAGCCAACGTGAGAGGTGAATTCCAGTGCCAGTTCTTCTGCTTCCGTTCGATATAGTGGTCGGGATCGGCGTAAGGCTCGACGACTCCACGTACATCACCTGTAGTGAGGTCGGCGATGCCGAGGTAAGGTCCGTCTGCGTTGTACCCGGGACGAACGCTTGGCAGCCAGCGACTCAGGAGTACGTGTCCGTCACCAAATGGTTCAGCTCGGTAGTAGGACTCGAAAGTGTCTTGGAGAGATCCTCGATCGTCATGGAGTGTGACGACCACTTCAGTCTCACCGGTGGTCAGATCGAAGAATGTCACCGTGTACGGGTCGATGTCTTCGTCACCTTGCCCAAAGGACAACAGCCCCAAGCGTCCATCTCGTACCCACCAGCAGGAAGCTTTATTGATTGTTGGGAAGAAACGATAATGACCTGATCGTGCATCCATGACCAGTGCTCCTGCTCGGGAGTAGGCGCACGGTACGAGGATCCACCTGTCATCGGGGCTGAATGAGATTTGGCTGCCACCCGCATGGTCGACGCATCCCAATCGACGACAGTTTCCGGTCGCCACATCGATGAGACTGATGTAGCCATCCGAGCCATAATCACCTGGTGCGTACTCTTTGGCCCCTCCTTCCTCTAGTACGGCCAAAGTCGTGCCATCTGAGGAGATGTTGGCGACTGTCACAGTGGAATTCTTGAGGACTCGCACCCCGGGGATGCTCGAGAGGGGAACCGATCCGCACCCTTCAACCACTTCTACTTCATGTTCGTCACGGTTCATACCCAAGAAGGAATAACCCAAGTACGCGACCCCTCTGGCTGAGTCGATGAAACCGAAATCAATCGTTTTCGTCGCGTCTGCGATCAAGGACCCGTCACCTGCACAGAACCCTCGCGGAGCTGTGGCGAGCACTTCATCGATCTTCTGTGTTCCCCACTGTCCAGGATCGCTGTGCTCAGTCGTCCAGTCCCAGCCTCCCACCCAGGTGAAGGAATTTGGATCCAACGCCAACACAGGGAGAGGCTTGGGGGGTGGAGGCTGTAGTTTTGCCACGACGGTTTCAAGGATGGCACGCGCCTGGGCATCGCCGAATGGCTCAGTTTGTGCGCTCAGCCGTGCAATGGTCTCTTTCGAGTCCGGTTTTCCCCACAGTTCCAAATTAACCCAGAGATTGGACTCGTACCCACCGCAGGTACTGCCTTCTGTGGCAGCCAAAGGGTTGGGTAATTTCATGCCGGCACCCATCCCATAGTTTTTCCACCATTGGCCAATGACTGAAGGCGGTTGGAGCTTGCTGTCGAATTGTAGCTGGACGAGAGTCATGATCATTACCTCGGATCGTTATAGGGAAAGTCTGAGAAGCCTTTTCGACGCAAAGCGTCAGTGAAAAGGTCGAGTACAGGTCGCAGCGCCGTGGTGAACCAACTCCGTTTCCCAAAGCGGCGCACCAAGCCCGGACTGACTCGGTAGTAGAACCGGATCGCTTGGCGTCCTGCACGAGTGGCGTTCAGCGACTGATCACGGAACCGGCGCAAGATCCGTACCTGCGGTAAGTCGTAGCCGCCATAGACCGCTGTCGCGATATAGCAGCCGGACTTGGATGAATTCTCGCTGGCAGTCGGCGCCCCACCACTGTTTATCTCAGTCGTACCCGATGGCCGCGTCACCTTTGCCCGACCGCCTATCGAACCGCCTGTGGTGACTCGTGGGGAGGCGTTGTAGATATTGCGCTCGTACAGACCGGTCTGGAAATCATTGATGGCTTGGTCGATATCATCCTCGACGATGCCGAGATTTCGCGGTACATCGGAGACAACCGCCATCATATAACGGTCCATGTCCATACTATTGGAGATCGGATTCAGCGTCGGACCTGTGGTGTAGAAGAAACCGAGTTCACCTCCTGGGAACAGCGCGTACGCCAAATCGCCCTGGTTTTGGAAGATGCTGTTGCGCGTTGGCTCAAGATTGGCATGCACCCCATGGGCGCCCAAAGCCCTGATCAGAGGTACGACGACTCCGCTGATGAACTCGTCGTTCGGGATGCTGTCGAGTCTCATCCATATGCTTGCCATAATGCCCTCTTCTCTTGTGGTTAACCTGAGATTGTTACTTCACCGGTTCATGTGCACTTTCATGCAGCGAAACATCGATCACTTGGTTAATCTAGAACTTAAGAGGCAGGTCCAACACCTCAATTCCATACCCTCATTTCTCCGGTGGTTCTGGCCGTAGATAGGGATAAAGTTTGGATCACGTTCTTTTGGCTGGAAAGACGCTGACGAAGGAAAACATGAAAACATTTGTCATTGATGCATACCTGGACAACTGCATCGTACTGCCAGAGCACACATTCGGACTCACAGTCATCGATGCCATCAGGTACGTCAATTGGATGGCAGGTAAGAAAGTCTACGACTTTGTCTTGTGCGACAGGGTGTTCACGACCAGCAGGTTTGACTACCTGACGAATGACCATGTCCCTGTTGGCGGAGTCGGATTCGTCCTGCAATGGTTGCGCGGGATGGGAATAGATGAAATCACCCCGCTGAACATCCCTCAGGTTCTTTGGGAGAAGTGCCGCAGAAGTGTCTGTATCGCAAGCGAAAGCGAACTGTCTGGAAGGTACATGTCGAAGAGCGTCACCGTCATCAAGGATCCGACCAACGGACCGATCTGTTGTCCCACATCAGACAGAGGGGAGCCAAGGTTCTTGACAGGCTGGGTCGACGGCATCATCGGGGAATGGCGCTGCTTCGTGTACGACCGACAGCTTGTCGGAATCCAGAACTACAGCGGTGACCCGTTCATCGTTCCCGATAAGGGCTATATCGAATCTGTGATCAACGTGTATCCGGGAATCACCTACACCCTGGACGTCATGGTCTATGCGAATCCAGTTCATCCAAATGGAAAGCCGCTCACAGATATTCTGGAGTTACACGAGTTCTTCGCCTGTGCTCTCTTCGGCTTCGCAGACTACGAAACACTGCTTCAGATGCATGTAGCCGCGATTGACGACATCCTAGCTTCCAGAATCCAGCCAACGAGGCCTGTTACAAAACTGTCGAGAGACGACCTCCTCAGTTCGCCATCGCCGGAACTCTCGGCGCTACCGGAGTTCTTGTGATGGCAGTTGAATGAGTCGATATGCGGCATCTGGGATCCGGTCCGTACAAAGGCGTGCCCAGATAGAGTTTCTCAGCAAAACACCCCGTCTGACATGATTCCGCGAACGCACAGCTGGTGCATGCTCCTATCTCTGGATGCGATTTTCGGTAAAAGAAATCCTCCACCTTTGGATTCGTCCATATCTGCGTCAAGGATTCGCTCCTGACGTTTCCGAAACAGAGTTCTTCTGTGTCAGTGATCAGCTCACACGGAGTTACGTCCCCATTCGGCATGACGATCACTGTGGTGACGAGAGCGTCGCATGAGATGATGTCGCTGCGCGCCTGCCAGCATGGGTTCGGGATTCCGAATGTCAGCGACGTTTCTGGGACTTGCTGGATGTTCTCGAACTGAGAACGGACTGATGCGATCATGTCAGGCGAGAGTTTCAACTCGTCCCCACCCCGTCCACTGACACTCGTCGTATACGCTGCCAAACCAACATCGGCTACTCCGATGTCGGCCAGCAACGAATAGAGTTTGGCGATGTTAGTGTAATTGAGGCTAGTGATACAGGACTTGATGGATACCGAAGAGCCCGCCCTCACGAAAGCTTCGATGTTGGCCAGTACCCGATGGAAACTTCGGCTTCCGGTTAACCGGGCGTAGAGATCTTCGTCACACGTGTCGAGGGATATATCTACCCGAGAGCCGCTCAACATTTCGAACACCTCATCGGAGTACGACCTCGTCCCATTTGTGGCCACTTCAACCAACAGATCCCTGCGCTTGATTTCCCGCAGAATCTGTACGGCTCCCCTGTGCGCGAACGGTTCACCTCCCGACAAGTGTATCTTTTGGATTCCGATATCGTCAGCCTCACAGACGAGATCGAGCCATTCTGATGTACTGAGTTCATCTGTGCGAGCGATGCCTGAATTGTTGAAGCAGTACACACATCTCAGATTGCACTTGTTGGTCAGCGTGAACAAGATCTCAACCGGCGACGGCAGTCGCTCAGGGTGACGCATGATGGGATCCACGGGATACAGGTAATCGGCGAAACTATATCGCAGAGGCTGTACATTCCCATTTCCGCGCCTCAGCGTCGGTGCAAACTTTGAAAGGACGATGTGGACAGTGTTTCGAGCATCATCCACAGAAGAGTCCGGGGAGAGGAGTTGTGAAACGATCTCCGCCAGAGAGTCTTGGGTCACAGTGCCATCGCATAGAGTCAACAATGCGACCTCAAATGGCAAGGCGATGTGCCGGAAGCCAGTAATGCCTTCGATAACCCAAAGATAGTTGTCGAACGGCACTATGCGTGCCGTGTCCTTCAGGAGCAAAGGGCCCTCGTCGACCACCATTGCCCACCTCCATTCCACGCCTGCATCCTGTTCTTGGAGCGACTGGCATCCAGTCGCTCCAAGAACAGGACGAGAATTTATTATCGTTGCTAGTTGCTAATATTTATTTCACAATTGTGCTTCGGACCGTTTTGGCAACGATCGGCTTGGAACACTCCATGAGCCGATTCGGTCGTGATCCTCTCAGCTTGTTGCTGCAGTGAATGCACCAACGAGGGGTTTCCTTGAACCCAGGCCAGAGATCTAGCCATTTCAGGGGATGACAGAGTCATCATTAATCACCTCCTTCTTCATTGGACAGGGTTGACTGAATCAACCATTTTGGCATTGGCATTGGACTTATCCTAGAGAGGTTGCCAGAACTCCAACACCTCAGTTTCATACCCTCTTTTCTCCGGTGGCAGGTTCACAGTCGCGTCAACTTTGTCACATGGTCTGGTCGGGTAAAACCAGGGGTATCGTCAGTCAGGCGATGGCTTTGGCGATCTCGCTGACTTTGTTGAGAGCCCGCACGCCGCCCCAGACCCAGAAGGGCGTACCTTTGCCGCCATTGAGACCGCCGGAGGTCCATTCAGACATCCACACCGACACGATGACACCTCCCTGATCTGCAGGGGTGAAATCGACCGACACCACCGGTTGGCTATCCGACTTCTTCAGACTCAACTCATAGTTGACCTGTCCCAGTCCTTGTGAGATCGGGGTCCATGTCCTTCCAGCTCTCCTGATCTGGAACGTGCGCGCGGCGATCTGTTGGACTTCCGGGATGCTCTTATCCGAGAGGATGTGTCTCCCGTGTGCGGCGATCATGGCAGGGATCGCGACGCATGGCCCCAGGATCAGAAGGAAGACCAACACTCCAAAGGCGAGTATGACGGAGTACGAATAGAGTCCGAAGAAAATAATGATGGTGACAATCCAGTCGAGGATCTTCCCAACCGATCCGAAGAGCATCCTAACCATTGACGATTACCTTTCATGATTGTGAGCCGTACCATCCCCCGCACACAGTACGCGTGTTTCAACATCGACTCTAGAGATCGAAAACAGTCGGCGACACCTCAATTGTGTACCCTCCTTTCTCCGGTGGTGTTTCGGGCTCTGATGGGGGACAATCAATGTATGTCCGATCTGAGGATCAAGCCATTTGGGGACCTGGGAGACGAACAGCGGAGTGCAGAAAGCATGGTCGAACGGGTTATTTTGGTGACTTTCGGCGTGTTGAGAGCCGGCGTGGTGATTCAGATGCTCGTCTCAGGAGTGACCCTGATTATCCAAGATCAGATGCCGTTGGGTTCGTTGGTCATGCTCGTTGTCGCGGTTGGATGGTCGATTGGGCTGTTCGCCGCGTTGATCAGGCGTGGATCTTTTGCTCAGGCACCGTTGTGGTGGGGTGTGGTCGACCTGGGTGTGGCTGCGGCTTCGTTGATCGTGACTTCTCTGGTTCTTCCCAAGGATTGGCTGGTCGGTACGTGGCATGCCTGGCAGTACGGGTACGTCTCAGTCATCGTGCCCACCATTGCCGCCTGGATGTGGTCCCGTGCCAAATCGATGATCTTCGGAGTGGGGATCGCTGTGATCTACGTGGCCACCGTCTTGCCTGGCAATGAGAGCATCGCTGTCACAGTGGTTGTGAATTCTTTAGCCCTCATCACCTTCGCCGTCGTGACGACGATTCTGCTTCCGGCCGCGCGTGAGATCGCCCGCACATCCGATCTCAACAAAGAGCGAGGCATCCAGTTGGCGATCCAGTTGGAGCAGGCCAAGTACAAATTCCACATCCACAATGTGACAGGATTGCTTGTCCAGTTGGCTCACGATGACACACCGCCTCAGATCCTGCCCGCGTTGAGAACCCAAGCCATTCAAGAAGCAAATCGTCTGCGTCACGACGTTCTGATGTCGCCGGAGAATAACACGTCTGATGAAATACGGACATTAGGAGATGTGGTGTCGGCTTCTGTGGTGGGTTTCGGCCAGCTGCCCATCGAGGTGCGTACGGCATTGGCCCGAGACATGCCCTTGACGTCTGAAGAGGCACTGGTTGTTCAAAGTGCTCTCATTTCCCTGTTGTACAACGTACAGTTCCACGCCCAAGCGAGCGAAGTCGTGGTCCATGCCGATTGTGTCGGCGACATCTGGGAGGTGTCAGTGTGCGACGACGGCATCGGATTTGACCCACGTACGACACCGTACGGATTCGGCTTGCAGTCCCAGGTCCTCGATTCTGCGCAACGGATGGGGATGACAGTCGAGATCACCTCCGCACCCGGCGAGGGCACCTGCGTTGTCATCCGCGGGCACCGACATGAATACGGCGAGGTGAAGTGATATGGCACCGGAAACAAGGGCAGGCGAGCCGTCGGCAAGCTCCCAATCAGTGGTCGAATGGGCGATCCTGGTGATCTTTTCCATATTGAGGATATGTGCGACCATCCAAACGGCTGCCTCGGCGATCGGGTACGGCGTCAAAGAGGAACTGCCCGTGGGCTCTTTGATCATGAGCGTGGTGGCTGTTGTGTGGTCAGTCTTTTTCCTTGTGGGATCCATCAGGCGTGGTTCATTCGCAGCCATTCCTCAATGGTGGGGGATCATCGACATCTCCGTTTGTGTGCTGTGCCTGGGCGTGACGGGACTGGTGCTCCCACGGGAATGGCTGGTCGGAAGCTGGCACGGCTGGGCGTACTCCTACACAGCTCTCGTCTCATCGACGGTCCCGGGTTGGCTCCAGTCCCGCAACAAATGTATCGGCGTGGCTGTGGGCATCGCAGCGATCTACTTGACGACCGCGCTGCCGGGCAATTTGGATTCTTTCATGACTCCAGCGACAAACTCAATCAGCTATATAGTGTTCATCACATGCGGCGCGATCATGTGCCCAGCGGTTCGGCGGATGGCCGCCGTCTCAGATGAGAACCGTGACCGCGCCCTTCAACTCACCGCAGCGTTGGAGCAGGCCAAGTACCAATTCCACATCCACAACGTGACCGGCTTGATGGCACAGTTGATCCGCGACGACACTCCGCAAGAGATTCTGCCATTGCTAAGGGAACAAGCGTCGCAGGAAGTCAACCGCCTTCGTCACGACATTCTCTCGTCCGGCGAGGTCGCCCCAACATCGTCGGTGAAAACAGTGGACCAGGTCGTGAACTCTTCGTTGGCGGGGTTCGGGGAGTTGCCGATCGAGGCGCGTACGGCCTTGGGAAGGGATGTGCGTCTCAACTCAGATGAGGCGTTAGTCCTTGAAAGCGCGCTCATTTCATTGCTGTACAACGTACAGTTTCACGCACAGGCGAGCGAAGTGGTGGTGCATGCCGACTCGGGAGACGATTTCTGGGAAGTGTCGGTGTGCGACAACGGAGTCGGATTCGACCCGAGCACAACTTCATACGGTTTCGGTTTGCAAAGCCAGGTTGTGGATTCCGCCAGCAATAAGGGGATGACCGTGGAGATCACATCCCATCCGGGCGAAGGCACATGTGTTGTGATTCGCGGCCACAAACATAGTGACGCATAGGCTATTATGACTGGTGGTTATACAAACGAGGGAAGTCGGAAATCTCTGGCGTGGGTGGGGTTATCTGAACTTGCGAAAGGTCGTCATGAGTATGAACCAAATGGCGGGCGACAGCGTTGTACGCCCGAAAGTTGCCGTTGTGGACGACTCGAGTCTGACACGTGAAGCGTTTCCACTCGTCTATTCGGGGTTGGATGTCGTGGGTTCGTACGCGAGTGTCAGTTCTTTACTGGTTCAAAAACCTCAAACTGATGTGATCGTGCTGGATCTCATGCTCAGTCCGACTTTGGAGGAATGCGTTTTACAAGGTCCCAGAGCCATTAAAGAGTTGTCGAAACAGGGATACCGTGTGTGCGTCTACACCGATGAACGACGCTTGTTGATTCTGGCTCAGTGCTTTTCCGCGGGCGCGCGCGGCTTGGTCCGCAAAATCGACAAGATCGCTGACAACCAAACCGCATTTGCGAAAGTCGCGGCTGGACAGATCGTCGTACCGAATTCAATGGTGGGAATGGCGGAGCTGCTGAGCCGCCGCAAGTCGTTGCCGACGCTGACTCCCAGGCAAACTGAAGTTTTGGGCGCTCGGGCTCGCGGGGAGTCCTGGGATGGACTGTCGCGGCGGTTGGGAATCTCGGCGAAGACCGCTCAAGATCATTTCGACGCTGTCATGTCGAAGATGGTTCTCTTCCTCCAAGAAACAGGGCTGAACCCGAACTCCAGCCCGGGAGACGTCGAACGGGCTTTGGGGCTTGCGCCGGGTGACCTGAACGATCCGAGAGGGTTCTAGCCTGAAGTACCCACGTGGTTGCTCAAGTCCGGTAAGATACTTGGTTGGCAAGAGAAAGGGCTCGAATGATCTCGACGAATGACATCCACAATGGGACGGTACTCAACTTGGACGGGCAGC
>JGI24699J35502_11133749_pt1 | contig 14709 bp, 15 predicted proteins | sample TergutMp193P4_FD_35502 | JGI IMG/M metagenome (IMG submission 35502) | reverse complement strand
CTGACGGGACAAAAAAAACGAATATTTTTTTGAAACATTGACACATTTTTTACATTCAACCTGTGGGAATATCCGGGTATAACATCCGATAATCATTAAAAATTATGATAATCGGTAGCAGAAAAGTAGAATACCATAAGGCGGTCATTCTGAATCGTTTTGCCGATGGTACCACCATTGTTTCTCCCAAATTCCATAATATTTATATATCTCCTTCGCAATTTGAAGCTGATTTTATTTCGGAGGCTCACAGCGAAAAAGAGCTTGACCGTTTTGTGAAAACAGCAGGAAAATTTCGAGGATAAATCTTTCTAAAGCGTATGAATAAATGTTTAAAAAACGAAGAAGCAGAACATTGTGCCGCTTTTTCAACAAGGATCATTAATGCAGGTTTTGAAAAACCCGATGTCTACGGGGCGATTAATCAGCCGGTGTACCGCAACGCTTCTTTTGAGTTTCCCGATTCGGAAACGATTGCGGCGGCATTTCAGCACAGAGCGGATTTGCACACTTATTCACGCATATCCAATCCGACGGTAGCGAATTTTGAAAAAAAGATAAAAGCAGCCTCCGGCGCCGAAAACGTAATCGCTTTAGCTTCAGGCATGGCGGCGATCTCCAATACGTTCTGGGCTGTCACCTGTGCGGGAAGCAACATTATTGCTTCGCCTCATCTGTTCGGCAACACTTTTTCTTTTTTGAAATCCACGTTATCTTCATTCGGGGTAGAAGTCCGTTTTGTCGATGTGGATGATTTACAACAAATAGCAGCGGCCATTGACGATAATACCTGCGCTTTCTTTGCGGAAATTATTACCAATCCGCATCTGGAGGTTGCCGATTTACCCGAAATATCGAAAATATTGAAGAATAAGAATATTCCGATGATTATAGATACAACCGTAATACCCTGGTGCGGTTTTGATGCAAAAAAAGCAGGGATAGATGTCGAAGTCATATCCACCACCAAATACATTTCGGGAGGTGCGACAAGCATCGGCGGAGCAATTGTCGATTACGGGATTTATGACTGGAAAGCCAATCAAAAGTTGGGAATATTGCCTAAACCGAAAGGGATGTCCCGTTTTACCTTCAAGCTGCGTTCCGAAATTGTCAGAAATTTGGGAGCTTGCATGTCGCCGGATACGGCTTATTTGCAATCTTTGGGCATGGAATCGTTGCAGTTGCGGTACGAACAAATGTCGCGAACGGCTTACGGTTTGGCTTTGTATTTATCCGAACACCCGAAAGTAGTCAACGTAAATTACCCGAAACTCGACTGTTCGCCGTACAAAGCTGTTTCGGAAAAGCTGTTTAAGGGTAATCCCGGCGCTATGTTTACCATCAGTCTGAAATCGAAACCGGACTGCTACAAATTTATGGATGCACTGAAAATCATACGGCGTGCCACCAATTTATTCGACAATAAAACGCTGGTCATTCATCCCGAATCGACCATTTTCGGAACTTTTCCGCCCGAAATAAAAAAATTCATGGGCGTAGAAGACAATCTTGTTCGTTTTTCTGTTGGTTTGGAAGACATCGAAGACCTGAAACAGGATATAAACAACGGACTTGATGTTATTTAGGACTATATTAGAGTTTTGTATTAACGCCGAAGGCAAATAACCAAGACGGACTCCGATTGAATTTTAAACAGTTTCTTACATGAATAAATTCAGATGAAGACAAGTATCATTATCTTTGATAAACAAGATATTACCCGCTTGGGGATGGAAACGTTGATCGGTAAATTGTATCTGTCCGGACAAGCTTGCAAAATATTCTTTGCAGATACAAAAAACAACCTGATGCATTGTCTTATGTCCAATCCCGACAGTCTTGTCGTGATAGATTATACATTGTCCGACCTGAATAGTGTAGACGGTCTGCTGAATATCAGCACTCGTTTTCCCAAAACCCGGTGGATTCTTTTTTCGGACGAATTAAGTGTGCTGTTTCTTCGAAAAGTGGTATGCAACAGTGCATTCAGCGTAGTGCTTAAAAACTCCGACCTTTCGGAAATAAAGGCTGCCGTATCGTTTGCACTTGACGGGCAGGCTTTTATCTGTTCGCAGGTAAAAGAACTTTTGTCCATGTCAGACAAAGGAAATATGAAATGTGATGAGTTGTTGACAATTACTGAAAAAGAAATATTAAAAGAAATCGCCCGGGGAAGAAGCGCCAAAGAAATTGCCGTTTCACGCAACATCAGCATACATACCGTCGTTACCCACCGAAAAAATATATACCGGAAATTAGGCGTAAACAACTCTCACGAAGCCTCCGGATATGCTTTAAGGGCCGGGATACTTGATGCTTCGGATTATTATATCTAATCTGTATGATGCTTCAGATGTAATACTCCAACACATCCACCAGTCCTGCCTGTAAGGCATATTTAGTCGCTTCATGGGCATTGTTCACTCCTAATTTGCGAAATATATTCCGGCGGTGAGTATTAATGGTATGAAAACTGAGATTCTTTTCCCATGCAATTTCTTTAGTCATCTTTCCCAACGCAATCTCGCGTAATATCAATTTTTCGGTTGCGGTCAGTTTATCCGGTTCCGCCCGTTTGGGCATGTCTCCTCCCAATACCGATTTTGCCGTTTCGCACAGGAAAACGCCTCCGGCAGAAACTGTTTGAAGGGCTTTGATTATTTCCTCTCTCTTATCTTGTTTCATGACCACACTGATCGATGAATCAGACAACAATATCCTGCGTAAAAAAATTTCTCCCAACTCATCGGAAAAAAGCAACCAGGAAGATTCTTTTGCCCCCGCTCTCATGTTCAGAAACTGATAGACGGAAGAGTAATCAAATAAAGTATAATCCAGTATTACTACCGATTCCGGATAAAATTTCAGTTTTTCCTGAAGTTCGTTGCAGGTCGTTGCCGTAATAATAGGACTCTTTTTGTTTTGTTGATGCAACAGGAATGTCATACCGTCATGGGTAATATCCTGATTATCAGCTAATATGTAAGTAACCTCCGGCGAAAATACAGACCATGATTTATTCATGTTGCAAAGATACCATAAACGTGGTATTTCACCGGAATCTTTTTAATCTTAATTTTGTCCGATAAAAACATAAAAAGAAAAGTTATGGCAAAAATAGCACAAAAACTGACAGATTTGATAGGCAACACGCCTCTCTTAGAGCTGGAAAGTTATGAAAAGTTTCAAAAGGTAGAAGCCCGCATCATCGGCAAATTAGAGTATTTTAACCCGTTGGGAAGCGTAAAAGACCGCATCGCATTTTCTATGGTTGAAGATGCAGAGGAAAAAGGCGTATTGAAACAGGGTGCGGTTATTATTGAGCCGACCAGCGGAAATACGGGAATAGGGTTGGCTTTTGTAGCTGCTTCAAAAGGGTATAAATTAATTCTTACCATGCCCGAAACGATGAGCCTCGAACGGCGTAATCTGCTCAAAGCGCTCGGTGCGGAACTCGTATTAACTCCTGGCGGCGAAGGGATGAAAGGGGCAATAGCCGCAGCAGTTAAACGGCAAACCGAAATTCCTGATTCGATTATTCTCCAACAGTTCGAAAATCCTGCGAATCCTGCCATACATTTCCGTACAACAGCTGAAGAAATCTGGCGCGATACAGACGGAAAGATCGACTTCTTTGTCTCCGGCGTGGGTACAGGAGGAACCGTAAGCGGCGCAGGAAAACGGCTTAAAGAACTCAACCCCGATATACAGGTGATAGCTGTAGAGCCGGCTGATTCTCCCGTTCTTTCGGGCGGAAACCCCGGGCCGCATAAGATACAGGGTATCGGCGCCGGTTTTGTGCCGAAAACTTACGATGCTTCGGTAGTGGACAAAATCATTCAGGTATCGAATGACGATGCCGTGCGAACCGGTCGCGAATTGGCGAAAACAGAAGGCCTTTTGGTCGGCATTTCTTCGGGAGCGGCGGTATATGCGGCGCTTCAATTTGCCAAGCTGCCGGAAAATAAAGGAAAAAATATTGTAACGATATTGCCGGATACCGGAGAACGTTACTTGTCGACCATACTTTATGCTTTCGACGAATATCCGTTATAAAGAGATGTGATAAACTTTTAATGAAATATAATTATGAGCAATTTAAGATTTGAATCGTTGCAAGTGCATGCAGGACAAGAAGTTGACAAAACTACCCATGCAAGAGCTTTACCCATTTATCAAACCACTTCGTATGTATTTGAAGATGCCGAAGACGGAGCAGACCTTTTCGGGTTGCGGAAATTCGGGAATATCTACACCCGGTTGCAAAATCCGACCACCGATGTTTTTGAGAAACGTGTAGCGGCATTGGAAGGCGGCGTTACCGGTTTGGCAACTTCTTCCGGGCAATCGGCGCAGTTTATCGCGCTGAACAATATTTTGCAGGTCGGCGATAATTTTGTGACTACCTCTCATTTATACGGAGGAACCTACAATCAATTTAAATCCCAATTCAAACGTCTGGGTATTGAAGTCCGCTTTACGCCGAATGATGAACCGGAAGAGTTTGAAAAACGCATTGACGAAAACACGAAAGCCCTTTATCTGGAAACCATCGGTAATCCCGAATTAAACATTCCCGATTTTGATGTGATTGCTGAAGTGGCCGGAAAACATGACATTCCGCTGATTGTTGATAACACATTCGGCGCGGGCGGTTTTCTTTTTCGTCCGATAGAACACGGAGCGGCGGTAGTCGTCGAATCGGCAACCAAATGGATCGGCGGACACGGCACATCGCTTGGAGGAGTCATTGTCGACAGCGGAAAATTCAACTGGGGCAATGGAAAGTTTCCCGCATTTACCGAACCTTCCGACAGTTATCACGGTCTTGTTTTTTGGGAGGTATTCGGTGCAAACGGGCCTTTCGGGAATATCGCTTTCAATATCCGCGCCCGTGTAGAAGGTCTTCGTGACTGGGGAAACACCATCAGTCCGTTTAATTCGTTCCTTCTGGTGCAAGGACTTGAAACTTTATCGCTCCGCGTAGAACGTCACGTGCAAAATACTCAGGCGCTTGCCGAGTGGCTCGAAAAACATCCGAAAGTCGAATACGTCAATTATCCGGGATTAAAGAGCAGCAAATACCATAAATTGGCCGGAAAATATTTTCCGAAAGGCCCCGGAGCCGTATTAACTTTTAAAGTAAAAGGCGATCCGGAAAATGCCAATAAAGTGATAGATAATGTAAAATTACTCAGCCATTTGGCCAATGTGGGCGACGCCAAATCATTGATCATTCATCCGGCTGCCACTACGCATGAGCAACTTTCGCCCGAAGAACAAAAGGCAACAGGTGTTGAACCGGGTTTATTGCGTATATCCGTGGGTATCGAACATATCGAAGATATTAAGGAGGACTTGGCGCAGGCACTGGAAAAGCTGTGAAACAGCAGATAATGAATAGAATAGCAGATAAAGAATGAATATGAATGCAGAGTTCATGTTAAAGGGAGGAGATCAGACAAAAGCGATCCATGCGGGCGAACACCCGGATCCGGTAACGGATGACTCCTCCTTGGATCTTTAAAACTTCATTGCTTTTCCGATAAAAAAGCACTATCTTTGGGGCGCTTTTCGAGACCTTTCGTGTGATGGGAATTAGGAAGCTTAAACTAATTTGAGTAACACAATTTAAAAAATTTAAAAATGAAAACATTAACATTAAACGGTTCTTTGAGAAAAGAAGTCGGTAAAAAAGCAAGCAAAAACATTCGGAAACAAGATGCCGTACCTTGCGTATTGTACGGGGGAGCGGAAGTCATTCATTTCCAAATCAACAACTCCGAACTGAGAAATTTGATTCATACGCCGAATATTTATTTGGTCGATTTAAATATCGAAGGCAAAAAAATAACGTCCATTCTGAAAGAGGCGCAATTTCATCCCGTAAAAGATGAAATTTTGCATGCCGATTTTCTGGAAGTTTTTCCCGACAAACCCATCACCATTTCCATTCCCGTGGTGCTTGAAGGGTTGTCCGAAGGGGTGAAAGCAGGGGGTAAACTTTCGTTGGAAAAACGCAAACTGAAAGTGAGAGGATTGTATAAAAACATTCCGGAAAAGTTAGTTGTCAACATCGAAAATTTAGGACTGGGAAAAACCATACAAATCGGACGACTGTCTTTTGATCAATTGGAATTGCTGGATGCCAAAAATGCCGTCGTTTGCGCCGTTAAGTTGACTCGTGCCGCCAGAGGCGCCGCCGCTGCCGCTGCCGAAGGCAAATAATTTGTTTACATATATTATTAAATGAGGTATCTGATCGTGGGACTGGGTAACATCGGAAACGAATATGCAAATACCCGGCACAACATAGGATTCATGGTATTGGACGCTTTGGCCGAAGCGTCCAATATTGTTTTTACCACCGCTCGATACGGCGATGTCGCCGAGATGAAGGTTAAAGGAAGAACGTTTGTGCTGCTGAAACCGTCTACATACATGAATCTCAGCGGAAATGCCGTCAATTATTGGCTGCGGCGGGAAAATATCTCCCCGGATAATATGCTGGTGATTGTCGATGATTTGGCGTTGCCGTTCGGAATGCTGCGTTTAAAAGCTCGCGGAAGCGATGCCGGCCACAACGGACTAAAACACATTCAGCAAACGCTCGGAAGCGACCAATATCCGCGCCTGCGTTTCGGCATCGGCAATGATTTCCCCAAAGGATTTCAAATTGATTATGTATTGAGCAGTTTTTCCGGCGAAGAAAAAAAACTGCTGCCCGAAAAAATCGAACGAGCCTGTGAAATCATCAAAAGTTTCGGATTGGCCGGCATTCAAATCACCATGAATCAATTTAACAATAAATGAACCATTCAGATAAGAAACTGTTTAAAATTCAATCGGAATCTGTATCGGTTATTTGCCTTCGGCGTCAATACAAAATTTAAACAACCTCTAAAAGAGCAAAGACAGATGAAAAAGATGTGAAGATGGAAGTTCGAATCGATAAATGGATGTGGGCGACCCGTATTTTTAAAAGTCGGACCATCGCCGTGGAAGCCTGTAAAAAAGGACGTGTCATGATCAATAACATTGCCGTGAAACCTTCCCGCATGATAAAGGTCGGAGATGTTTTGCAAATCCGCAAACCTCCGGTGACCTATTCGTTCAAGGTTCTGGCGCTGACCGAAAAAAGAATGGGTGCCAAATTGGTTTCCGAATTTCTCGAAAACGTAACCTCTCCCGAACAATATCAAATTCTGGAACTTGAACGCATCAACGGTTTTGTAAACAGAGCCAAAGGTATGGGACGCCCGACCAAAAAAGACCGCAGAAATTTGGATACATTCACCACTCCCGAATTTATGGATGATTTCGATTTCGACTTTGACTTTGAGGAGGAATGATCGGAGTTGGTCTGAAAAATTATTTTCGATCGGATAAGGATCGACAATAATTCACTGTTATTAAAGCTATTCAACGATGAGACATAAACAGATTTTGCTTTTGACTTTCTTTTTTATTTTAGGATTAAGCGGTTATTCCCAATCCGAAAAAGATGATCTGAAGAAAGCCGAAAAAGCCGAAAAGAAAGAAGAATACACCACGGCTTATTCATGGTATAAAAAAGCCGGTACTCAAGCGGCATGGCTCGCTGCGGGCGAATTGATGTATCTGGAGCTTTTGCCGAAAGACTTCGATTTTAAAGAAATATATGACCGGTTACTCCCGTTAGCCGAAGGCGGAGACCATAAAGCTCAACGTTATATCGGACTCATGTACCGGGAAGGATATTATGTCGGAAAAAGTACCGTTAAAGCCGGTGAATGGTTCGAAAAAGCGGCGGCAGACGGAGATAAAATCGCTCAAAACGACTTGGCGTGGGAATATTCCGAACAAAAAAGATATGAGGAGGCTTTTCGTTATTTTCAATTATCGGCCGAACAAGGTTTTGCTCCCGGAGAAAACAATCTGGCTTGGTTTTACAATAACGGGCTCGGTGTCGACCAAGATTTAAAAAAAGCGGAGGAATGGTATAAAAGGGCCGGGAAACAAGGAAATTTGGAAGCAATCAATAATTTAGGGGGCCTTTACCAAAAGGATTATCATGATAACAAAAAAGCTTTCGATCAATTTCTGAAAGCGGCAAAAAAAGGATTGAAAAATGCCCAAAGAAACGTAGCGCTATGTTATTTATCCGGTGAGGTGGTCGGTTATAATTCCGGTGAAGGTATAAAATGGATGACAAAAGCCGCAGAACAGGGTCTCGATAAAGCTCAATTATTCCTTGCAAAAAAATACCTTTCCGAAAAAGATGATTCCCGGGCGGCTTATTGGTTCGAAAAGGCAGCCGAAAACGACATGGTCGAAGCTCAATTTTATATTGCCATGATGTACTACTCAGGTACCGGTGTGGAAAGAAATCACGAAAAAGCCGCCTATTGGTGGGAGAAAGCGGCAGAACAGGGAGACGAACGCGCAAAAAAAAATCTTCGATTATTCGATTAGTGAAAGATTTTTAATCCGAAAATGTACCGGAAAATTCGAAATTCTTCCACAACATTTTTTCTTATCTTTGTCGGCTGAACATGTAATGACGTTATGAAACGAGACCGTATACTTTGGGCCGATGACGAAATCGATCTGCTTAAGCCTCATGTTTTTTTTCTGGAAGATAAAGGATACGAAGTGGTTACCGCTACAAACGGGCAAGATGCGCTGGATTTGTCGCGGAACGAATTGTTCGATCTGATTTTTTTGGATGAAAACATGCCCGGATTGAGCGGACTGGAAACTTTGGTGAAAATCAAGGAAATCAATCCCTCGATTCCGGTAGTCATGATCACCAAAAGTGAAGAAGAAAACATCATGGATCAAGCTATCGGAAACAAGATCGCCGATTATTTGATCAAACCCGTAAACCCCAATCAGATTCTGCTGATCATCAAGAAAAATATTCACAAAAAGAATATCATCACGGAGCAAACCACGGCAGGGTATCAACAAGATTTCAACCGCATCGGCATGCAAATCAACGATTCATTCACCTATGAAGACTGGCTGGATGTTTACAAAAAACTTGTATTTTGGGAAATCGAATTGGAAGGATCCGACAACCGCATGGCCGATTTGCTCAAAATGCAGAAAAACGAAGCAAACAGCATATTCGGAAAATTTATCCGGAAAAATTATCTCGAATGGATCGAATCGCCCGACAATCGCCCGTTGATGAGTCCCGATTTATTCAAGAAAAAAGTTTTCCCCGAATTAGACAAAGACGAAAAATTATTTTTCATCCTGATCGATAATTTCCGGTTAGACCAGTGGAAAACGGTAAAAGAACTGTTTGCCCCGTATTTCTCATTCGAAGAAGATTTATATTGCAGCATTCTTCCTACGGCGACGCAATACGCCCGAAATTCCATTTTTTCGGGGTTGATGCCTATTCAAATTGAAAAAATGTTTCCCGAACTTTGGGTCGATGAGGAAGAAGAAGAGGGGAAAAATTTGAACGAAGCGCCGCTCATTCAAACGCAAATCGAACGTTTCCGTAAAAAATATACTTTTTCTTACAACAAGTTGAACGATTCTCCCGCATGTGAACGATTGCTTCAAAATCTTTCGCAATTGGATAATTATCAGCTGAATGTGATCGTGATTAATTTTATTGACATGTTGTCTCATGCCCGCACCGAATCTAAAATGATACGGGAATTGGCTTCCACCGAAGCGGCATATCGTTCGATCACGGAATCGTGGATCAAACATTCTTTTACATTCGAACTGTTTAAAGCATTGGCCGAAAAAAAATATAAAATAATTCTCACCACCGATCACGGATCATTACGGGTTAAAGATCCCGTCAAAGTGATCGGAGACCGGAATACGAACACTAACCTTCGATATAAGGTGGGGAAAAATTTAAGTTACAACAATAAACAGGTGTTTGAAATCAAACAACCCGAAAAGGCGGGATTGCCTTCGCCCAACGTCAGTTCGACCTACATATTCGCTTTGAACGAAGACTTTTTTGCATATCCCAATAATTACAATTATTATGTATCTTATTATAAGAATACATTCCAACATGGAGGAATATCGATGGAAGAAATGCTTGTCCCATTGATAACGATGACGCCTAAATAGTTAATAGTTAATAGTTAATAGTTGAGAGTTAAGAGTTAAGAGTTGGGAGTCAGGTGTTGAATGAAAGGATTGATGGTCATAAATGATTTATCGGAAATAAAAAAGGTTGCCCGTGATTTTATTAATATGATGGGCGAGCGTACTGTTTTTGCATTCAAAGGGAATATGGGTGCCGGAAAAACGACATTTATCAAAGCAATATGTGAAGAATTAGGTGTCGCCGATGTTATTAACAGTCCGACTTTTGCCATTGTAAATGAATATCGGTCGAAAACAGGTGAATTAATTTATCATTTTGATTTTTACCGGATTAATAAAATAGAGGAAGCGTATGATTTCGGGTATGAAGATTATTTTTACAGCGGTGCTTTGTGTTTTATCGAATGGCCGGAAAAGATAGAATCTATTCTGCCTGCTGATTGTGTTTTTGTTTCAATTACGGAAAATGATAACGGAAGCAGAAGTATTACTGTCGCGCCCGCCGATTGATAATATTGTTTCGGCTGTTATTTTTTTGGTGGTGGGGATATTACCGGATATTGATCTCTGAAATTTTAAACGGGAATGTAAAATCTTTAAAAAACAACGATAAATCTTACAATTTACAATATAACGATCATTTTTTTATCGAATTGTTTTGTCGGATTAAAATTATGATTTACATTTGCACTCATGTTTAAAGTAAATCTAATGATTAGCAGTTCTCTGCACATGCTCGTGGTCAATGTCATTCTCGGCGTCATTCTTTTGGTCTGCAAAGAAAAAGAGAAAGGGTATGTTGCAGGGTAACGTCATAAGGACAGCATAAAAAAGCCTTTCTCAATATCACTCTGAGAAGGGCTTTTTACTTAATGGCAAAGCAGCAGTTCCGGCAAGGCGGTCGAAGGGGCCGGATCATAAACCGGAATGCGGCAGTTTAACCGGGGTATCGGTAAATTGCCTTGTTTCATTTTCGAGGTGTAAAATAAAATAGGTGGTACAGATGAAAATAGAATTACGCAGTTCTCAAAGTACTCAAGGCCGAAGAATGGCCGGAGCACGTTCATTATGGCGTGCAAACGGAATGAAAGACGAACAAATGGGCAAACCGTTGATTGCTGTTGTCAATTCTTTTACTCAATTCGTACCCGGACATGTTCATTTGCACGAAATCGGACAATTCGTCAAATCGGAAATCGAGAAAACCGGGTGTTTTGCCGCCGAATTTAATACCATCGCCATCGACGACGGAATTGCCATGGGACACGACGGCATGTTATATTCTCTGCCGTCCCGCGATTTAATCGCCGACAGTGTCGAATATATGGTAAATGCTCATAAAGCCGATGCCATGATTTGCATCAGCAATTGCGATAAAATTACTCCGGGCATGCTGATGGCTGCCATGAGATTAAATATTCCCGCCGTTTTTGTTTCCGGCGGACCGATGGAAGCCGGGAAATTGGATAGTCACGGGCTCGATCTGATCGATGCCATGGTGCAAAGCGCCGATGAATCGATCAGCGATGAACAAGTGCGGAAAGTGGAATATGTCGCCTGCCCCACGTGTGGTTCTTGTTCGGGAATGTTTACCGCAAATTCCATGAATTGTTTGAATGAAGCCATCGGACTGGCTTTACCCGGAAACGGTACAATTGTTGCCACTCATGTCAACCGCAAACAACTTTTTGCGGACGCGGCAAAATTAATCGTCGAAAACGCATACAAATATTACGACAAAGGGGACGAAAATGTTTTACCCCGCAGTATAGCCACCCGCCATGCGTTTTTAAATGCAATGACGTTGGATATTGCCATGGGCGGATCAACCAACACCGTTCTGCACCTGCTGGCAATTGCCCAAGAAACGGAAGTCGATTTCACGATGGACGATATTGATGCACTTTCCCGCATTACTCCTTGTTTATGCAAGGTTGCTCCGAATACTCAAAAATATCATGTTGAAGATGTCAACCGTGCCGGCGGAATCATCGGAATCATGGCGGAATTAGCCGGTGCGGGATTGGTGAACACTTCCGTAAAACGTGTCGACGGATATACATTGGCGGAGGCAATCGACAAATTCGGCATTACGAGTCCGGATGCCGATGAAGAAGCTGTTAAAAAATATAGATCGGCTCCCGGCGGAAAATTCAATCTGGTATTGGGTTCACAAGAGACCTATTATCAATCGTTGGACAAAGACCGGGCTTCCGGTTGCATTCGCAATATTAATCATGCTTACAGCAAAGACGGAGGATTGGCTGTTTTAAAGGGAAACATCGCCAAAGACGGCTGTGTGATCAAAACAGCGGGTGTGGACGAACGTATTCTTCGTTTCAAAGGCCCGGCAAAGGTTTTTAATTCGCAAGAAGAGGCTTGTTCGGGAATTCTTGACGGAAAAGTCGTTTCGGGAGATGTCGTCGTGGTGATTTACGAAGGTCCCAAAGGCGGACCCGGAATGCAGGAAATGCTTTACCCCACTTCTTACATCAAAGCCCGGCACTTGGGAACAGCATGTGCGCTGATCACAGACGGCCGTTTTTCCGGCGGAACTTCCGGATTGTCTATCGGACACGTTTCTCCCGAAGCTGCCGCCGGCGGAAATATCGGATTGATCAAAGACGGAGATATTATTGAAATTGACATTCCCGCCCGCTCGATCAATGTAAAATTAAGCGACGAAGAATTATCGGAACGCCGAAAACAAGAAGAAGCTAAAGGCCCGGAGGCTTTTGTCCCGAAAAGAGATCGAAAAATATCAACAGCGTTAAAAGCTTATGCATCCATGGTAAGCTCGGCTGATAAAGGTGCTGTGAGATTGATTAATTGAATTAAGCCGAACGCATGATGAATATGAAAACGAAAATCAATGATGATTTAATTTTTCCGGAAACCAAAAATCTTTCCGGAAGCGAAGCGCTTATCGAATCGCTTATTCACAAAGGCGTGGATACAATTTTCGGATACCCGGGCGGGCAAGCGATTCCTATTTACGATACGTTATACGATTATAAAGACCGGTTGAAGCATATTCTTGTCCGTCACGAGCAAGGCGCTACCCATGCAGCCCAAGGCTATGCCCGCGTTTCGGGAAAAGTCGGCGTGACGCTGGTAACTTCCGGTCCCGGTATTGCCAACACAATTACCGGCATTGCCGACGCGATGATGGACAGTACTCCGATTGTGGTCATTGCCGGACAAGTACCGGCTTCTCTGCTGGGAACAGACGCTTTTCAGGAAATTGATGTTATCGGCGTTACGCAACCGATTACGAAATGGACGTATCAGGTGCGGCATGCCGATGAAATTGCATGGGCGGTCGCACGTGCTTTTTATATTGCATCGACCGGGCGTCCCGGTCCGGTAGTGCTGGATATCACCAAAAATGCACAAATCGGTAAAACCGGGTATCAACCGGTTGAAATAAATTATATCCGCTCGTATATTCCGGTTCCCGATATCAACCCGGAAAAAATTGCCGAAGCGGCCCGATTGATTAATACCTCCCAAAAACCGCTGGCTTTAGTAGGACAAGGAGTCATTTTGGGAAATGCCGAAAAAGAATTGCTGGAATTTCTGCGGAAAGCCGATATTCCGGCAGCTTCAACCATTCTGGGTATTTCCGCATTGACTTCCGACGAACCTTTGAATGTCGGGATGTTGGGAATGCACGGAAATATCGGCCCCAATAAAATGACCAATGAGTGCGATGTATTGATTGCCGTCGGAATGCGTTTCGATGATCGCGTTACCGGCGATTTGAATACGTATGCCAAGCAAGCGAAAGTGATTCACTTTGACATCGACTCCGCCGAAATCGACAAAAACGTGAAAACAACGGTTGCCGTATTGGGTGATGTAAAAGAAACGCTTCCTGCCGTAACCCGGCTGTTAAAAAATAATACACACACCGAATGGCGCAATGAATTTAAGCCTTGCGAAAAACTGGAATTTGACAAAGTCATCAAAAACGAATTGTTTCCTTCGGAAGGTCCCGTCAAAATGGGAGAAGTGGTTCATCTTGTGTCGGAAGCGACGAACAACGAAGCTGTATTGGTTACCGACGTCGGTCAAAACCAAATGATGGGTGTTCGTTACTTTAAATTTAAACATTCCCGCAGTTCTGTTACATCAGGCGGATTGGGAACCATGGGGTTCGGGCTTCCCGCAGCCATCGGGGCAAAATTCGGCGCTCCCGACAAAACGATCTGTTTGTTTGTGGGAGACGGCGGATTGCAAATGACGATCCAGGAATTTGGTACAATCATGCAATCGAATGTCGACATAAAAATCATTTTGTTGAACAATCACTTCTTAGGAATGGTTCGTCAATGGCAGGAAATGTTTTTTGAAGAACGGCATTCGGAAACCATCATGAAAAATCCCGACTTTGTTGCCATTGCCGCTGCTTACGGGATTGCCGGAAGGCATGTGGAAAAACGGGAAGATTTAAAAGATGCGATTGCCGAAATGCTGAATCATAAAGGCGCTTACTTTTTGGAGGTGACCGTAGAAAGAAAAGGGATGGTTTATCCGATGATTCCCGCGGGTACTTGTGTTACGAATATTTTGTTGGGAGACGAGAAATAACTTAAACAGATATGAATGAATGAATTGACAAATTCTGTATTA
>JGI24699J35502_11133750_pt1 | contig 14734 bp, 3 predicted proteins | sample TergutMp193P4_FD_35502 | JGI IMG/M metagenome (IMG submission 35502) | reverse complement strand
GCGCCGTGGTCCGCTTCCCCTCCGTCGCCGGATTGGACTTCTCGTCTTCGACCTGCACCTCAGACACGCAGGGCATCTGTGAGGTGGATGTGACCTCCAAGCTCGCCGATATATATGTGGTGTCCGGCGAGATTTCGGGCCGGCAGATTCCCACCACGGTCACAGCCCAGTTCACACCAAAATCGGTGTGTGTCACTGACTGCCATCCGCTCGACCCCACCCATGTGACAAGGGTCGAGGTGACCACCGACGGGAGCAAGGCCGACGGACAGGCGCGGGACATCGTCACCGCGTACGCTTATGACGAGTACGGCAACCCGGTCAGGGGCGCTGCCGTCGCATCCTCGCCTGTATCTGGCAATGATCTGATTGTTCAGCCGAATATCGCTTCCACAAGCCAGGATGGCACGACAAGCATTTGGTACGCCTCCTCGGTGGCCGGCGGCCATGAGGCGAATGTGACCATCGACGGCCAGACCCCTGCAGGCTCCCCGGTGACGGTGAGGTTCGGCAGTGGGGATGGGGATGTGAACACCTCAACATGGGTGATCTCTCCGAACGGGCCGTTGAGGGTCGGCGACGACGCGGCGAGCGCGTACACCGCGAAAGCGACGGTCAAAGACGCCAAAGGCAATTCGGTCTCAGGCGCTGTTGTACGCTTCGGGATCAACCCGGCCGGGCCGACATTCACCCCGTTGGCGTCCTGCACGACTGAAACCAGCGGTCAATGTTCGGTTTACGTGTCGTCGACGAAGGCGGGCACGTACTCGGTGACTGCCTCGATCAGCGCTGGTCCGGTCATGAACGCCACAACGGGCGGGCCGTCCCAATCGGTGGTGTGGACCCCGGATGAGATCTGTACCTCTTCCGAGGGGTGCCAACCGGTGGACCCCAACCTTCCAGGCGAGCAGCGCTCCCGTGTCGAGGTCGTGGTCAACGACCAACCCGCCGACGGGAACGCGAAAGACGTCGTCACAGTGTGGGCTTTCGACAAGTGGGGCAACCCCATCCCAGGCAAGCTGGTGCAATCCACGTCCGATAACGGGGTCAGCGTCCAACAAGGGATTTCACCGACTGGTACGGATGGGGCATCCACGATTTGGTACACGTCCGCCGTCTCCGGTACCCACCAGGTGGATGTGAACGTGGGCGGGAAGGTCCCGGCGGGTTCCCCGGCGACGATCAACTTCCGGGCCACCGATCTGGACAAAGCCAACTCGACATTCGAGGTGTTCATCACCGACTCCACATCATCGGTCCTGGCCGATGGGACCCACTCCTGGACGGGCAAGCTCACCGCGAAGGACAACCAGGGCAACCTGCTGACATCGGTTCCCTCCTCTGACCTTGCGTTCGGGACCGCACCGCCGGGTGTGACCGTCTCATCTGTGAAGAACGAGGGCAACGGCGTGTACACGGTGACGTACACCTCGACGACCGCCGGTGACTTCACAGCGTCACTCACGTACAAGAACACATCGGTGGCCGAGGCCCCGATCCGGTTCATCCCGGGTCCGGTCGATGTCGGTCATTCAACAGTGAGCGTCACACCGCCGAGCCAGACGGTGGGCGCGCCTGCCACGGTGACCGTGACGGTACGCGACGCCAACGACAATCCCATCCAGGGTTTGACAAGCAATGATGTGAAGATCGCAGGTGTGGCCCAGGGGCTTGAGGATCTCGCTGTGAGCGGGTTCCAGGAGACCGCGGCGGGTGTGTACACGTACTCGGTGACCTCGAAACTGGTGGGCACGTTCACCGTGTCGGCCAAAGTCACGGGCACGGAACTGACACAGAAACCCCAGGTGAGCTTCACGCAGGGCGGGGTTTGTGTGGCCAACTGCACCCCGGTCGACCCCACACATGTGACCCGGTTCGAGATGGAACGCAACGACCAGCTGGCCGACGGCCAGGCGAAGGACTCCGCCATCGCCTATGCGTACGACATCTTCGGCAACCCGGTCGTCGGCGCGGCGGTGGTCGTCACGGACCAGACGGTGGGCGACTTGGCCCAGGTGTTGAACCCGGGCACAGCGAACGCGAAAACCGACGACAAGGGCACGGCCCGGATCGAGTGGACCTCATCCAAGGTCGGCACCTTCACCGCTGTCGGCACGATCGACAACCTCCCGCCGCTGACGGCGGTCCTCAACCAGATCCGTTTCGTCAACGGGCAGGCGGACCCGGGTAAGTCCGAACTGGTGGTGAACCCCGCCTCTCCGATCACGGTCGGTTCGTCGTACACCGCCGAGGTGACCGTACGCGACGAGAAGGGCAACCCTGTTCCGAAGGCGACAGTCTCCTTCCGGATCGATCCGAGCTCGCCCGCCAGTCTCACCGCGTCGGTGTGTGAGACGGGCACAGACGGGAAGTGCTCGGTGGACGTGACATCGAAGCTTGTCGGTGTGTTCTCCGTCCACGCCACCCTGCCGAAGAACGGCGTTCCCACCGATGTCGGAGGAAATGGCGACACCGTCAAATCCAGTCCGCAAAAGGTGGAGTTCATTGCCGGCGGGATCTGTGTGACCGGTTGCACACCAGTCGATCCGACCCATGTGAGCCGCGTCGAGGTGACCCGGGACGGCGCACGGGCCGACGGGATCCAAACAGATGAGGCAACGTTGTACCTCTATGACAGCTTCGGCAACCCGCTTTCCTCCAAGACTGCGACCGTCACGCCCTTCTCACCCGATCTGAGGGTTGGAAAGGTACCGGCAACCGACAACGACGGGCGGGCAGTGATCCCGTTCACCTCCACGGTGAAGGGCAGTTTCCAGGCGTCGGTGAACGTCGGCGGGATCCTGATCCCCGGGACCCCGAAGGACCCGGTCACGCTGACCTTCGCCTCCGGGACGGCCGATGCGGGCTCATCGACCCTCACGATCAACCCGACGACCTCCCAGGTTGTGGACTCGACCTTCACGGTGACCGCCCATGCCAAGGACGACAAAGGCAATGGGGTGGACGGCGCCGTGGTGAGATTCCCGGCAGTCCCCGGGCTCACCTTCTCGTCGGGGACCTGCACCTCGGGCGCTGGCGGGACCTGCGAAGTCACTGTGACCGCGAAACTGGCCGGACGGTACACGATTTCTGGTGAGATCGCGGGCAAGCCGATCCCGAACACGGTCGACGCGGAGTTCACCCCCAAGAGCGTGTGTGTCACCGATTGTCATCCAGTCGATCCCACCCATGTGACCAGGGTGGAGGTGACCACTGACGGACGCCAGGCCGACGGCACGCAGCGTGACATTGCCACTGTTTATGCGTACGACGAGAACGGCAACCCGGTGGTAGGCGCCCCGGTTCAGTCCTCGCCCACATCGAATGATCTGACCGTTCAGCCGAATGTGGCTCCCACAAGCGCGGACGGTACGACCACGATTTGGTACACCTCATCGGTCGCAGGCACCCACACCGCCGATGTGACTGTTGACGGCAAGACCCCGACCGGCTCGCCTGTGAGCGTCAGCTTCGGCAGCGGCAGCGGGGAGGTGACCACCTCCACATGGGTGATCACCCCCCAAGGCCCGTTGACTGTCGGAAAAGACGGGTCGAGCACGTACACCGCGACCGCGACGGTCAGGGACGGGAAGTCCAACCCGGTTCCCGGCGCAGTCGTGTCCTTCAGAATCGACCCGGTGGGCCCGGTTTTCACCGCCCAGTCATGTACGACCAATGACAAAGGCCAGTGCACCGTCCAGGTGTCATCCACGAAGTCGGGCACGTACTCCGTGACGGCCTCGATCAGCGCCGGTCCGATCATGAACGCCGACACGAAGAACTCCTCCGCGTCGGTGGTGTGGAGCGCTGATTCGGTGTGTGCGAAAGCCGACGGGTGCGATCCGGTCGATCCGAACCTGCCCAATGAGAAGAGGTCCCGCGTCGAGGTCGTGGCGGACAACCAGCCCGCCGACGGGAACGCGAAAGACCAGGTCAAGGTGTGGGCCTTCGACAAGTGGGGCAACCCTGTCCCCGGCCAGTTGGTCCAGTCCACTGGGTCCAAGGACATCACCGTGCAGCAGGGGATTCCCGCCACCGGTGAGGACGGGTCCGCGCTGATCTGGTACACCTCGACCAAGGCCGGCGCCCATGGCGTCGAGGTGAAGGTCGCGGGGAAGACCCCGACGGGATCGCCCCTGAACCTGAACTTCCGCCCAGGTCCATTCTCGGCCCAGAACTCCCTGTTCTCGGTCACCACGACCCAGACGGGCGCCACTGAGGTGCTCGCTGACGGCAAGGACTCCTGGACGGGCAGGTTCACCGCCCGCGACAAGGACTTCAACCCGATCCCGGATCTGGACGCCTCCAAGGTCCATTTCGTATCCGATCGATCCGATGTGAGCGTGACCGAGGTGACCAACCATGGCGACGGGACGTACTCGGTGAGGTTCACCACCACAGTGGCGAACACCCCTGACAAGCCCAAAGACAGGATCACGCTGGATTATGACGGCGCAGGAGTCCCCGACGACCAGAGCGTACGGATGATCTGGTTCGTCGCCGGTCCGGTTGACCCCGCGGCGTCCAAGTTGAGCGTGGACAAGACGACAGCGACCACGGGTTCCGGTCAGGAAGGGACGATCACCGCGACAGCGACGATCACCGATCAGTACGGCAACCCGCGCGCTTCGGTGCCTGTGACCTTCGCGGTCACAGGGTCAGCCAAGCTGTCGAGCCTCACCGTACAAACAGATGCGAATGGCCACGCCAGGGTGACGATCACAGACGCCACGGCAGAGTCGGTGAAGATCTCCGCGAAGGTTTCTGACACCGAGATCGCCAATTCCCCGATCGAGGTGAGCTTCCGGGCCACAGATTTGGATCCGGGCACCTCCACCTTCGAGGTGTTCATCACCGATTCCTCCACCTCGGTGGTCGCCGACGGGATCCATTCATGGACAGGCAAGCTTGTCGCGAAGGACGCCCAGGGCAACCTGTTGTCCAACCTCGCCACCTCCGACATGGCGTTCACAGTCGCACCACAGGGCGTGACGGTGTCGTCGGTGTCGAACGAGGGCAACGGGGTTTACACGGTGCGCTACATCACGACCCAGGCCGGGGCGTACACAGCAACGCTCGCCTACAAGGGCGGAGCAGTCGGCGAGGGCCAGATCCGGTTCACCTCCGGGCGTGTGGACGCTGGAAAGTCCACTGTCAGTGTCAACCCCTCCAGCCAGACCGCTGGCGCCCCGGTGACGGTCACAGTCACCGTACGCGACGCCAACAATAACCCAATTCCCGGCTTGACAAGCGCAGATGTGCTGATCGCGGGCAAGGGTCAGGGTTTGCCGGACCTGAGCGTCACAGGATTCCAGGAGATCGCGTCAGGTGTGTACACCTATGAGGCGACATCCAAACTCGCGGGCGGATTCGAGGTCTCGGCTACGGTCGCAGGGGTGACCCTCAACCAGAAACCACCTGTGACTTTCACGGCGGGCGCGGTCTGCGTGGCCAATTGCACCCCTGTGGATCCCAAGAACCTGACCCGGTTCGAGATGGTCCGCAACGACCAGTTGGCCGACGGGAAGGCGAAGGACCAGGCCGTGGTGTACGCCTTCGACGGGTACGGAAACCCGGTGGCGGGAGCCAAGGTGGTGGTCACGGATGTGACGACGAACGCCCTCTCCGGGGTTTTGAACCCGAAGACCCTCACCCAGACCACCGATGACAAGGGCATGGCTATCCTGGAGTGGTCGTCGGTCAAAGCCGGCACTTTCACCGCCGACGGGGTTGTGGACGGGCTTCGTCCCGCCACCGGGATCCTCAACCAGATCCGGTTCACGAACGGTGTCGCCGATGCGGGTACCTCGCAACTCGTCGTGAGTCCGGAGTCCCCGATCGTGGTGGGCAATTCGTACACTGCGACGGTCACGGCCCGCGACGGCCAGGGCAATCCTGTGCCGAAGGCAGTCGTCTCCTTCAGCCTCGATCCTGATTCACCGGCTCAATTGAGTGCGAAATTCTGCGAGACGGGCACGGACGGGACCTGCTCGGTGACTCTCACCTCCAAACTGGCGGGTATGGTGGCGGTCCATGCCACCTTGCCGAAGAACGGTCAGCCCACTGATCTGGGCGGAGGCGGCGACCAGGTGAAAGCCAGCCCCCGTACTGTCGAATTCGTCGCGGACCAGATCTGCGTGACCGGCTGTACCCCCGTCGACCCGGCCAACGTGACCCGTGTCGAGGTTGTCGCGGACGGCGCCGAGGCGAACGGATCCGCCAAGAACCTGGCCAAGGTCTTTGTCTTCGACAAATTCGGCAATCCGCTCAAGGACGTGCCCGCGCAGTCTCAGAGCACGTACACCGCCATGTTGGTCGGCCAGATCGCGCCGACGGGCACAGACGGGAGCACTCTGATCGAATACCGGTCCACCAAGGCCGGGAAGTTCCCGGCACGGGTCACCGCGGGCAACAGAATCCCCGATCTGGCCGTGTCCATGGACGGAACAATAACTCATGACGGTTCGATTATGTTGAACTTCGGGTCAGGCACCCCTGATCCGTCACATTCAGCCTTGTCGATCAGCCCATCCGGTCCGCAGGTCGTGGGGTCGCAGTACACCGTGACAGCCAGGCTGGCCGACACGAACGGCAATCCGGTGTCAGGGTCGTCGGTGAGTTTCCCGCCGGTCGCCGGGCTGGATTTCAGCGCCGTGAGTTGCGTCACGGACGCTTCCGGGGTGTGTACGGTCCAGGTCACCTCCAAGATCGTGGGCACGTACACCGTCGAGGGCCAGTTGGGGATGACCCCGATCCCCAACACGGTCAAAGCCACGTTCACGCAGGGCCCGGTGTGCGTCAAGGACTGCCAGCCGGTCAACCCGGCCAACGTGACCAGAGTGGAGATGACCACCGACGGGAGCCAGGCCGACGGCAAGCAGCGCAACATTGCCACTGTGTACGCCTATGACCAGTTCGGGAACCCTGTCTCGGGTGCCAACGTCGCCTCCGCGGCTTCTCAGGGCACGGATCTCACGGTCCAGTCGATGGTCGCCCCCACGGGCCCGGATGGAACAACCACCATTTGGTACACATCGACGCTGGCCGGGTCTCATCGGGCTGATGTGGTGATCGGCGGCGAAGTCCCGGCCACCTCCCCTGTGACGATGGCTTTCGGCAACGGGGTGGGCGATCCGAATCGGTCGACCTGGGTGATCACCCCAACCGGCCCGCTGACGGCGGGCACGGGTGCGGAGAACTCGTACCAGGCGACGGCCAGCGTCAAAGACGCCACAGGCAACGCCGTGCCAGGCGCGGTGGTGACCTTCAGGATCGATCCGACGGGTCCGGCCTTCGCTCCGGCTGGCACATGTGTGACCAACGGGTCCGGGGTCTGCTCGGTTTCCGTGTCGTCCACGAAGTCGGGCACGTACACCGTGACTGCCCAGATCCCATCCGGTCCGATCTCCAACGCCGACACGAAGGGCCCGGCGGCCTGGGTGGCGTGGAAAGCGGGCGCAGTGTGCTCGACGGACGCGGGATGCACCCCTGACCCATCGGTCCCGGCGCAGAACCGTACCCGCCTTGAGGTGGTCGCCAACGATCAGGCCGCAGACGGGAACGCGAAGGACGTCGTCAGGGTGTGGGCTTTCGACAGGTTGGGCAACCCGGTGGAGAACGCCCTGGTCCAGTCCACGACGAAGGATCCGGGATTGGGAATCCAATCTGGGATCTCCCCGACGGGAGCCGACGGATCGGCCACGGTGTCGTACACCTCGACGAAAATGGGTACCTACACCGCAGAGCTGTTGGTGGACTACCAGACGGTGACGGGTTCCCCGGCCACGCTGAGGTTCGTCGCAGGCGAGGTGTGCCTGGTCGAGGCTGGATGCGTGCCGACTGACCCGACAAAGGTGACCCATGTGGCGGTGACGACCAACGATCAGCCGGCTTCAACCGGCACCGATGTGATCACTGTCTACGGCTACGACAAGAGCGGGAACCCGGTGGCGGTCGAGTTCACGATCGCCGCTGCGAATGAATCACTGTTGCTGAATGGCGCCTCCGGGCCGATGAAGGTGACATCGACCGACAAGGGGACGGCGACTGTGGACGCCACGTCTTCGGTGGCCGGCTCCCATGTCGTACGCGCGTGGGTCGGCGGTTTCGAACTGAGCAAGAGCGGTTCACCGATGGATGTCCGGTTCGCGGACACCCAGGCCCCTGATGCCCCGATCATCACCTCGCCTGGTTCCGGTTCATTGGTCAACACTGGTACTCCTACCGTTTCAGGGAAGGCTGAGGCTGGGTCCACGGTCGTCGTGAAGGACGGTAAGGATGTCATCTGCACTGCCATGGCAGGTGACGATGGATCTTGGTCGTGCAGTCCCACCAAGCCCCTGGTGGACGGAGATCACACGCTGACCGCGACCGCGACTGATCCTGCTGGGAACGAGTCAGCCCCGTCCGCTCCGGTGACGGTGATCGTGGACACGATCGGTCCTGAGACTCCCACGATCAGTAATGCGAACGAGAAGGAGATCTCCGGCTCGGCCGAGCCCGGCTCCACGGTGACCGTGTCGTACCCGAAGGAAGACGGGAAGACCGGCGCCGTGGAGGTCCCGGCGGGCCCAGATGGCAAGTGGACCATTCCGACACCGGGTGACGCCGTGGACGGGAAGGTCACGGCTGTGGCGAAAGATCCTGCTGGCAACACCTCGAAGGAAGGCACGGGATGGCTGGACGTGACACCGCCCAAACCGCCGACGACCAACCCGTCGAACGGATCGGAGGTCTCAGGCGGGGCCGAGCCGGGATCGGTTGTCACCGTCGTCGATGAGAACGGCAAGCCCCTGCCAGGGTGTGAAGCGGTGAAAGTCGATGACAAGGGTGTGTTTGTGTGTACCCCTGATCGGCCGTTGGCGCCGGGCAGTACGGTCACCGTGGTGGCCAAGGATCCCGCGGGCAACACGTCCGCTCCGGCCACAGTGAAGGTTGTCACGTTGACCATCCAGGTGGCCTACTCACAACGCCATCGCCTGGAGACCCAGGTGGTGACCGGGTACAACTTCAACCCGCATGAGAAAGTCTGCCTCAGCGTACGTCCCGGCTTGGACGTGGGCTGCGGCGAGGCTGACGAGACAGGGAAGGTGACCTTCACCTTCCAGGTCCCAACCAACTTTGACCTGGGTGATCACACAGTCACCCTCACCGGTCAAAAGTCCGGGTCGGTTGCGACAACATTCACGGTAGTTGGGACTGTGGTTGTCAAGACCGGCGGGAAGGTCAGCGCCGATGCGCCCGAACTGTATGGTGTGCTGGCTGTACTGTTTGCTGGCGCCGTAGGCCTCGGACTGGGCATAACGAGGGCCCGGTCCCAGCGCCACCGCTGACCGGGCGCATATCCTGCGCCCATGGGGGCCGCCCGGACATCCCGGGCGGCCCCCATGCATAACCCAGTCGTGTCTCGGGGGTCCGGGGGGAGCCATGGGGGAGCCATGGGGATGTTGGAGCCATGGCTCCACCCATGGCCTCCCGTGGCTTGGGTCGGCAGGATTACCAGCAGCACTAGACTGGATGACATTATGAGTGATTCTTTGACACCTGCCCGTTTGCGCGTCGCACCGTCTCCGACGGGGGATCCGCACGTCGGCACGGCCTACATGTCTTTGTTCAACCTGGCGTACGCACGCAAAACCGGCGGGCAGTTCGTCCTTCGGATCGAGGACACCGACCAGGCCCGGTTGGTCGAGGGCTCCGAGCAACAGATCTTCGAGACTTTGCACTGGCTGGGGCTTGATTGGGACGAGGGTCCCGACGTCGGCGGCCCGTACGCCCCGTACCGCCAATCCGAGAGGCTCGACACCTACCAGCCCTTTGTGGACCAACTCATCGCCGCAGGACACGCCTATTATTGCTGGTGCACACCCGAGCGACTGGCGGCCATGCGGGAGGAGCAGGCGAAAGCCAAGCTGCCCACGACGGGGTACGACCGGCTGTGCTACGGGAAGACCCGTGAGCAGAGGGCTGAGCTGCCCGGTTTTTCCGAAACTCCTGTTGTACGAATGCTCATTCCTGACGACGTGGAACTGACCTTCACCGATGTCGTACGCGGTGAGGTCAGCGCCCCTCGCCCCGACGACCAGGTCATCCTCAAAGCCGACGGCTTTCCGACGTACCACCTTGCCGTGGTCGTCGATGACCATCTGATGGGCATCACCCACGTCGTACGCGGCGAGGAGTGGATCTCCTCCACGCCCAAACATATCTTGCTGTACAAATGGCTGGGCTGGGAGGCGCCCGCGTGGTGCCACATGCCGTTGCTGCGCAATCCCGACAAGTCCAAGATCTCCAAGCGCAAGAATCCCGCCGCCCGGCTGATGTGGTTCCAAGAGGAGGGGTACCTTCCTGAAGCCCTGCGCAATTTCCTGCAGCTCATGGGGTACCCGCAGCCTGACAACGACAAGGAAATGTGTACCTTCGAGGAATTCGTGGCCGATTTCGACTGGGCCAAGATCAACACGGTCGGTCCGGTTTTCGATGTGAAGAAACTGGAGTGGCTGAACGGGGAGTACATCCGTTCCTTGAGCGACGACGAGTTGGCGGCGAGGATTTTCGCATACATTTCTGCTTATCAGTTGGCAGATCTTCCGGGCGGTCTGACCGAGGATGACAAAGGGATCATCCGCCGGGCGGTACCCCTGATCTCCCCTCGCCTCACCCTGCTGAAGGACGCTTTGGGGAAGGTACGTTTCCTGCTCGGCGATCAGGTCGTCATCGACGCCGACGCCCGTACGAAGGTGGAAGCCGACGCCCGGGCTGTCCTGCCCCAAGCCATCGACGCCCTGGAGTCGGTGGACGACTTCACGACCCAGGCCATCCACGACACTCTGACCGCCGTCCTCGTCGACCAATTGGGCTACAAGAAGAAAACTGCGTTTGCCCCGATAAGGGTCGCTGTCACAGGCGTGACCGTCTCCCCACCGCTGTTCGAATCCATGGAGATCCTCGGCCGGGACGTGAGTCTTGCGAGGCTTCGTGCCTTCGCCCAGTCAATGGCGTGAGCCTGATATGGGGAAGATGGTTGAGGTCGATTTGCGCCGCTTTATTCTGGACGGAGATCTTCATTCTCACAGCCATGGGATTGGTGTCCGAGGAATAGGACACAACCAGTCCAAACCGATGTCACTATCGGTATGCTTCCAGTTTTGTCGGAGTTTTGGCGCCGAAACACCTTGAAAGTGGGTGCAGAAGTCCGACAAAACTGGAAATCACTTCCTCACGGACACGGTTTGGTCTGGTTTTGCCCCTACGACCAGCAAGTACGAGTCTCTCGTGACAAGGGGGATTGTCAAGGAAGACCCGTACTAGAATTATGCAATGTTTTACAGGATGATAGACGACCATTTGGCGCTCAAACTCATGACTGAGCGGGATGCGGGGGAGGCGTACGCCCTCATCGAGGCGGACCGGGATCGTTTGGGGGAGTACCTGCCGTGGGTGGACATGATCCAGTCCGCCGAGGACGAGCGCGAGAGTCTTGCCAGTTTCCCGTTCGGCCCGAACACACAGATCAATTGTTTCATCACTCTCGATGGCCGGATCATCGGGTGCGTGGGTCTTCCGGTCATCAGCCGGGCGGCTCTGTGGGCCGAGATCGGGTACTGGATCGGCTCGGGGTGGCAGGGCAGGGGGTACGTCACGGCCGGTGTCCGCGAGATGGAGAAACTGTGCTTCACCGACCTCGGGTTGGAGAGGGTACAGATCACCAACGACGTGGCCAACACTCGTTCTCGAGCGATCCCGGAGAGGCTGGGGTACACCTTCGAAGGCGTCCTCCGCCATCACCTGGTTTCCGGCCACGGCCGGATCGCCGACCAATCCATGTACTCCATCCTGAAACCCGAATGGATGGCCCGGGAGGGGCTGACGTAACCCTATGTCATCCTATGCCATCCTGCCGCAGGCAGGATCTCTCTCCGATTGACTACCTGTGACAGTAGAACCGTCCCCATGGCACGGGAGGGGTGAGGTAGCTCGCGCGCCGGTCGTGGTACGCTGGCCCGGTGAGCGAATCGACTATTTCTTCTTCGGATTTCATCGCCGACACCGTACGAGCTGACAACGAAAAAGGGACGTACTCCGGGCGGGTGCAGACCCGGTTCCCGCCGGAGCCGAACGGGTACCTCCACATCGGCCACGCGAAGGCGATCACGGCCGATTTCGGCATCGCCGAACAGTTCGGGGGGACCTGCAACCTGCGTTTCGACGACACCAATCCTGACACCGAGGACGTGGAGTACGTCGAGTCGATCATTGACGATATCGCCTGGCTGGGGTTCCATCCCGACAGGGTCTGTTACACCTCCGACTATTTCGAGACCCTGTACGACTGGGCCGAGGCGCTGATCAGCAAGGGACTGGCGTACGTCGACGACCAGGACCCGGAGACGATCTCCGCCCAGCGTGGCGGGTATGGCAAGCCCGGCATCGAATCGCCGTACAGGAACCGTACAATCGATGAGAATCTGGACCTGTTCCGAGCGATGCGGGCGGGCCAGTACGCCGATGGCGCGAAGGTGCTCCGCGCCAAGATCGACATGCAGTCGGACAACATGCAATTACGCGACCCCGTGATGTACCGCATCCGCCGAGGGCACCACCATCGCACCCACGACGCCTGGGTGATCTACCCGACGTACGACTGGGCCCACGGGCAGTCCGACGCCATCGAGGGGGTCACCCATTCCATGTGTACCCTCGAGTTCGTCTCCCATCGCCGGTTGTACGACTGGTATTTGGAACATCTCGACCTGCCGTACGAAAAGCCGCAGCAATTGGAGTTTGCGCGCCTGGAACTCACGCACACGGTGACGAGCAAGAGGAAATTGCGCCAACTCATCGAAGACGGCGTCGTCCAGGGTTGGGACGACCCCCGCATGCCCACCCTGCAGGGGCTGCGCCGACGCGGATATCCGGCTCGGGCGATCCGCTCCTTCTGTACCCACATCGGGGTCAACAAGACCAATTCGCGTCACTCCATCGAGGAACTGGAGTCCTTCGTACGGGTGGAGCTCAACAAAACCGCCCAACGCCGTATGGCGGTGCTTCGCCCATTGAAGCTTGTCATCGACAATTGGCCGACTGTTGACGGCCGTACTCTCGCCGAGTCTGACGCGGGCGAGACCGGGGTGACGCAGTGGTTCGAGATCCCCAACAATCCCGAGAATCCCGACGACGGGGTTCGTACCGTCCCCTTCTCGGGCCAGGTGTGGATCGAACAAGAGGACTTCGCAGAGACCCCGCCGCCGAAGTTCTTCCGTTTGTCTCTTGGCAAGGAAGTACGCCTGCGCTGTGCGTACCTGATCACCGCGACCCATGTGGTCAAGGACGAAACGGGTGCTGTCACGGAGGTCCACGCGACCTACGATCCGGCGAGCAAGGGCGGCAACGCCCCCGCCGGCCGCAAGGTGAAATCCACCATGCACTGGGTCTGTGTCGCTCATGGCTTGGACGCCGAAGTACGCCTCTACGACCGTTTGTTCACCACCGAGGTACCGGGCGACGCGACGGGCGATCCCCTCGACGATCTCAACCCTGATTCCGTGGAAACGGTCAATGCCAAGGTCGAACCGGCACTCTCCCCGGACGGTGGAATCGTCCCCGGCCAAGTCGTCCAGTTCGAACGCATCGGCTATTTCTCCGCCGACAAGGATCAACCCCTCCTCTTCCACCGTACCGTGGGCCTGAAAGACGAGTGGGCCGCCTTGCAAAAACGCGCCAACTAGTCTGTGTCATCCTGCCAAAGGCAGGATATACGCTACCGTTGTCGTTCTGCCAAAGGCAGGATCTCGTCTTCCTGGTGACGTGGGTTCGGTCGGACACAGCCCCAGGCAAACCATCAGCCAATGCCAGTCACCGAAAATTCAGAAATTCATGCCCTGACAAGCTGAGACACTAGAACCGTCCCCATGGTTTCCCATGATGAGACTGCACATTCCTGGGTGATCGCGGCGATAGGATGAGAACGTGAGTTCCACTGAATATCCTCTTCTCCATTCGGGCAAGGTACGCCGCCTGTACGCCCTTCCTGATCCAACCCAATTGCTCATGGTCGCCACGGATTCCATCTCGGCCTTCGACTATGTCCTTCCGACTCCCATCCCTGACAAGGGGATCATCCTCACCCAGATGTCGCTGTGGTGGTTCGACCAGTTGGCTGGCATGGTCGAGAACCATGTCATCTGGGGTTCGCGCATCGGCGGGGAACCTGGCCCCTATGACATTCCCGATGAGTGGCAGGGGCGTGCCATCGTCACAGAAAAACTAGACATGCTTCCTGTTGAATGCATCGCGCGGGGGTACATCACCGGCTCCGGTTGGGCCGAGTACCAGAAGTCGCAGACCGTGACCGGGATCCCCCTGCCTCCTGGGTTGCGCCATGCCGACAAACTCCCCGAACCGATCTTCACCCCGTCGACCAAAGCCGACCTCGGCTTCCACGATGAGAACATCTCCTTCGACCAACTCGTCGACATCGTCGGCGCCGAGACCGCGGCGGCCCTGCGCGACCTCACACTCACGGTGTTCACCCAGGCGTCCCAGATCGCCGAGTCCAACCGGATCATCCTCGCCGACACCAAGTTCGAATTCGGACGGCGCCCCGACGGCACGATCGTCCTCGCCGACGAGGTCCTGACCCCGGATTCCTCCCGGTTCTGGGACGAGGCCCACTACGAGCCCGGCAAGCCGGTGCCGAGCTTCGACAAACAGTACGTGCGCGACTGGCTCGCCA
>JGI24699J35502_11133751_pt1 | contig 14779 bp, 13 predicted proteins | sample TergutMp193P4_FD_35502 | JGI IMG/M metagenome (IMG submission 35502) | reverse complement strand
AAACCACCGTTTATTTTCAAACTAATTTCGAAGCAAATGTGTTGTGTATTAATTACAGATATACTTTCAAAGTTTACAAAAAAAAAATTCAAATATCTGTCACAACTCATTATTTTGAGAAAATCACCTGCGAAAAGACTCGTTTCCCGATAGGAACTCAATGAAAATTTCAAAATTCGGCATAAAAAAAATAAATAAAAGGCAATTTAATATTTTTTGTTAAAATTGGAAAATTTTAGAGCAAAAACACACAAAAATACTTGATATTTATTATAACAAATACTTGTTTATAAGCAAATATTACATTAATTTTGCTGGATATTAAAATCACTTTAGTCATGGCAAAAGAAATTAAATTGTGTTTGGTTTATCGAGATATGTGGCAATCGTCCGGTAAATATCAACCGCGCGCTGACCAATTGAAACAGGTTGCCCCGGTAATTGCGGATATGGGCTGTTTTTCAAGAGTCGAAACCAACGGCGGAGCTTTCGAACAAGTTAATTTACTCTTTGGAGAAAATCCCAATCACGCAGTTCGTGAGTTTACGGCTCCTCTTATTAAAGCAGGAATCCAAACGCAGATGCTCGACAGAGGATTGAACGGATTGCGAATGAATCCGGTTCCTTCCGATGTGAGAAAATTAATGTATAGAGTAAAATATGCGCAAGGAGTGAATATTACCCGTATTTTTTGCGGCTTGAACGATGTTCGGAACATTATCCCCTCCATTCAATATGCCAAAAAAGAAGGAATGATTCCGCAAGCAGCCTTGTGTATTACGTATTCCCCGATTCACACAGTGGATTATTATGTGAATATTGCCGAACAATTAATAGAAGCAGGGGCGAAAGAAATCTGTTTGAAAGACATGGCAGGTGTTGGTCGTCCGTACAGCATCGGACAGATTATCAAAGGAATAAAAACACGCCATCCGGATATTATCATTCAATATCACGGGCATACGGGACCCGGATTTTCCGTAGCCTCCATGATGGAAGCCGCTCTCAACGGCGTTGACTATTTGGACACGGCGATGGAACCGTTAGCTTGGGGAATGGTTCACCCCGATGTAATCACGATTCAAGCGATGCTGAAAGATGCCGGATTTTCGGTTCCCGATATTAACATGGAAGCCTACATGGAAGTACGTCGTCTGACTCAGTCGTTTATTGATAATTTCTTGGGATATTTCATTGATCCGAGCAATAAAATCATGACCTCTTTGTTGGTCGGCTGCGGACTTCCGGGCGGTATGATGGGTTCCATGATGGCCGATTTGAAAGGGATGCACAACGCCATCAATATGGCATTAAAACAGAAGGGCAAAAAAGAAGTTACATTGAATTATCTGGTAATTCAACTTTTCAAAGAAGTGGAAGCTATTTGGCCCATGTTGGGATATCCTCCTTTAGTAACTCCTTTCAGTCAATACGTAAAAAACATTGCCTTAATGAATATTCTATGCGATGCAAAAGACGAGCCGCGTTTTTCGATGATTGACAAAGACAGTTGGAATATGATTCTCGGGAAAATGGGAAGATTACCCGGCCCGTTAGCGCCCGAAATTATTGAATTGGCGAAAGCCAAACAATTGGAATTTTACGAAGGAGATCCGCAATCGGCTTTTCCCGACGAGTTGGACCGTTTCCGCAGCGAAATGCAAGTCAACAAATGGGACGAAGGCCCGGACAAAGAAGAATTGTTCGAATTTGCGATGCATGAACGTCAATATCGCGATATGAAATCGGGAACAGCCAAAACCCGCTTCAATCAAGAATTGGAACAGGCAAAAGAAAAAGCCGGCACACCGATTATGGTTAAGCGTCCGGTGATTGAAATTCCCATGTTTGACGTCGAAGAAGTCAAGAAGGAATACCCGTCCGCCAAACCGGTACATGCCCCTTGTAAAGGACAGGTAATTTGGCAATACGACTTAACGGATACTTCGACAGCGCCCTTTGAAGGCTCTATCGTTAAAAAAGGCAATAATCTCTGTTATATCCAAAGTTCTTACGGAATAGAACCGGTTGTTGTCGGTTACGAGGGAACAATCATCGGTACGTATGCAAAACAAGGGAAAGAAGTTCAAAAAGGAGAAATTCTGGCGTTTATCAATTGACCGAAAAAACTTATGCGGAAATCGCTAAAGAGAGGTTCGCATTTGTTTATATTATAACTCGAAAATAAAGTTACAATTTTTAGATTAAAAGCATTGTTTATGCAGCATAAAGGGGCTATTTATTTTATTTAGTCCCTTTTTGTTTTCCCAAAGCTCTTTCCCATTCGCTGCCATATGAATTGTATTTTTGCCCGGCTGCTTTTCTTATTTTCAACGATGTTATTGCATTAATTGAATTCAATTTAATTTTTGTAAGTTTCGGTTTATTTTTTGCACCGTTCCGGAACGATTCGACAAGGTTTATTCGGGTTGTGTCATTTTCAATTTATTTTTGAGATTATGAAGATACAGATTTTTTTTTATCTTGTATGATTTAGTCCAAAAAATTTCTATCTTTGCAACAATAACTTTATTACTCACTTTTTATTTATAAACGATATGAATTTAATGCAAGATATTATCAAGCGTGCTCAAGCTAACAGGCAACGGATTGTTCTCCCCGAAGGAAATGAAGAACGCACGCTTAAAGCTGCCGACCGCTTATTGGGAGATAAGGTCGCGGATATTATTCTGATCGGGAATCTTTCCGAAATTAAGAAATTAGCCGAACAATACCGGTTATCTCATATAGATAAAGCAACCATTATTGATCCGCTCAATCATCCGAAAAAAACAGCTTATGCCGATCTGCTGTTTGAATTGCGGAAAAATAAAGGTTTAAGCTTAGAGCAAGCGAAAGAATTAGTAAAAGATCCTTTGTATTTAGGCTGTTTGATGATAAAAAGCGGAGATGCGGACGGCGAAATAGCCGGCGCACGGAACACAACCGGCAATGTGTTGCGTCCGGCTCTTCAAATAGTCAAAACTCGGCCGAACATCAGCGTTGTTTCCGGAGCATTTCTGATGTTTGTACAAGATCATTCATACGGAACCGACGGCATTTTAGTCTTTGCCGATTGTGCGGTTTTACCGAATCCAACCGCCAAAGAATTAGCTGAAATTGCAGTAACTACGGCTCACACTACTCGCACATTAGTTGGCGTAGAGCCTCTCGTATCCATGCTGAGTTTTTCCACCAAAGGAAGCGCTAAACATGAATTGATTGATAAAGTGACAGAGGCAACCCGGATAGCAAAAGAGATGGCTCCCGAATTGTTGATAGATGGCGAATTACAAGCCGATGCGGCATTGGTTCCTTCGGTCGGAAAAAGTAAAGCGTCCGGAAGTCCGGTGGCGGGAAAGGCAAATGTCTTGATATTCCCGAATCTGGAAAGCGGCAATATTGCTTACAAATTAGTCCAACGGCTGGGAAATGCCGATGCTGTAGGACCTATCCTTCAAGGAATGGCAGCTCCGGTTAACGATCTCTCACGAGGATGTTCTATTGATGATATTTACAAAATGGTTGCCATTTGTGCAAATCAAGCGATAGGACTCAAATAAATACCCTTCTTTAAAAATATTTAGCTATGTCGGAAACAATCATAGAACCAATTGAACCCTTCGGGTTATCTTTAAAAGACAGAAAAAAATCGCTGTTCTCCAAGATCGGCGTAGTGGGAGCCGGCAAGGAAGGGCGGAATATAATCCGCTTAACTTCTTCGGCGGGATTAGATGTTACATTTATTGAAATCAGTCAAGAGCGAATTGATTTTTGCTTCAGAAGACTCAGTATAGGGTTGGATCAACGAATCGAAAACTGGGGTCTAACGCCTTTGGAAAAGAAAACGATCTTGGGACGAATAAAAGGAAGCGTTGATTATTCCGACTTAAAAGATTGCGATTTTGTAATCGAATGTATCCGTTACGACAAAGAGAAAGGGCGAGATACTCAAATGCGAAAACAAGCCTTTGAACAAATCGAGCAGGTAGTTTCACCGGACGCAATTATTGCCACTAATGCCACGACCGTAGTTATCAGCGAATTGGCTTCCGGACTGAAATATAAAGACCGTTGTATATGTCTCCATTTTCCCATCGCTCACCCCGATGCCAAATTGTTGGAAGTAGTCAAAGGCGCCTACACTTCCGAAGAAGTATATAATAAGGTACTTCTGTTTGCCAACTTAATTAAATATGAAACGATTGATGTTCAAGAGAGCAACGGCTTGGTCAGCATGCGGTTGATTGTCGTTCTTTTGAATGAAGCCTGTCAGATGGTAATGGAAAACATTGCCCGGATGGAGGATATCAATCGCTTGATGATTGTTGACTACGGGATGCGATTAGGTATTTTTCAAGTAGCCGACATCATCGGTATTGAAAAATTAATTGACTTAATGGAAGATATGTTCAATGAATACGGCGATAAGAAATACAAACCCAGCCCGGTTATTTGGCGGTTATTCCGTACAAAACAGTTGGGAATGCACGCCGGAAGGGGATTCTTTATTTACAAAGATGATAAAATAGTCGGTACTAACTCTTTTCTTTTATGAATCAGATTATGAAACGAATATTGGTATTAAACTGCGGCAGTTCTTCTATCAAATACAAACTGCTGGATATGGAAACTCAAAGCGTTTTAGCGCAAGGAGGCGTTGAGAAAATCGGACTGAACGGTTCCTTTCTCAAAATGACCTTACCCAACGGAAACAAAGTTATTCTGGAAGGGGAAATTTTAGAGCATCAAGCCGGTATCGAATACATACTGGGAGTAATCACAAGTAAAAAATACGGATGTATCCGATCCCTTGACGAAATAGACGCCGTGGGACATCGCGTAGTTCACGGCGGAGAAAATTTTAATTCCAGCGTCTTGATAACAGACGACGTCATCCGGAAAATTACGGAATGCATCGAACTGGCGCCCTTACATAATCCACCGAATCTGAAAGGAATACTTGCCGTAAAAGAGTTAATGCCGAATGTTCCTCAAGTATCGGTTTTTGATACGGCTTTTCATCAAACGATGCCGGATTACGTGTATCTCTACGGACTTCCTTATTCGCTTTACGAAAAATATGCCATTCGTCGCTACGGATTTCACGGAACGAGCCACCGATATGTCTCCGAAGAAGTTTGTCGTTTTCTGAATGTTTCCTATGAAAAGCAAAAAATCATCACTTGCCACATCGGTAACGGAGTCTCGATTACCGCGATTAAAGACGGCTGGTCGGTAGATACTTCAATGGGCATGACGCCGGTCGAAGGTTTGTTAATGGGAACCCGGAGCGGAGATGTTGACGCCGGCGTTCTTACATACATTATGGAAAAAGAAAATGTCGGTTCGCAAGCGATTTCGACGATTGTGAATAAATACGGGGGTATTTTAGGTATCTCCGGCGTTTCGTCGGATATGCGTGAAATTGAAGAAGCGATTCGAAACGGTAATGAACGGGCGGCATTGGCCTTGAAAACCTATAACTACCGAATAAAAAAATATGTCGGCGCTTATGCGGCGGCATTAGGAGGAGTTGACATATTGGTGTTTACCGGCGGCGTCGGAGAAAATGTGTGGATAACACGCTCCGAAGTGTGTAAAAACATGGAATTTATCGGAATCAAATTGGACGAAGAAAAAAACAAAAATGTTCGAGGCATCGAAGCCGTTATCAGTACAGATGATTCCCTTGTAAAAGTCGTTGTTATTCCCACTGATGAAGAATTGATGATTGCTTTAGATACGTTAAAAGCAATCGGCTGAATCTTAATAATTGTTACAAAACTATTACATACAGAGCATTTTAAAGATTATTAATAATAAAACCGACAATCTTTAACACTATTTACCGAAAATTATTCGTCCGGTATAAGAGAAAAGCCTTACCTTTGCACTGTGGTTTTTTCATAATAGTATTAGATTTAAGGTTAACAAAGATTGGATTAGGGAATTCGTGAGAATTCCCTTTTTCTTTTTAAATTCAGCCCTCGCAATCGGTTCGGATATATTCAAACAACAATCCACAACTATTCATATAAGAGCTGATACTTTTACGAGCTTGTTAAGTTGTCGTTGCAAACGGATCGCTAAACTCACGAGTTCCCAACTCGGCATCCAAACTGTAAAGTATGGAAAGATTATCGCCGATCAGACGGATTTTGGATAATATTCCATCAACGGTAGCCTCTTCTTCGATTTGTTCGTTTACATACCAGAGAATAAACTGATAGGTAGCGTGATCGTTTTCTTGCATAGCTACGGATGCAATGTGATTAATCCGTTCCGTTACGTGCTGTTCGTGCTGCAACACTTTTTCAAACACATCTTGAATACTCTTGAAAGCTACCGGAGGTACCGAGATAGCGGCAAAAGCCGGGGCAGCGCCTCGTTCAAGGATGTGTTGATAAATATGCGTTCCGTGTGCAGTTTCTTCTTGTGCCTGCACAAATAACCATTTAGCCGCTCCTTTGAAGCCGGCACGATCTGCATAAGCAGACATTGACAAATAAAAGTATGCCGAATAATATTCCGCATTTACTTGTTCACTCAGTGTTTTTAATACAACATCTTTAATCATAATATTTTTGGGTTTTAAAAAAACTTATTTTTTATCAATTGTAAAATTACAATCAAATTTTGTTCTTTACAAATTTCCGGAAGAATCGCAGCATACATTTAACATTTTTTTCACTACCGGCCGACAAAAAAGCAAATAAATAGAAAACGGGCTATTAGATTGTACCTCAGAAATGATAATTTATATAATAACATTTAGTCGTTTAGAAAATATTGGTTACCTTTGCTAAAAATATAATTTGCAATGACACAACTTACTTTAAAAAATGACATTGATGATTTACAGATGCGCACTTTGCTATACCTGCTTAAATCATGGAATATAGAGGTTGAACTAACGCAAAGCGGTAACAATAATTGGCACAAATTTGAAGATGTCGTAGCTGATGGTCTTGACAAAATGAGCATCTTTTACAAAACAGATATGCACAAATTTTCAAAACATGGTATTAAGTAATTTTGGAATATCCGTATCTGATGCCGCCAAAACCGATTCCATAGAGAATAACACAATAAAAATTCATAAAATTGTCGCACAATCTGAAATTTCGAATTTATGATTTTTCTTGAAACAAAAGAAGTTGTTAAACAATATGCCGCGCACTTGGCATTGAACCGGGTGAGCATCCGGGTTCCCGAAGGGAAAGTTTTCGGATTGTTGGGACCCAACGGGGCGGGAAAAACCACTTTAATCCGGATTATCAACCGAATCACGGCTCCCGATTCGGGAGAAGTATTATTCAAAAACCGACCTTTGGCGCCCGATGATATTTACAATATCGGTTATCTGCCGGAAGAAAGAGGCTTGTATAAAAAAATGAAAGTGGGAGAACAGGCGATTTACTTGGCGCGTTTGAAAGGTTTGTCGGCTGCCGAAGCGAAAAAACGATTGAAAGACCGGTTCGAAAAATTCGAAATTCTTTCGTGGTGGGATAAGAAATTAGAAGAACTCTCAAAAGGGATGCAACAAAAAATTCAGTTTATCATAACGGTTGTACACGATCCGGAATTATTGATTTTTGATGAGCCGTTCAGCGGATTTGATCCGTTGAATACCGAGTTGCTGAAAAACGAAATATTGGAATTAAAAGAAAAGGGAAAAACCATTATTTTTTCTACGCATAACATGGCATCCGTCGAAGAAATTTGCGATGAAATCGCATTAATTAACCGTTCGGAAGTTGTTTTGAGCGGTAATGTAGCCGAAATTCGTTCGCAGCATAAGAAATACATCTTCAAATTGCAAACCGAAAATGAACATTTATCCGTTAATCCGGATTATTGCGAAATCTTGGAAGAAGGGAAGTATTTCCGTAATCATTGGTTCAGAGTGCGGAATCTGCAGGATATATCCAATTCGGCTTTTCTATCCCTCTTGTTACAGAAAAACGAGATTCTTTCCTTTGAAGAAGAAATTCCTTCCATGAATGATATTTTTATTCAAACCGTTAAAAAAAAATAAACGATATATGAACAAAACGGGAATTGTTATACAACGGGAATATATGACCCGCGTTCGGAAAAAATCCTTCATCTTTCTTACGCTTTTAATGCCGATTCTTTTGGCGGGTATGGTTGTCGGAATTGTTTTTTTATCTTCGATCAACAATAAAAAAGCGAAAGTGATAGTCGTTGCCGACGAAACCGGCGAATATTTTCCGGTTCTGAAAAATACCGATCAATACGTATTTATTGAAGCAAAAGAAGGATTTGCGGACTTTCGTAAAAATTCCGACGAATCGGTTTACGCCACTTTGGTGATTACCGACGATTTATTGAAAAATCCCGAAGCCATCGCACTTTATTCGCACAAACAGGTGGTAAGCAGCGTTGAAAATACGGTTGCTTCTCAGTTAAATCCTTATTTAAGCGATAAAAAGTTAAACTCCTATCAAATTTCCATTCCCAATCTCAATCTGAAGAACATCATTGAAAACAGTAAGATAAATCTGAAAATAAAAACCGTTAAAACCGATGAAAGCGGAAAAGAGACGCAAACTTCGGCCGAATCCGCTTCAATCACAGGCATGGTTTTTACGTTTTTGATTTACATGTTCATCTTCGTATATGGAGCGATGGTGATGCAAGGCGTGATGGAAGAAAAAACCAATCGTATCGTGGAGGTTATCGTTTCTTCCGTTAACCCGTTCGACTTAATGATGGGGAAATTAGTCGGAATCGGTTTGGTCGGTTTGACGCAATTCGGGATTTGGGCATTGATCTTTCTGGGATTCGGTCTTTCGGGTATCGCTTTATCCGGCAGCTTCAGCCTGTTTCAATCAATAAACGGATTATTCGCGTCCGTCAATATGACGGAAGTCTGTTTTTACTTTGTATTGTTTTTTATCGGCGGTTACCTGATGTATGCCTCTTTGTTTGCAGCGATCGGAGCAATGGTTAACAGCCAAGAAGATACGCAACAATACATGATGCCGGTTACGGTTCTGATTCTGTTTGCGACTTATGCGGGGCTTTTCAGCGCTCAAAATCCGGACGGACCTTTAGCGTTTTGGTCATCCCTGATTCCGTTTACCTCACCGATTGTGATGATGGTTCGCATTCCGTTCGAAGTTCCCTGGTGGCAGATGCTTTTGTCGGTTGCTTTATTGGCGCTCACCGTGATTCTCATCGTTAAATTGGCGGCAAAAATTTACCGTGTCGGTATATTAATGTACGGCAAAAAACCGACGTACGGTGAAATTGTGAAATGGCTGAAGTATTGATGAATAGAAACGGGTAAATCGGTCAGCGAGCCGTCGCCAACCAATTGCACCATTCTTCCATTCCGGTATTTTTCAATGCCGACACTTCAAAAATTCGTAAATGCGGATTGACTTTCAGACAATTCTCACGGAGCGTATCAATACGGGTATTGAGATAAGGCGCCAAATCCGTTTTGTTGATGATACATACGCTCGCTTCCTTAAACATATAGGGATATTTCAGCGGTTTATCATCGCCTTCGGTGGTGCTGACAATGACTGTTTTTTCCGCTTCGCCCAAATCGAAAAGGGCCGGACAAACCAAGTTTCCGACGTTCTCGATAAACAGCAGCGCGTTTTCTTCCGGATTCAAATGCTTCAAAGCATGATTAATCATAGACGCTTCCAAGTGACAGCCGGTTCCGGTATTTACTTGAAAAACGGGAACTCCCGATGCCGCAATGCGATCGGCGTCGTTCGAAGTTTGTTGGTCGCCTTCAATCACATAAACAGGCTTCCGGTTTTTCATCTGCCGAATCGTTTCTTCCAACAGAGTGGTTTTTCCCGAACCGGGAGAACTCATTAAGTTCAGGCAAAAAATGTTTTTGGCTTCAAAATATCCGCGATTTCTTTCCGCCAAGAGATTATTCCGTTGAAGAATATCTTGTTCTACGACAATCATCCGGTTTTCCTCATGAGAATGAGAATGATCATAAGGATGTTCGTGATCCGATTCGTGATGATGCCGGTCTCCGCATCCGCAAGTTCCGCACATAATATAATTCTTTTATTGTTATTTTACTGTTATTGATTTAATTCTTAATTCTTTTCCTTTAACAATTTTTACCGCATACGAACCGCAAACGGGGCAGGCGGATAAGAGATTTTCTACCGGAAACAAATTCTCGCAATCGCCGCATCGGCCTTCTCCGGCAATTATTTGCCGGATGATACGGGCGTCTTCCAACAGACTTCCTTTTATTGCGCTTTCCAAAGCAAAATCCAAAGCATCCCAGTCAACTCCCGCCAAAGCGCCGATTTCCAATTCCAGTTCTTCTATCAAAGTTGCGTGATGGTTTCGCGCTTCCCGTTCCGCTGATTCCACAATGCTTTGCGCTACGGATAATTCATGCATGGATAATTATTTTATTTCCGATAAACGCCGGGCAGCGGCGACAACCAATTGTCCGACCGCAACTCCCCCGTCGTTACACGGAATTTGAGCGGGAAGGTACAAAGAAATATCGGAACATGCAAATAATTGTTGTATTTGCTCGGTCAACCGTTTGTTTTGAAAGCATCCGCCGGAAACAACGACTTGCTTGACGCCGGTTTCTTCGGATAACCGATTAACTTTCTCCGCAATCAATTTCGCCAACGAATTGTGAAATTCAGCCGCCATGATTGCCGTCGGAACATTTTCTTCCAAATCCTTCAAAGCGCTTTGAAACAAAGACCGAAATGAAATCAGATGACCGGATGTTTCCATCGGATAACCGAGCGTGCATGATTCGTCGGCGCATTGTTCCAACAGAACGGCAGCTTCAGCTTGGCGACTTGCCGTATCGCAAATTCCCGACAAAGAAGCAAATCCGTCAAACAATCGGCCGATACTTGAAGTGTAAGGCGAATGAATTTTTTTATTCATCAGCGCAATTACCGATTCGACCTTCTTTTTACCGATTCTGTTCAAAAAATCTTCCGGAAACGGCAATTGATAATGATGAAGATAAGCAACAGCCATTCGCCAAGGTTCCAGAGCGGCTTTGTCTCCTCCGGGCATCGGGACATATTCCGGATACGCCAAGCGGGTATAGTGTTTCCGATCGCACAAAAAGAACTCGCCGCCCCAAGCGGCTCCGTCATCTCCAAGGCCTGTTCCGTCCCAGACAACAGCGAGAACCGGTTGATTTAAATGATGTTCCAACATGCAGGCAACCGCGTGCGCATGATGATGTTGAACCCGTATTAACGGAATCCGGTTTTCCGAAGCCGTTGTTTCAGCGTGTATTGACGACAAATAATCCGGATGCAGGTCGCAAGCTAACAATTGGGGAGTGAAACGGAACAGATGCCGGAAACGGTTCATGGATTCGGTATAGAAAGAAAATGTTTCTTCGTTCTTGAGGTCGCCGATGTATTGGCTTTGAATAATCGTATCGCCTTTACTCAAAGCGAACGTATTTGTTTTTTCCGCCCCGAACGCTAAAATTCCTTCGGTGGAAATATCGGCGAAAAACGGTTCGGGAGCATAGCCGCGCGAACGGCGAATCAAGCAGGGGACATTTCCGCAAACTTGCAATACGGAATCATCCACTCGATTATGAATCGGACGGTTATGATGAAGGACAAGATCAACGGAATTTCCCAATTGTTGTTCCGCTTCTTCCGGAGTAACGATGATGGGGCGATCGTTCAGATTTCCGCTTGTCATCACCAACGCCGGTGAATGAATGTGTTGAAACCAATCGTAATGAATCGGCATATAAGGCAACATGCAACCCAACGTCCGCATTCCCGGATTCACGCCGGAAGCGATGGAAAACCGGTTTTCCGTCGGACGCTGTTTAAGCAGTACAATCGGACGACGCCAGGATTTCAGATTCTCTTCTTCCTCTCGATTGATAAAAACATAGGGTGACATACTTTCCGCGTCCTTAAACATTAACGCAAACGGTTTGGTATCGCGGATTTTTATTTTCCGTAATTTATTTACGGCCGATTCGTCGGTTGCGTCACACACCAAATGGTATCCGCCGACTCCTTTGACGGCGATAACCTTTCCTTCGTTCAATAAGCGGGCGCACAAATCCGTTATTTGCCGGTAATCGCTTTTTTCCTCTCCGTTTGCATCCCTGTAATAATACTTCGGTCCGCAACAGTTACAGGCTATCGGTTGCGCATGAAAACGCCGATCTCTGACGTCCGTATATTCGCTTCGGCAGACCGGACACATTTCAAAACCGGACATCGTGGTTTGTTTGCGGTCGTAAGGTAAATCGCGAATAATGGAAAAGCGAGGTCCGCAATGCGTACAGTTAATAAAAGGATATTGTATCCGGTGCGCTTGGTTTTTCCGGTCGTTCAAGCAATCTTCGCAAACGGCAATATCGGGAGCTACTTGCGTTACTTCTTCGGATTCGGAATAACTTGATACAATAGAAAAATCGGTAAATACTTTCTCCGATTCTCGCAATTCCCGAATTTCCATCCGATGAATCGAAGCGGTCGGCGGATGCTCGGAGCGGATTCGGCGAATGAATTGTTCTCGCTGTTCTTCGGAAAGTTCAGCGAAGATAATCACGCCGTTGTTCCGGTTGGCGACGCTTCCTTTTATTCCCATTTTCTCTGCCAAAAGATAAATGAAAGGACGGAAGCCGACGCCTTGCACCAAGCCTTGAACGGTTATTTCAAACAACATTTTCAGTCGGTCGTTTTATTCTTGTTTCGCTTACAAAGGTATTATTTTTTTTGAAATTTTTACCTTTGTCAAAAGAAAAGCAAGATAAGAAAACGAACCTTCTCAGTTTGTCGTTGCGGACAAAAGCGCCATGGCTTCAATCAGCATACTGCCGCTCAATTGTTCGGTCAGTCCGACGGGCGAACCCGGCTTTGTGCTCCAATCGGGACCATAGAGAACGGCCGGCTTGCCGGTACCCTGCGTCCATAAAGTATTGGCATTGTATTCAATGAATTGAAGATAACGTCTTTTAGCCGAAGCGTCCAAACGGTCTTGTTGAATTAATTCGGTAAAATAACGGATAAAGATGCCTTTGAAAAGTCCCCCGTCGCCGGTACCTTCGTTTTTCAATATCGAATTATTAACCAACGTACTAATAGTATAGTCGGCAGCTAAAACCGCATCGTTCAAATAAGCTCTTTCTCCCATGATTTTGTACAATTCAACGGCAGAACCTACGAAAGTTCCTTGATTGTAAGTAAATATCTGATTTTGAATAATACCTGTATTACTGTTGATATTATCGTAAACCATCCCGTTGTTGCTGTTAAACAGTGTGGACTTTTCCCAATTATAGATTTTGAGCGCCCACTCTTTGTTGCTTTCATCCCCAAATTCCTGATATAAACGAGCTGCCAGAATGCAGGCAGGTCCGTTTGAACAAGCATTCTTACTGTATTCCATACCGAGTTTCCAAGTAATGCCTCCGCCCGCATTGGAGTTCCATCCTTCCTTTATCCATTCCCAAACCTGTAAAGCGGCGTCTTTGTATCTCGCATCGTCAGTCGCATTATAGGCGCGAAGCATCGCCAAAGCATTCCACTCCATATCGTCATAATAATCATTACGAAAGGTATTTCCGTTACCGGCTTTTACTCCGTCATACCATTGATTGATATAGTTTAAGTAGAAAGCATCCTTGCTTCGGGTATAAGCATCTACCAACACATCCAAGGCATGTCCGTTCGGCCAGTATTGAAAGTTGGTATTTCCGTTGTTATCCGTATTAAAATATTTTCCCGTAGGATTCCAGAATGAATTTACCAACGACTTGCTGCTGCTGTCGGCAGCAGCAAGCCAATTGATTTGAGGCTCACTATTGGAGGGAGACGGATTATCATTATTTCCGCAAGTCACTAACAGTACCGGCGAAAGCAGTAAAAGATAGAATATTTTTATCTTTTTCATATAAAGAATTATTACTTTGTAACAGAATGAGTATAAGGTTGATCGGCCTGTAAATAAATCGTATAAGTAGCCGAAGTTCCATCGAAATCATCCATCAGCTTCCATTTATTATCCCATTGGCTTAAATCGGTCAATAATTTAAGATAATAATAAGAGGCCGGACTATCAGAGGTCGGCGGAGAATCCGTTTGATTCAACGTACCCCATTCGAGTTCCTTTTCGGCGTCGGCTCCTCCGTTTTCCTTAACGAACATTCTGAATTTGTAACGTTGGTCTCTTCCCCAGCTTTCCTGCGTGAAATTGACGGTTTGATCTTTCGCTTGGAACACTCCGTTTCCGATATAGGGAAGATCAAATAGAATCGCATCTTCCGGACTGAAATAGAAACCGATCCGGGTAACCAAAGTATAATCGCAGGCGCCGGTATTAAAGTCGAGCGAGATCATATAAATTCCATCGGTGGAAACGGTAGTTGTTCCGTCTTCTTTTATTAATCCGTCAGCCGTATAGAATTGACGGGGAGTCCCCGTAATGCCATCCGTGAAATAGAACGGTTTTCCCGCCGTCAGCTTGGTGTAAACTTCAAATTCTCCGCCGGCAACCGCTTTCATTTTCTGCGCTTTGGAAAGATCGCTACCGCCTTCCGAACCTTCTCCCGTTACATATACATCAACAGGCACATCCGCAAATCCCGCCAAACGGGTGATGGTAATGGTATGCTCTTGGTCGGCTTTCATGGTTTTCATTCCTTTTGTAGAAAATACCGTCCATTTGAAAGTCCCGGTTCCCGAAGAACCGATTCCCATCATTCCTGCAATTTTATCCATTTGTTTATGTGAAATTGTCGCAA
>JGI24699J35502_11133752_pt1 | contig 14801 bp, 12 predicted proteins | sample TergutMp193P4_FD_35502 | JGI IMG/M metagenome (IMG submission 35502) | reverse complement strand
CCCCCGCCCGCGGTGCCTGCGTCGGTTCTGCCTCCCGGGCCAGTACTGCCGCCCCCGCCCTCCCCGCCCGTGCCGCCTCCGCCTGCACCGCATCAGCCTGCACCTCCGGCGCCTCCATCCCCGCTTCCCCCGGCCGGTTTCTCCGGTCCTGCGTCGCCCGTCCAGTTGTACCCGCAATCGTCGTGGATCGCCGACGCCGCCCGCCCATCCGTGCCTCAGGAAGCATTCGACGCCACGGTGAGGAAATCGAGTCTCAACCCCCTGTCGGAATCGGGAGATGTCATGGTGGTGGCGTTCCGCTGTGCGAACGGCCATTTCTCACCGCCGTACGCCACTCAGTGCCGGGTGTGCGGGATCCCCCTGGACCAGACCCAGCAGCCACTCGAAGTGCTCCGTCCGCCTCTGGGCGTACTCAAACTGTGGGCGGGAGGCACCGTCCTTCTGGACCGGGGCGTCATTTTCGGGCGCAACCCCCATGTCATTCCGGGCACGGTGGGGCCCATGCCGAATCTGCTGAAGATCGAGGACCCCAACCGGGACGTGTCCAGTCAGCATTGCTGGGTCCGGTTGGAGGATTGGTACGTCACGGTCACCGACCTCAACTCGACCAACGGCACTCAGGTGGTGCTGCCCCATCGCGCTCCTCTGACACTGAGAGCGAACGACCCGGTCGCTATCGAGCCCGGAACCCGTGTGATCCTCGCCAGCGCCTTCGATTTCGTGTATGAGGTGGCCTGACGTGGCGACAACCCAGCAGCAGCCTCCTCAAATCCCCGGCCTGGTCTACCGTGGTTTCCTCGGTTCCGGGGGGTTCGCCGACGTCTATCTGTACGAATCCACCAGCCCCAAACGCAATGTGGCGGTGAAGGTCCTCCATGAGAAGGCTGTGGGCGCCGGAATGGACAGGTTCGTCGCCGAGGCCAACACGATGGCAGCCTTGGAGCATCCGTACATTGTACGGGTTTATTCCTCGGGGGTCACCATCGACGGACGTCCATACATCGAAATGGCGTACTATCCCGAACAGACTCTCGCACAGGCGGTGAAGAAGGGGCCATTGCCCGTGCCCGAGGTCCTGAGGATCGGTGTACAACTGGCAAGTGCGATTGAGGCGGCCCATTCGGTGGGGATGCTCCATCGCGACATCAAGCCTGCCAATGTGCTGATGGACAAATTCGGGGACCCCGCCCTGACCGACTTCGGCATCGCCTCCGCCCTGCACGAGGCGGACGACGCCGAGGCCTCGGTCTCCGTGCCCTGGGCGCCCCCCGAGGCCATGTTCTCCACCGCCACCCTCGATCGGCGCTGCGACATCTACTCCCTGGCCGCGACCCTGTGGAACCTGCTCACCGGGCATTCCCCCTTCGAGATTCCGGGCGGGGACAACAAACCGAAGACGATGATGCTGAGAGTGAGGGACCTGCCCGTGCCCATGACGGGACGCGGGGATGTGCCCCAGTCCCTGGAACTGCTCCTCAAGCAGGCGATGAGCAAGGAACCGAGGCTGAGGCCGGCCACAGCCGAGAGCTTCGCCCGGTCCCTGAACGCGATCGAAGAAGAACTTCATCTTCGCCCGACTCCTTTCAAAGTGGCCCGGACGTCCGACTTCGCTGCTGTGGAATCCATCGGTCCCGAGGACGGGACCAGGGTGAGGTCCCGGCCCAACCTCGTCGGCATGTCGCCCGACCAGACCAGGATGCGGGGTGTGGATCCCACCCGCGTTCGTTCGAGTACACCCGAGGCTGCCCCGCCCAAGCGCCGGCCCTCGCCGGACGAAGCCGACCAGTCGCCGCGCAGGTCCCGCCTGTCGCTGCTCGTCGCCCTGATCTCCATCGGGGTCGTGATCGTGGGCGTGGGGGCATGGATCATTGCCGCACCGCCGTACACCCCGCCCGCAGAACAGCCCAATCCGACGTACTCCGCCGATGACGGGTTCGGCTCCAACACGTTCCCGGGTACGGTGTACATCACAGGCAAAGTGGTCGGTGACAAGGCACAATTCACCTGGGACTATGATCATTTCTCCGACTCGGATTCGTACTGGGTCCAGGTGGTGGGCAGCGATGCCCCCCAGGTCCAGGTGGAGGATCCTTCGTACACCGTCGATTACAATAACGAACAGGTGTGCATTCAGGTACGGGTCATCAGGGCTTCGGGGGCATACGCACAGGTGGAATGGTCAGAACAGGGGTGTGTGTCATGACACAAGAAGTAATTGTAGATTTTTGCGGTGAGATCTATCATGTTGATCCGTCCAAACCCTTCACCATCGGGCGCGAGGCGGATCTGGTCCTGGACGAGGACAATCCGTACCTGCACAGGGTCTTCCTCAGGATCGAGCAGGAGGCGGGGCTGTGGTGGCTGCGCAACGTCGGGTCCACCCTGTCGGCGACGGTGAGTTCCAATCAGGGCGAGATGCAGGCCTGGCTCGCCCCCATGGGGCAATTACCGTTGGTGTTTCCCTCCGTCTCGGTGTGGTTCACCGCTGGTGAGACGACGTATGAGTTCGAGATCTCCATCTCCTCGACGCCGTGGGAGTCGGTCATGGTCGAGGAAGCGGGCGACGGAAATCACACCATCGGCGTGACGACGCTGACCGTGGACCAGAAGATCCTCGTCCTGGCCCTGGCCGAGGACGTCCTGAAGCGTGGGAACAGGGGAGCCGGGACGATCCCGACCTCTCAGCAGGCGGCCGACCGGTTGGGCTGGCCCGTTACCAAGTTCAACCGCAAGCTCGACTATCTGTGTTCCAAGTTGGCCGATGCGGGGGTACGGGGTTTGCACGGCGGCCCGGGCAAACTCGCCACCTCCCGCAAAGCCCGGCTGGTCGAATACTGCCTGAGCACGCAGATGATCACCGCCGACGACCTTCCCCTTCTGGCCTCCGACCCGGGGGTCGATGGATGAAAGTTGTCACCGTCAGATAAAGGAGAAACAATGCCCATTACATCAGACCAGGCACAATGGTTCCAGCAGAACTTCCAGCACATGGTCGACAATGTCGCGGTCGCCATCAGGGGGAAGGACACGGTCATCGAGTTGGCTCTGACCTGCCTGCTCAGCCAGGGGCACCTCCTGTTGGAGGACAATCCCGGCACCGGGAAGACGGTCCTGGCCAAGGCCATCGCCAACACGGTCCAGGGGACCCATTCACGCGTCCAGTTCACCCCGGACCTGTTGCCCTCGGACCTCACGGGAATCTCCGTGTACGACCAGCGTACCCAGACCTTCGAATTCCATCCGGGACCTGTCTTCGCCACCATCGTGCTGGCCGACGAGGTCAACCGGGCCTCACCCAAGACCCAGGCCGCTCTGCTGGAGGTCATGGAGGAGAACACCGTGACCGTGGACGGCGTCAAGCACGAGGTGGGCCATCCCTTCATGGTGGTGGCGACCCAGAACCCCATCGAGCAGGCCGGCACCTACCGGCTTCCGGAAGCCCAGCTCGACCGGTTCCTGATGAAGGTCTCCGTCGGCTACCCCGACCACGATGTGGCCGTCGAGTTGCTGAACGAGGCGGCCAACCGCGACCGGGCGGCGTCTGTCGCTCCCATGGTCTCCACCCAGGCGGTCCTCCAGATGTCCGAGTTCGCCAATGAGACCTATGCGGACCCGGCCATCCTCGACTATGTGGCCCGTCTGGCCACAGCCTCCCGTTCCCATCCCCACGTGCGCCTGGGCATGTCCATGCGCGGCGCCCTGGCCTACGTACGGGCGGCGAAGACCTGGGCGGTCGCCCACGGCCGCGAATTCGTCACCCCCGACGACATCAAGTTCCTGGCAGGGCCGATCATGGGCCACAGGCTCATCCTCAACGCCGAGGCCCAGTTCTCAGGGGCCACTGTGGAAGAGGTCATCTCCTCGTTGCTGAAGTCCACCCCGCCGCCGAACCTGAGGGCCGAAGAATGACCGGCGGCGCCGAGTCAAGAAGACCGGGACAGTGAAAAGAGGCACGCGTGAACACTCCCTATGATCCTTCAGTGGGTCCGCCGGATTTCGAGCCTCCACAGGAAACCATCTCCGTCGCCCAGTTGGACGACGTCACACGCCGTCGCGAGGTGATCGTCCAACCTCCGGCGAGACCCGGTCGCCATCCCCGCATCGGCCAGCCGGGCGAGATCTGGGACGGGGTCCGGCAATGGTGCCTGCGCACCTGGAAAGACAGCGTGGGTCCGTTCCTGAACAGAACCCGTGCCGTTCTCACCCCCGCCTGGGATTTCGCCGTCGCAGTGGTGAAGACCGTCACGGGGCTCGGCTGGACGGCGTTGGGAATGGGCGCGGCCGCCTGGATCGTGGGTGCGGTGTTCGGATGGAGCGAAGCCGGCGTGATCGCCTGCCTCGCCCTATTGATTGTGGTCATTGGCGCTTTGTTCACCATCGGGCGGACGAATGTGGAGGTCGAGCTCAGCCTCGCCCCGGTCCGTGTGGTCGTCGACCAGTCGGCTCTGGCCAGTTTCGAGATCACCAACTCCTCACCCCGGCGTCAGTCTTCGGTGAGGGTACGTCTGCCCATCGGTGACGCGGCCGCCCATTTCTCCGCCCCGGCGCTGGCTGCGGGCGAGTCCTTCGAGGACTGGGTCACCATCCCCACCGACAGGCGCGGCGTGGTGGACGTCGGCCCGTTGATCACCTACCGTGAGGATCCCCTGGGCCTGGTACGCCGTGAGGTCGCCTGGACCGACACGTATCAACTCTTCATCCACCCGGCCATCGCCGCCCTGGACGACCTCGGCACCGGGTTGCTGCGCGACCTCGAAGGCCGCTCGACCCAGGACATGTCCAATTCCGACCTGGCCTTCCACACCCTGCGTGACTACATCCCCGGCGACGATCAGCGCTACATCCACTGGAAGTCCTCGGCCAGGCTCTCGTCGATTTCGGGGGAGGACCAGTTCATGGTCCGCCAGTTCCTCGACACACGCAAGACCCATATCGCGTTGCTTTCCGACCTGGAGACCACACACTTCGCCTCCGACGAGGAATTCGAACTGTCGATGTCCTGCGCGGCCTCGATCGCGGCCCGAACGGTGATGGACGGCATGGACCTCACGGTGTTGTGCGGCGACCAGGTGGTGGTCCGTCCCACGTCGAATTACGCGCTCGACCCGTACTCCTGGGCCCAGATGGGCGAGCGAAGTCTCATGGGCGAGTTCGAAAGGGTACGGGCCCGTGCGGCTGACGCGTCGATGGCCATGATCGTCACAGGATCGGCCGCGCCGGTGGACGAACTCATCCGCGGGCGGGCCGTGATCCCGTACGCCATCCAGATGATCGTCATCCGCGCCGCCCGGGGCCGCGATGTCGGGTTGAGAGACACGGGGACCTTCATCGAGCTCACGGTGGGCCGCCTCGACGACCTGCCCAAGGCGTTGAGAGGGGGGCTCACATGAGGGTTGTCAGTCCCGGGGCCGCCTCCACCCATCCACGGAGGATGACCACGAGTGCGACAGGGTTGGCGCCGAGTCCGAACAAGCTTGTCGACGCGGGTTTCGTGATGGTGTTGACCCTCGTGGGCCTGGCTGGGTTCGCCACGACCTTCGACTCATGGTATTTCATGGCCGTGGGGGCGATCGGCTCGGCGCTGGCCATCCTCGTCGCGTACCTCATCCGTGCATTCAAGTGGCATTGGACCTTTGCTCTTGTGGGTGCCGTCATCCTCTATTTCGCCGTCGGAGGCCCTGTCGCGGTCCGGTACGACCTCATCAACGGGATCTTTCCCACCTGGGGAACGGAAACCACTCTCGCTCACCTGTCGATCGACGGGTGGAAAGAGTTGTTGACCACCTTCCCGCCCGTCGACGGCGGGGGAGCGTTCCTGGCCCTTCCCTTCGCCCTGGCGGTGGTCTTCGCGTCCGCTTCGTACGCCCTCACCCGCAGCTACTCTTTCCTGCCCGCGGGTCTCATCCCCCAATCGGTCCTGTTCTGTCTGGTCATCGCTCTGGGCGCGGAAACTGCTTTCCATCCGGTCTGGCTGGGGTTGGCCTGGGCTGTGGTCGCCATGATCTGGATGGCGTACCGCTCTCACGTCCGCGGGCGTCTGGCCACCTCCGGATCCCGGTCCAGTCTGACCCGTCTGGTCGGCGGCGCTCTCATGCTCGCGCTGGCCGGCGGGGCCGCGTACTGGGTGGGGCCCAGGATGCCGGGGATCGGTTCCGAGCGGGAAATCCTGCGGGATGTGGTCTCCTCGCCGATCGACGTGACCCAGTACCCCTCCCCGATGCCCAGTTTCCGCAAGTACTCCTCTGTGGCCCTCAAGGACACCTTCTTCTATGACAGGGTCCTGCTCACCGTCGACGGCGCGCGGGCCGGCGACCTGATACGGTTCTCTGTCCTCGATTCGTACGACGGATGGGTCTGGGGCGCTGGCGGCGGGGGGTTCCGCCGTGTGGGCACCGACATCCCGGCGGTCGTGGACGGGAGCGCCGTGGGAGGGACCCCGGTGGATCTGACCATCACCATCGGTGACGTCTATGCTTCTCAGGCACCATTGAATGTGTGGATCCCGTCGTTGGGCTATTCCACCTCCATTGAGTTTTCGGGTACGGACGCCCGCGCGCATGAGGATTCCATGGCGTACGACATGAGCAAGGGGCAAGGCTTGCTGCTGGATCAGTTTTCATCCGGGGACGTCGTCCACGTCAGTTCGATCAAAATGCCCGTCGCGGGAAGCGAACCGCTCAACCCGTCCGGGCCGATCCTGGTCTCAGACGAGCGTACCAACTTCTTGAGCGCGGACCTGGAGAAGCTCACCGGCGGCACCCAGGCGCGATGGGACCAGATCGTCGACATGGCCGAGGGTTTCAAGAAAGGCGGCTGGACCGATGGCACGACCAGGCCGGGGGAGAGCCAGTACGGCCCGGGCGACGGGCAGGACAGGCTGACCGCTTTCCTGGGGACTCTGCCGAACTATGTCGGTTCCGACGAACAGTACGCGGCCATGTTCGCTCTTGCCGCCAACCGGATCGGCTTCCCGGCCCGCGTGGTTTTCGGCGCCCGGATGCCCCAATCTGGCGACCAGATCAAGGGCCAGGACGTGACCATCTGGGTGGAGGTCCATACCTCCTCGGGCTGGGTGGCCCTGCCCCCGGACTTCTTCATCCCTCCGCGCAACCAGGCCCCTGAGCCACCGCCCCCGGTGGAGTCGAATCCGCCCGAGACCGTACCCGACATCGCCCCGGCCAACCCGAAGCTTCCCCCCGACGATCTCAACGGGATGAACACCAAAGCCCAGACCGGTCAGGCCGCATCTGTTTTCCAAGGGTCGTACGCGTGGGTGTGGGTCACACTCATCGTCGTCGGATCGGTGGCGGTGTTCCTCGGGTTGATTCTCTCGGTGTTGCTGGGTTCCAAGGCCGTACGGACGCGGTACCGATATCGGCGCCGGAGCCGTGCTCACCAGATTTCCGGCGGCTGGGCCGAAGTGCTCGACCGGGCCCGGGACCTGGGGTTCGCCATCCCCCGCGCGATGACCCGTGCCGAAACGGCGTCCGCTCTGGGGCTGGATCCTCTGCGCCGATTGGCCGCCTCCACCGACCGCGCCATGTTCCAGGAAACCCCACCCGACCAGCGAATCGTGGACGACTACTGGAAACAAGTCGATGAAACCAAGGAGAACCTCCTCGCCGGACGTACCGGGCTCAAGAAATTCTGGGTACGGATCTCGCCGCGGTCCCTGATGCCTCACCGTACCTGAGTGTCGTCCCGCTGCCCGCCGGCATGCCTGTTCGCGCCACGCCACGAGCTCACCTCGGAGCGCCGCAGTTTTGCATTATTGATATTAGGTTCCCTCTTGGAGGGCGGTGGCGGGTTCAAGCCGGGCGGCGCGGTGGGCCGGGATGAGTCCGGAAATGACGCCAACAGTGACCCCTGTCAGTGCGGCTCCGGCGACGAGACGGAGATCGAGTACAGGGGTCCAACCCCGGGCGATGGCCCAGCCAGTGACGGCGAGGATACCGGCGGCGCTGCCGACGAGGGCTCCGAGGAGTCCGAGGATGGCCGATTCGGTGATGAATTGAGCGGCGATGTTTCCCCGTGTGGCTCCGATGGCACGGCGCAACCCGATCTCGCCTCTCCGTTCCATGACTGACATGGAACTGACTACTGCTATGGTGACCCCGCCGATGGCCAACGCAACGAACCCGAGGATGAGGAACAACGAGTTGACATCAGCTGTGAGTTGTTGGCGCATCTCGGATGTGGGCGGTGGCATGACGATGTCGTACCCCGTTGGGTTGTTCGGGTTGAGTTGCAAGCCGATCTGTGTGGCGATCAGGGGTCCGGCTCCGAGTTCGACGCCGAGGTGCAGTTCTCCCGCGAGTGTCAGCCCGAGGGTCGTACGAGCGGTGGATTGGGGGACGATGACGGCGTCGAGCAGTTCGGCGACGTACTCGACCTGGTCGATGATTCCGATCACCGTGTAACTCATGGTGCCGATGAATATGGCCGGTTGGTTGTCGACCCGTGTCACGCCGAGCAGGCGTGCCGCCCGTGCCCCTAATACTACGACATGTTCGGCGTGTTGCTCGTGGAAGTTGTCCAGCCAGGTGCCCTCTTGAACGTGCCCGCCCACCGCATTCAACAGTCCGGGGGTCGCGGCCATGACCAGCGGCTGGCGTGTGGGTGGCGCGATGGGGTCGATCACCGGACCAGCTGTGACCAGGCCTGGCGATTGGACTGTGGCAACCGTTCCGGCGGCGGTCACCCCATTGAGACGCGACGCCCGTTCGGCGGCATCCCATGGCAGCACGTTGGGTATGAAACCGATCAAACCTGTGTCGTCGGCAGGCTTGACGACCCCGTGCCGAGCGGTGACGGCTTCGAAGCGGGCTTCCACTTGACGTGCCCCGGTTTGCGCGAACCCGACTGTGGCGACCAGCGACCCGATTCCCAGCACCACCACCAGCGCGGTCAGGGCCATGCGGCCCGGACGGCCCGCCAGTCCCAACACAGCTTCCACGAACACATCTCGTGCCCCGAAGCCGTCACTGCGGTGGCCCACAGTTCCCCTGCTGGTCATACGACCTCCTGGAGCCGACCGTCGTCCATCGTGTACCGCCGTCGAGCGGCCTGGGCCACAGTGGAGTCGTGGGTGACCACTACCACAGTCAACCCGTCCGTGTTCAACTCTCCCAACAGGTCCACCACCCCTCCCGATGTGGCCTTGTCCAAGTTCCCGGTGGGTTCGTCAGCCAACAGCACGCTCGGTGTGCTCGCGACAGCCCGCGCCAGCGCGACCCGTTGACGCTCCCCACCGGACAGGGTCGGGGGATAGAACCCGGCCCGATGCGTCAGTCCCATCCGGTCCAACGCCCTCGCCGCCCGCTCGGCGCGTTCACCACGCAAGATGCCCGAGTAGGACATGCCGAGTAGCACATTCTCGAACACGGTACGCCTGGGCAACAGGTGAAACGACTGGAACACGAACCCAAGCTCCCGGCCCCGCAACCGGGTACGGGCTTTGTCCGTGAGTCCGGCGGTGTCCACCCCCGCCAGTTCGTATCGTCCCACCGTGGGGGTGTCCAATAGGCCCACCACGTTCAGCAGCGTCGACTTCCCCGACCCGGACGGACCCATGATCGACACGAAGTCACCCCGCCGGATGTCCATATCCACCCCCCGCAGCGCCAACACATTCGGTGGAAACGACTTCGACACATCCGCCAACCGGACCACCACATCGTCTGCTAACGGGGCTGCCGCGTCATCAGCCAGCCGGGGCATCACATCGTTGGTCAAGTTGTTGGTTGCCATCGGGATCATCTCGGCGTGGGGGTCGTGGACACCTGGCTCGCTCCCTGGCCGATCACGACCAGGTCCCCGGCAGAAATCGCGGGAGTCGCATGGGTGATCTCGACCATGCCCTCGGCGGACAATCCCGTTTCCACCTGGACGATGGTGGTTTTCTGGTCACGGGCGGCTACGCCAGGCTCCAACGTCCCGTCGACGATAGTGATACGAGCGTTCCCAGCAGTGTCGGCGGACACCGCGGCGACAGGGACGATCAACGAACCCGGGGAACTCATGCCCACGACCATCGTCACCTGCACGTTGCCGACTAGATTCGACATGCTCAGAGCGCCCAAATCGGTCAACGTGATCCCGACAGGACAACGCGATGTCTGACTGACGACACCAGTCAGATCACAGATCGACGCGATCTGCCCCGTAATCACCCCACCGCCTGGCACTGTCAGATTTGCAGGCCCGCCGACGGCCAGCAATGTGGCTTGGTTCATCTCGACCTGCGCGGTGACGGTGATCTGGGCGCCGGACAACACCACCGGCGCCACCGGTGTGGTCGACCCAGTCTGAGTCGGCAGACTCGCCAAATCATCCCCGACCGCAACGTTGACCTCATCCACCCGGCGCGGTAAATCCTGGACGAACACCACCGCCCCCACCGGGACAGTCGCCCACGCCGCCCGTTGTGCATCGGCCAACGCCTCCTGCGCACGCGTCAACCCCCTCTGCGCCGCCGCCAAAGAATCATTCGCCTGACCCACACCGAGATCGGCCTGATCCACCGCATCGCGCGCCTGATCCAGTGCGCTCTTCGCCTGCTGCACCGTCGCAACCGTGCCTCCAGGCGTGGCGCTCGTCCCTCCACTTTGCTGAACGGCCACCGCCGCGTCATAGTCGCTTTGCGCCGCTGCTTGGGTGTCCCGCGCGCGGGCAGCTGTTTTCTGAGCCTGGGTCACACCATTCGTGGCCTGCGTGACGCCAGTCGACGCGTCGGTGACCCCATCCTCGGCGGTGCGTACCTGCTGAGTAGCAGTATCTCCACCATCCGGCGCAGGATACCCGGCCCGCTTATACAACGCCCGTACCGCCGAGGCCAACGCCGCGTCGTACGACGCCGACTCCGGTCCAGCATTCAAGGCCAGCCCGTTCAATGCGGCCCTCAACTCGGTGACATCGGCGCCGCTCATCCCAGCACCCAAAGAACGGTACGACGGAAACGCCCCCGGCAAAACGAACACAGGACGGCCAGACACCTCCAACACCACATCTCCCGCGTTCACTTGCGACCCGACAGCAGGAACCTGACCCGTCACCACAGCAGCCACTGCACCCTCCGGCACCGGCGGGCTCACCGGGACCCTGTCCGCGAACTGAACATCCGCCCTACTCACCACCGTCGCCGTGATCTGACGCGCCTCCACCTTCGCAGTGATCAACCCCTCCACCGGCGTCGGTGCGGCAGCCTGCTTCGGTGACAATACAACTGCACCCAACACATATCCCAGGATCAAACCCAACGCCCCCACCATGGCCAGCACCCACACTGCACGGCCCGACCACCACAAAGACACCCGCCCACCATGCTCCCGCGACTCTCCCTGCCGACGTTCCCTTCTATCCGCTGAAGAGTCGGGGACCACGTTGTCAGACACAACCATATGCCCGGAGGGAGAAACATCACCTGTCCGCGAATCGGCAACGACTGGGTCGTCTATCATGCAAATAGTCTATTCGTAATCAAGATAGTGAGCACCCTGAATCTCACCCCATCTGGGCTACTCGTTGTTTTTCAATCGTTGCAGAGCGTCGTAATTCGTCGCGATGAAATCGTTGTCCATCTGCACCCTGATAGCAACCAACTGGTCCAAGTAGTCCATCGACATCCGGCAATCATAATCCACAAGAGCAACGACACGCTCTGATTCTGTGCCCAACAAGCTACTTTCCTGCGCGGGAATCGAAACGGACGGCGTATTTGGACTTGGCACTGGCCCCACCGAGCCATCCGGCCTCGTCCGCATCGCGAGGTACATCGCCGCCTGTGGTCCAGTGCCCGATCCACTGGCCTCGTCAAACACATAGCCCTTGGAACTCATGCAACCTTCCCATTGCTGGTTCATCTCCATGACACGAGAATCAGTGAAAAACCCCCTCCCCAGTACGGAAGTGGCCGACTGAATCACCGCGCCATGCTCGATCAGAAACACCGACCCTCGATCCGAGTACTCTGTTGGCTTGGGGAACGCATCCATAGCCTCACGACTACACGAGCCTTCCGTGGTTGGCACATGGTAGTCACCGTTTAACGCAATACTGTAGGCGTCGGCCTCCGCCGGGCTGAGGGACTCCCGATATGTCTCATTGGGGTCGTCCATCAGCCCTGATGCCTGTGCCTCCTGCTCCGGCGTTCCTTCAACGCCATATCCATTCTTTTCAACCACCATCCGATCCTCATCAAGGAAGGGCACAGGCACCACAAGAAGAAAACCGCCCCTCCCTATGACGCCAGCCCCAACCGAATTTGCGGGGAGCGGCTCGTAACGGAACCCACGCGTCGCCATACACGAAGCAATAGAATCCTGTAACTGCGTATACCAGTCGGTCACCGCCGCCTGTTCTTCAGCAGTGGGTTGAGGGCCATCAAAGTATGGGGCGTATTCAGCCATAGGCGGTGGCGGCACAATAGTCGTGTTCCTCAGTGCATGAGGAATCTCGCCAAGAGATTGCAGGCCCACACCATCGGACGTGTCTGCCAGTGTTGGCGTCACCTGCATCGGGACGCTCACACTGACCGTCAACTCCGGTTGAGCATCATGTCCGCCACAACCAGCCAAGAAACATCCCACCAAGATGGCACCTGCAAGTTGTGTCCCCAGCAGTATCCTCTGGCTCATTGTTGTTAAGCAGGGGAATCCGTGGCACACGGGAAGTTATAGGTGAGGTTGGAGATTAAGTCCCTGGACCAATAAAGCCATGGCACGTTGTGTGTTTGCGGACCATACTCTCCATCCACGGTGATGCCTGCCGAACTCTGAAAGGTCCGTACCGCGCTCGCGGTCAACGGTCCATATGCGCCATCGGGTGTGCCACTGAGCATCGCATGACAGTAGGTCAGAGATGCTTGCAAAGCCTTGACGCCATTACTGTAGGATCCGGATGCCATGATGCAATTGCGCGACCCATTGACTCCAATCGTCGGAACCCAGTATGAGTAGTAAGACGAATATGAGGTCGTTGCGTTGCACCATCCATCCGCTCCTGATGCCTGCGCCTCGGGAGGTGCGGTCACAATCACTCCGAGAAAAAACGTTGTTACAATGACAGCGAGAGCTACTGTCCTGGCGCGCCAATTCTTAGTAATAAACATCACTGTCTCCTTTTTCTATGTTCGAACCACCATGGTTCAAACTATTCTGTAATCATATAATGTGGTCTGATCTCACGCCAACAGGCGCAACGAGATCTTGAGATTCCCACTCACTGCCATTACCAGGACTGCGCCGCTGTCACCAGTTGATCCAGTTGCGCCTGATGCTCGGTGATGAACTGGTTGTCCAAAGACACCCGGATTTTGGTCAGGCGATCCATATAGTCCGCCTCGGCTCTGCAATCGAAGTCGGCCGCCGCGACCTTCCGCTCTGGTTCAGTGTCGAGCAGGCTCTGTTCCTCCACCGGGATATCGGAGGTGCTGACACCGACACGGAAAGGCCCAACACTCCCGTCAGGCCTGGTTCTGAGAGCCAGACTCATCGCCATCGTCGGCCCGTGATCGCCCTCAAGTTTGTCAAACGTGAAGCCTTGCCGGTTCATGCATGACTCCCATTCGGCGTCAAGCTGGATAGTGCGCTGGTCGCTCGCCACATCAATCCGCGCCACGTTGGCCAGGTCGCCGAACTCGGCCTCAAACTTTTGTTGCCGATCGGACTCAGTCGGCGCGGGGAATTGCCCCGTCGCTTTGCCTGAACACGAACTGGCAGACGTCCCGCCCGGATTGTTATAGTCCCCAAAAAGTGCAGAGTAATAGGCCTTATACTCAGCCGGGCTCAACGTCGCTGTATACGCCACATTCGGATCCTCGGACATCCCCTCTGCCGCCAACTGCACCTCGACGGTAGGCATGACGCCATAGCCCTGCCGCACGACCATCTCACGATCATCAGGCAAGTAGGGCACCGGCAAATAACGAAGTACTGTGCTGAGCCTCGACCTGGTGGCTGCTATGTCAACCTGCGCTGGGACGGGGATGTACCGGAACCCCTGGGCGGCCATGCACGCCGCGATCGCATTCTGGGTGTCGTCGTTGAGTTGTGTTCTTGCTGTCACAGTAGCGGGATCATCCCCAGGGCCGTCCAAGTAGACGCCATACGCGGCCAGGGGCGGCAGCGGATCCATCTCAGTGACCCAACTGGCCTGCGGAAGATCTCTCTGCTGACTGGTCTGATTGTCAGTGGATGGCGACGATCCACCGCCATCCACCAATCCGCTCGTCCCAGGGATGGTTCCACTAGACGAGTCGGGCTCGTCCGTACCAGTACAAGCGCCCAGTAGGCAGGCTAGTCCAACCACCACGACGAGGAAACCAGGTCTGACTACCATCCCTGAGACACCTTCCTAATTAACGACGATCGAACGCTTCAACATGGCTCCATGCTAAGAAAGCGGGTGGGGTCGTACGCTGCACCAGCCATCAAACCTGTAGCTGATCTGAAGTTTCTCCTACTGCCTAATCATGATAACAAAAAATATTCTATACGGACTTTTCCCTACAGTGCCAAGGTTCCTCCGCCAATCGTCCCGCTGCCCGCCGGCATGCCTGTTCGCGCCACGCCACGAGCATGTGTGTCTGAACAGGCAGTGAGGAATATACTCCTTCGCATACGGTGGATGGGCAGGTTCGGTACAAACTTTCCGCGGTGTCTCGGGATCTCTTGAATCGATCAGTAACATAATCGTGTACCACAACTAAATAGATATGGATATTTCCAGGGGGAGATTTCCGGGATCAGGCACCGTCGGGAGGAACACCGATCCCAAGAATCACCGTTGTTCTGATCGTCGAC
>JGI24699J35502_11133753_pt1 | contig 14839 bp, 16 predicted proteins | sample TergutMp193P4_FD_35502 | JGI IMG/M metagenome (IMG submission 35502) | reverse complement strand
TTGCAGGTAAATCGCTTGTGTTTCTTTAAATTCCATGACTTATATTTGTTTTTCTGTTAAACGAAAATAACTTACTACCCAGAGAAACGGGGGAAGCGCCCAAACGGCAACTTTGAATATATGAGAAACTATTCTACCCAAACCGAAGGCGTTTATTCCAAAATTGATACTGTAAGTACTACCGAAAAACAACTTCAATTCTATAAGAAGCAAAATGAACAGGAATAATTGGACGACAATAAGAGATAAAAAGGTAGCAAAAAACGGATTGCGTTTGAAATAAATGCTTCCTAACAGATAAACGGATTGGCCGACCAAAAACAATTCAAAAAGGTAAAGCAAAAAGTTAGTGTGTTCTTTCTCGATGAACCACGGTTCGGTGGAAATACCGAATAATTTCCATTGCAAGAGCGAATGATGAAAGAAGTTAAAACCGATTATCGAAATATTCATACTTGCAATGGTATTATTTAAAAACGTTCCCAATAAATTACCTATGACGTAAGCAATTATCATCATGGCAAAATAATAGAAAGAAGTCATGACAACGCCGACGGTCAGTTTTTCCAATTGCGATGCCGGAATCATAAAGTAAGCGACGCCGTTGCCGGGATAATGGATTTCCCGGAAAAAGCGGGCGGCATAAAAAACGCCGGCAATAAGGATTAATCCTTCAATAACCGGAGCGCTATTTCGTATAAAAATGAATACAATTACCATGATGCTCCAGTAAATCAGTTCCGTCTGGAAACGTTCTGCAAAATAGCGTTGGAATAAAAGTCCAACCCGATTGAAATTAAAAAGATTTGTTTTCATTGTTTTCAATTATTTAGAGTTAAAAATTTGCTGCATCCGTTTCTTGTTCGTATATACAGCATTAAACAGTAATTCAATATCCAATTTGCTGTCTTCCCGGTTTACGTTTTCGCAAACTTGGAAAACGCCGCGCAACGTATCTTCCGAATAGATAACCGGCAAATCGGTTTTGCGTGTATCCTGCAAACGGAAAAGCAGCCGATTGGTAATCGTGTCAATAGTTTCGTTCAAAGCAATTTCGTGATTGTCCATGATAATAAGATTATCAATCAAGTTGTCCAAATCACGCACTTGATGCGTAGAAATGATGATGCAACGGTTTTCGTCTAATGTAGAAGCCACCATGCGGCGGAATTGTCCTTTCGACGGAATATCCAATCCGTTGGTCGGTTCGTCCATCAACAAAATTTTTGTTTGGGTTGCCAAGCCGAAAGCGACAACAATTTTCTTTTTCTGTCCGAAAGATAATTTATTCATTTTCCAATCTTTGGACGGAATTTCAAATTCCTTCAAACAAGCGTCGAACAGTGAAGCGTTGAATTTCGGATAAAAAGGCGCATACACTTGTTCGAAGCGCGCAATGCTCAGCGCATGTTGCGGCAATTCTTCCGGCAGGAAATAAATGTCTTGCAACATTTCGGGATTCCGTTTACAAGGAACGAAATCCATCACGTCTATTTTTCCTTTTTGGGGAAACAACAATCCGGCAATTAACTTGAGTATTGTACTCTTGCCCTCGCCGTTCTTTCCGAGTAAGCCGTGTATATGACCCGGCTTAAGCTCTAAATTTACATCCGACAGGAGTTTAACCTTCGGGCTGTAACTGAAATCAATTTTTTCGAAATGGATCATGACTTATAATATATTATTAAATTAGTGTATTAGCATAATACTACACCACAAAGGTACGGGATTATTTTAATAGAAACCAAATTGTTATAGTTAAAAATTGTTAATAATTTTAATCTATTGATTCACCTTCTTGAAACTGATTAATAAGCAGTCTTTTTTGTATTTTTGTAACCGATTCGCAGAATATGCGTCTAAAAAATCATGAAGAACCCGAATGATTTATTCTACATACAACGTGTAAAAGCCGGAGACATTCGAGCTTTTTCAATGATTGTATCGAATTATCAGAAAATGGTTTTTACGATTGTTCTCAAAATTGTGGAAAACAGAGAAGATGCAGAAGATATTACGCAGGAAATTTTTGTCAAGGTATTCAAATCATTGGAGCGGTTCAAGGAAGAATCCGAATTTTCCACGTGGTTGTACCGAATTGCTTACAACACCACGATATCGGAACTGCGAAAAAGAAAATTATCGTTTGTTCCGATGGACGATAATTCAGTTCCGGTCAACGAAGCGGTTACCGATGAAGAAGAACTTGAGCCGGCGGATATAAAATTGCATTATTTGGATGTAGCTTTAAAAAAACTTCCTCCGGATGAAATTTTTTTAGTTTCTTTGTACTATTTTAAGGAGCAATCCATTGAGGCTATCAGTGAAATCAGCAATTTATCGGTAGCCAACGTGAAAGTGAAATTGTATCGGATTCGTAAAAAATTAGCTTTGGAAATCAATCGTTTATTGCAAGATGAAGACAAATAAAAACCTATCGGAAGATAAATTACAAGAATTGTTCAACAAAATTCCGGTCGAAGAACCGACGCCGGATTTTATGGAAAATTTATTGCTGCGCATTGAAAAGGAAGCCTTGCGCGAAAAGAAAAGACAACAATGGATAACGGCGGGACAAATAGCGGCAAGTCTTTCGGGGATTCTTATTCTTCCGGCTTTGGCTGTTTATTTGTGTACGATTTTTCTTCCCGGTTTTTCTTTTTCCTTTCCAAAGATACATCTGCATTTCGATCCGAAACTCGTAGCTATCGGATTCTCTATTCTGATGTTATTGATTCTCGATACTTTATTCAGAATGCATGCGGCAAATCGTTCAAAGCGAGATTAACATCCCAATTTCACATACGCGCATAAAACCGCTTTAATTTTGTTTTAATAATTCTTGTACCTGTTCTTTGGTAAGGTCTGTAAGAGAAACAACTTCTTCAACAGACGTTTTCCTTTGCAATAATCTGGCTGCAATTTGCCTGCGCTCTTCCATTCTTCCTTCCATTCTTCCCTCCATTTTCCCCTCCATTCTTCCTTCCATTCTTCCGTCTTCTTTTACACAGTTCGCCATATCTCGAAGAAAACGATTTTGTTTTAAACTCTTTTTGTAAGTTTCCATTTCCATTGATGTTAAATTTTGTATTTCCGCTAATTCTAAAAATCGTTTGAATATTTTCTCTTTTATTTCTGTCGGACAAGCATTTAATTCAGAAGTATATTTTAACAAAAACAGCCAAACATCTGTATTGTTCTTCAACTCCGATACTTGCTTCTTAAATTTGGGTAACTCGATAAATATCAAGTTCAATTTGTTTGAATACCGTTTCTTTGCCTTTTCACGGTAAAGATAAACACGCTCTATTACTTCATTGTTTGTCGAAGATTCCGCAAAAGTGATAAAGTCAAGAATAGAAACAACATAAACGGCTTTTAGTTCATAATTCCAGTATTTCCGACGCGGGGCTTGCTTTCTGATAACATGTGAAGCATAAAATAACACTCTATCCTTAAAATAGGTTTGTTTTCCCAACTGCATTTCTACAATGAAATATTCATTCGTATCGGTAATACATAATAAATCAAATATGGCAGTACGATCTTCGATTTGCTCTCCTAATCCTTCGGTTGCTTGGTATTGGATATCTTTAATACTTGTTCCGACTACATCATTGAGGAAAGCAATCAGCAATTCTTTATTCAGAAATAATTTCTTAAAACCAAAATCAGTTAACGGATTTATATATATCGAATTAACAATTTCGTCTTCTGTTTTTGTTTTTATTTTTGCCATTCGCTCACTTTTTCACAAAATTACAATTTATTTTTTTAACGCCTTTTATTTCATCATAATTTTTTTTTATTACTTCGAATTAGCAAATTTTTTATTATTTTTGCCATTATATTTTTGCTAACTCGAATGTTTCTTTAAAATGAACAGAATTATAAAAAAAGAATTTCTTTCCGAAAACGTAGTCAAATTGGTAGTAGAGGCTCCTCTTATTGCAAGATCCAGAAAAGCGGGGCATTTCGTTATCGTGAAAGTCGGTAAATACGGCGAGCGGATTCCTTTGACTATCGCGGCGGCAGATGTCTCGGCCGGAACAATTACTTTGGTGATTCAAAGAATAGGTAAATCGTCTGCTAAAATTTGCGCACTGAATGAAGGAGAATATATTACCGACTTGGTAGGTCCTTTAGGAAAAGCCACGCATATTGAAAATGTCGGTACGGTTGTTTGTGCCGGCGGAGGCGTAGGTACCGCTCCCATGCTTCCGATTGCGGAAGCCATGAAAAAAGCCGGAAATAAAGTGATTACGGTATTGGCTGCCCGTACAAAAGAATTGATTATCCTCGAAAAAGAGATGAAATCGTTTTCCGACGAAGTGGTTATTATGACCGACGACGGCTCTTACGGTCAGAAAGGATTAGTGACACTCGGCGTAGAACAAATTATTCAACGCGAACCGGTAAATTTGTGCGTAACAATCGGGCCGGCAATCATGATGAAATTCGTTTCTTTGTTGACCCAAAAATACGAAATACCTACCGTCGCTTCATTGAACACCATTATGGTGGATGGTACGGGAATGTGCGGCGCTTGCCGGGTCACGGTCGGAGGGAAAACCCGCTTTGTTTGTGTTGACGGTCCCGAATTTGACGCCCATCAAGTTGATTTCGACGAAATGATGATGCGATTGAATGCCTACAAAGAGTATGAATAAATTAAAAATGAAGATAGTAATATAAGAATATGATTGATACGGAATATATTAAAGCTCGACGAAACGAGCCGTGGCGACAAGAATTACGTAAAGAATTGAAAAATAAAGAGCGAATAGCTATCCCACGTGTGAAAATGCCGGAATTGGACGGTAAATACCGCAGTCGCTGTTATGAAGAAGTGAATTTAGGATTAACGTTAGAGCAAGCCGTACAGGAAGCCAAGCGCTGTTTGGATTGTCCGGAACCCCATTGCATCGAAGGTTGCCCGGTAGAAATCAATATACCCGAATTTATTAAAAACATTGAACGCAACGAGATCTTGGAAGCCGCTAAAACATTGAAAATCACCTCTTCTCTGCCGGCGGTCTGCGGTCGCGTGTGTCCGCAGGAAAAGCAATGTGAAAGTTTGTGTATCCATCTGAAAACGAAAGGCGAAGCGGTCGCTATCGGACATCTGGAACGATTTGCCGCCGATTTCGAACGGGAAAGCGGGAAGATTTCGGTACCTGAAATTGCCGAAAGCAACGGCATCAAAATTGCCGTCATCGGCTCCGGACCGGCCGGATTATCTTTTGCCGGCGATATGGCTAAATACGGTTACGAGGTGTCGGTTTTTGAGGCTTTGCATGAAATCGGAGGCGTTTTGAAATACGGCATTCCCGAATTTCGTTTACCCAATACGATTGTGGATGTTGAAATTGATATTCTGGAAAAAATGGGCGTAAAGTTTATTACGAATTGTATTGTCGGAAAAACCATTTCTTATGAAGATTTACATGAAGCCGGATTCAAGGGTATTTTTATAGCCAGCGGCGCCGGTTTGCCCAATTTTATGAATATTCCCGGCGAAAACTTGGCGGGCGTCTTATCTTCAAACGAATATCTGACTCGCGTCAATTTGATGGGGGCTAACCGTCCGGAATCCGATACGCCGGTTTTTCACGGTAAAAATGTCGCCATCATCGGCGGCGGAAATACCGCTATGGATTCGGTTCGTACAGCACAACGCTTAGGCGCCGAAAAAGCCATGATTGTATATCGACGCTCGGAAGAAGAAATGCCGGCTCGCGTGGAAGAAATTCACCATGCAAAGGAAGAAGGAATTATCTTTATGAATCTTCATAATCCCATTCAATACATCGGAGATGAGAAAGGACATGTCAAACAAATGATTCTTCAGAAAATGGAACTCGGCGAACCCGACGCTTCCGGACGCAGAAGGCCGGTGGAAATTCCGGGCGCCACCGAGACGATTGATGTGGATTTGGTAATCGTTGCCGTTGGCGTATCGCCAAACCCGCTTGTTCCAAAAGCTTTTACGGGATTGAACGTAAGTAACCGGGGAACAATTATCGTTAATCAAGATACTTTACAGACCGATTTACCGGATGTATATGCCGGCGGCGATATTGTTCGGGGCGGAGCAACCGTTATCCTCGCTATGGGAGACGGACGGAAAGCGGCGGCAGGGATGAATGAGAGAATTATAAATTATAAATTATAAATTAACTATTTTCAACTTATATTTCAAATCATTAAAGAGTTACTTGTTTGCAGGAAGAATTTAAGAATATATCAAAAAAATTCCGTAATAAATAAAAAACTCAACACATAAAAAAGTTGTAAAAAAGACCTTTTTGCCGAAATTTTCGGTAGGGAGAGAGAGAAATATATTGATGTAGCAACGCTTAGGCATGCGGGTTGGCAAGTCGGAAAGCGCTGCCTTTTGGCAAGGAGTTCTGACCGACTTAAAGGTTCGTGGGGTTAGAGGATATTTTGATAACCGTTACGGATAACTTGAACGGATTTACCGACACCATCAAAAATGTTTTCCCAGAGTCCACCACTCAGATCTGTGTAGTACATCAAATCCGTAATTTCTATCGTTACGTGGTTTGGAAAGAAAAGAAAGCATTTTCTACGGATTTGAAGAATATTTACAATGCTCCGACAAAAGAGTTGGCAGCTCTGGAATTAAACCTTTTCGAGCAAAAACGGGGCAGTAAATATCCTTATGCGATTCGCTCATGGAGAAACAATTGGTATGCATTGTTTTGCTACTCAATTTAAATTTCCACCAAAGAAATCAACTAATTTTTCAACAATCTGATTCACATATTCCCGTTTCCAGTAGGTTTGTATATGAGTGGCTCCATCAATCAGAAACAGTTCCTTATTTTTGGCATTGATAGCTTTGGAGAACGCTTCATCCGTCATGTATTTTGTATCAGCTTTGCTTCCTGCTATCATTAGCAGGGGTTGCTACGGCTTTAAAACGTTTGTCACTTTGCACAGCTTTTAATGTATAACCACCGCCGCCACAGATGCCCGGAATTCCCAAACGGTTCGCATTGACTCCCGGATATTGAGTAATGAAATCTGCCGCACCATGAATGTCTTCTGTTCGGTATGCCGGGTTATCCGTATGTCGGGATTCTCCGCCGCTTGCACCTTGATAAGCTGCATCGGCAGCAATGGTTATATAGCCTGCTTCTGCGAGGCGTTGTGCATATAATCCGGCAACTTGTTCTTTTATACCGCCATTGGGATGCGCTACTACCACCGCCGGATATTTTGAAGTGTCGTAGCCGGAAGGTGTATAAATATTCGCCGCTATATCTATTCCATTTACTTTATATGTCACCGGATGTATATTCACTTTTCCCGGTATGTTTTCTTTTATAGCGTTTTCATACACCAAACCAAAAGGGTTTTTAGCCTTGGCTTGAGCTGAAGTTATTATACTTGTTGTCATAAACATTCAAACAAAAATAGGACTATATATGAGAAAAAACTTACTTTAATGCAACTCATCATGCTGATTATTGCTATTCATTTTAACCGGTCGCATCAAATGTGAAAAAGTAAGTGAACCCATTTTCCACTTGCCGTTTTCTTTAATATACACTTCGGTTACCATAAAAGCATTTGTAACCGTGTTGCCGCCGACTACTGCTTCCAAGTCAATGTCATTTAATAATATGGCTGTATTGTCAAACATATTGACTATAACCGAATAAACTGCGGCTTTCTTATACCAAATACCGCCGCTTTTAATGGTAACAAGTTCCTGTTGTTTTCCCCAGCTTCCTCCCATGTGAACAAACATAGCTTTCTCATCAAACAGCACATTGAGAGAATCTACATTTTTGTCAGCCATCCAATCCCATTTTTGTTTTGAAAGATTGATGATTTCCTGTTGTTCAAGCGTGTTGTTTGCGGCTGTTTGAATTGTTTCCGCCGGCGGTTGCTGTGCGTAAGACCATTGCGCACTTACGAATATTAAAAATAGTCCGAGCATTGAAATTTTCATATTTTTTTAATTTAAAATTTATATAATTGCTTAACGATTAATCATTTTTTGCGACTCCTCATTATAACGGGCGCCTTTTACTTGAAATTGAGCAACTGTATTGTTGATTTCTTTGAGGTCATTCGCCGTTAAATCAATTTCAACAGCTCCGAGATTCTCTTCCAAGCGATGTGCTTTGGTTGTGCCCGGAATAGGAACTATCCAAGGCTTTTGTGCAAGAAGCCAAGCAAGAGCTATCTGAGCATTTGTTGCATTCTTTTCTTTAGCAATTCCATTAAGCAGATCAACTAATACTCGATTGGCTTTTCGATTTTCGTCCGAAAAACGAGGTACAGTGTTACGAAAATCATTTTTATCGAATTGCGTATGCTCGTCAATTTTTCCCGTTAAAAATCCTTTGCCTAAAGGACTGAAAGGCACCAATCCGATGCCTAATTCTTCCAATGCAGGTATTATTTCTTTTTCGGGTTCCCGCCACCAAAGCGAATATTCGCTTTGCACCGCAGTTACAGGCTGAACGGCATTCGCTCTACGAATAATTTGTTCGCCTGCTTCCGATAAGCCGAAGTGTTTTACTTTTCCTTCTTTAATTAAATCTTTCACCATACCTGCAACATCTTCAATGGGAACATTCGGGTCAACACGATGCTGATAAAGCAAGTCAATCACATCTGTTTTCAAACGTTTCAGCGCAGCTTCCGTAACAGCTCTGATGTTTTCGGGGCGGCTATCCGTTCCTAAAGCCGTTTTCCCTTCTTTGAAACCAAATTTTGTAGCAATTACTACTTCATTGCGAAAAGGTCGTAAAGCTTCGCCCAGCAGTTCTTCATTTGCATAAGGACCGTATGCTTCAGCGGTATCAAAAAAAGTAATACCAAGCTCGTAAGCCTTTCTTATCAAATGGATAGCTTCATTTTTTCCCGTTGCGAAACCATAACCGAAACTTAGCCCCATACAACCCAAACCGAGAGCGGAAACTTCCAATCTGCTTTTGCCTAATTTTCTTTTTTGCATATTTTTATTGATAAAATATTTTGTACAAAGGTCTTGATATTTTTATATCCATACTGTATATAGATTACGGTTTTATTTACCATTATTACGGATAAAAATATTTATTGATAAAGTAATGACTAAATGCAGTATTTTTGCGGTAAAAAAATAACATCGGGATATTATGATACGATTTGAGAAAATTTGCGATTACAACACATTCAATAATAATGAAACACTACACCCGCTGGTGAGTGTTGTTGATTTGTCGAAGGCAAGCCCGCGGCAGGGTTCAAAAATGTATTTTGGATTTTATACCATATTTCTGAAAGATGTGAAATGCGGAGACATAATGTATGGAAGACAAACGTATGACTATCAAGAAGGTACATTAGTTTTTCTTGCGCCGGAGCAAGTGGCGGGCGTGGACAGTAATGGCGAAACGTATCAACCGAAAGGTTATGCGCTGGTATTTCATCCCGATTTGATATACGGCACTGCATTAGGAAGACATATTCAGGATTATTCTTTTTTTAGTTACCAATCCAATGAAGCATTACACTTGTCGGAGCGTGAAAGAATACATACAGTCGAAAGTTATTGATATGGCTAAGGAAAGAATATTTGATCATAGCAAATCAGTCAGCCAAATTGCTTATGAACTCGGTTTTCAGTATCCTCAGCATTTTACTCGTTTGTTTAAACAAAAAGTCGGGCAATCGCCCAATGAATACAGAACAGTAAAAAATTCCTAAATAATCTAAGGTGTAATGGATTGATCAGATATTAGTAATGAATTGTATATTACTTTCGCGCCTTTCACTCAACATCTTTTCAATATTTACGGAAAGAAACTCTTCTATTATCAAGTAGAAGAATAAAAGCAGTCAAGTTAATTGAAACCATATTCATCAAAAAGTCAAAATGGAATTCCAATTGAGCGATTGACAAAAAACCAAACAAGCAATACTGCCTTTTAACTTATATTCTCCCGCACTTTCTTTAAAAACTCACCCATCGCTTGCGAATCTCTTGCATTGATGATTCCCAATAAATGAGCCAGTTCTTTCCGGATTTGTTCCAATTGTGCGGGCGTTCTCGGATTAAAGAGAATTTCCGTTAACAAATAGTCGTCTTCCGAAAGTAAGCCGCGAGCAACATCCATGTGCTTTTTAAAAGTTGTTCCAGGCGCTTCCTGGTGTTTCATTACCGAAGCAAAAACCAAAGTGGAAGCAAACGGAATAGATAGCGAATAAGCTATCGTTTCGTCGTGCTCGTCGAACGTGTATTCGAATATATTCAATTTCAACGAACGATATAAGTCGCGAAAGAAAACTTTTCCCAGATGTGAAGATTCCGAAATAATAATGGCGTTTTCGGAAGAAAGATTTCCTAAATTGGCAAATGTCGGCCCGAACATCGGATGCGTAGAAACGAAAGGTCTTTTCACTTCATCATAAAATTCCTTTAATCCGGTTTTTACGGAAGCGATGTCGGAGATAATGCAGGTTTCCGGAATATATGGAAGCGCTTGACGGAAAGCTTTAATCGTATATTGCACTGTGGCTGCATTGATCAAGATTTCCGGTTTGAAATCGGACATTTCCTGCAAATGATTCATTCGAATGCAATTGTAAGTAAAGCGCAGCCTTTCCGGATTCGGATCAAAAATTGCTACTTCGTGTTGGAAACTTAAAACATCGGCAAAGAACGCGCCCATTTTCCCTGCTCCTAAAATTTGTATTTTCATTTTTATTACTTATTGATTTAATACTTATTGATTTAATACTTCGATTTGTTGCCGGATTGATTCTTCATGAATGGCTTCCAGCACGGTTTTCATAAACTCGGCTCCCATTCCCATATTCACGGCGACAGACGTTCTTTTTTCTAAGATTTCATCGTATCGAACGGTTTGAAGTACAGGCATGTTGCGCTCTTTTTTATATTGTCCTATTTCCCGTGAAATGCGCATTCGTTTGGCTAAGACAGCCAAAAGTTCATCGTCAATTTCGTCAATTTGCTTGCGCAGTTCGTTCAGATTTTCGGTGGTCTGCTTGGTATCGCGGATTACGAGCATATTCAAGATATACGATAATACATCCGGCGTAAGCTGCTGTTCTTTATCGCTCCATGCATTATCCGGATCGCAATGCGATTCGATAATCAAACCGTCGTAATTTAAATCCATGGCTTGTTGACACAAAGGGGCGATTAGTTCTCTTTTTCCGCCGATATGGCTGGGATCGGAAAGCAAAGGCAAATTCGGAATACGCCGCTTCAACTCAATCGGAATGTGCCATTGCGGAAGATTACGATATATTTTTTTGTCATACGAACTGAAACCCCGATGAATCACGGCGATTTTCCGCAGACCTGCATTATAAATCCGTTCGATAGCGCCAATCCATAATTCCAAATCGGGATTCACCGGATTTTTGATTAGAACCGGTCCCATAAAACCCGTAATTTTCAACGCATCGGCAATTTCCTGCACGGCAAAGGGATTGGCGGACGTTCTTGCTCCGATCCATAACATATCTATGTTATGTTTAACGGCTTCAATGACATGGTTTTTAGTTGCCACTTCGGTTGCCGTGTACATACCCGTTTCTTTTTTAACATGCTGTAACCAAATAAGTCCCGGAAGTCCGACCCCTTCAAAACCACCCGGTTTGGTACGAGGTTTCCAGACGCCGGCACGAAAAATTCTGATGTCTTTTTGGGCTAATTCCCGGGCGGTAGTCATCACTTGCTCTTCGGTTTCCGCACTGCAAGGTCCTGCAATGATCAGCGGCCGTTGCTCGCTGATTCCGGGTAATAAAATGGATTCAAATTCCATAGTTTTATCAATTTATTAAAATTATCTTTTTATCTGCTCTTTATTCTAATCAACGCTTCTTGCAATTGTTCATCTTTACAGCAAAGCGAAATACGAATGTAATTGTTCCCGTTGCTGCCGAAAATAAATCCGGGAGTAATAAAAACCCGGGCTTTGTACAATATTTCGTCCGCTAAGGTCTCACTGTTCTTATATTCAGGAGGAATTTTTCCCCAAAGAAACATACCGGACTGTTTCGGATCAAACCGACAATGCAATGTTTCCATAATTTCTTCCGCTATTTTACGACGCTGACGATAGATTTTATTCATTCGCTCGTACCATTCTTTGGGCGCTTGCAACGCTTGAGCGGCAGCCAGCATCATCGGTTTGAACTGTCCGCTGTCTATATTACTTTTCACTTTCAAAATCCATTGGACAAATTGCGGATTGGACGCCAGCATTGCTATGCGCCAACCGGGCATATTTTGCGACTTACTCAAGGAATTCATTTCAATACAAATTTCCTTCGCTCCATCTATTTCCAAGATGCTCATCGGATGATCGTTCAAAATAAAACTGTAGGGATTGTCGTTGCAAATAACGATGCCGTATTTTCGCCCGAAATCAACCAATTGTTGATACAGTTCCTTGGTGGCGGGAGCTCCGGTCGGCATGTGCGGATAATTGACCCACATCAATTTAATATTCGATAGATCCGTTTTTTCCAATACCTCGAAATCCGGTTGCCAATCGTTTTTTTCTTTCAAGTCGTAAGGAACAATTGTCGCTTCCACTAAATTACTGACTGAACTGTAAGTAGGATAACCGGGATTGGGAACCAATACACCGTCGCCCGGATTCAGAAAGGCCAAAGAGATATGCAATATGCCTTCTTTTGAACCGATTAGCGGTTGAATTTCTGTATTGGGATTCAAATCAACCCGATACCATTTTTTATACCAATCGGCAAATGCCCGACGCAGTTCGGGAATACCGACATAAGGTTGATAACCATGCGTATCGGCTTGATGCGCCGATTGACACAGTACTTCAATCGCATCTTCGGAAGGCGGCAAATCGGGACTTCCCACGCCGAGGCTGATCACATCCAAACCTCGCTCATTCATCTCTGCAATCTCTTTCAATTTTTTTGAAAAATAGTATTCGCTTACCGCATTAATTCGTCTTGCCGGATCTATTGTCTTCATAATTCATAATTCATAATTTCTAATACATAATTCATAATTTTTAATTCTTTTCCTTATATTCCCCTAAGATTCGAAATTCCTTCGTTAAAGGACGAACTGCATCTAAACCCTGCTTGTATTTCAACAGGTTTTTGAAAGTCAAATCCACATAAAACAAATATTCCCATTCTCGTCCGAGAATCGGGAGCGATTGGATTTTTGTCAGATTGATATCATAAAATGAAAGGATTGTCAATACTTTAGATAAACTTCCCTCGGTATGCGGAAGAGTAAAAACGACGGATGTTTTGTCAATTTCCGAATCTTTGACCAATTCTTCGGCCAACCAACGATTGGCTATCAGCAGGAAACGGGTAAAATTTCGTTTGTTGGTTTCGATGCCTTCTTCCAAAACTTTCAAACCGTATAATTCAGCGGCGTATCGGCTGCAAATGGCGGCATGTCCTTGCAGTTTGTTTTCGGCGATATTCTTTGCGCTTAACGCCGTATCTTCTTCTTCAACAATCTTAATATGAGGTAAGGTATTCAAGTAATCGGCGCATTGCATCAAGGCAATGGGATGCGAATTGACTTCGACAATTGTTTTTATCGTATCTTCCGGCAGGGCGGCCAGACTATGGGAAATATGCAGTTTTTGTTCGCCTGCCACAACCAAATCGCTTTCGCGAATCAATTCGTAGTTCTGCAATAAACTGCCGGCAATCGTATTTTCGATAGCCATAATGCCGATTAAATTCGGATCTCGTCTCACCGTTAAAATTACGTCTTTAAACTGATTACAAGGTTGTATTTCAATTTCTTCCTTATAATTTTCTTCAAAATACTTGCGGGCGGCTATATCGTGATAAGCGCCTTTAATTCCTTGAATAGCTACTGTTTTCATATTGTTTGTTTTATTCAAAAAAAAATCCCGTCATTTTACTGACAGGATTTTTTATTTTTATTTTTTCTTAATTTCCGTTTTTATCATACAAAATCCTGTCTTACTTTTTATTAAAGTAAAAATAATAATAGGAATATGTAAAATAAAACCAATGCATCAATTACTTTTTGTAAAATAATGCTGCAAATATACAACTTTTTTTAATATTGCAAGCAATTATCGTGATTTTTTTAGCAACCGCATCAAAAGCTTGTGATTTTTTTGAGATACCCAATATCTAAGGCGGCTTTTTTCAAAAAAACAATAAGCGGCCAAAGCAAAAAACAGGTTCATTACGAAGTTATGTATGGCACAATAACAGGTGTGTTCTATCTCGCAAATATTTTCCAACTCACCAGCCGTTTTTCCATATTACTTTTAATATCCGTTACCACGTGAACACTGGTGTTGAAAAGAATTTCAAAAAGCGAAGACGAAATATATCCCTTGTTCTAAAAAGTTTTTTAGTCAGTGTTTTAGGTATTTGTTGGTACTAATCGTTTACATTTCATGATGCAAGATAGAAGGATAGCAGTTTCCCCTTGTTGTTACAAATCAAATGCCATATTGAAACCGTAAAACCAGCCCATAGTATTTTTACCGCACTTGGCAATACTCCGAAAATCAGTTAAAAAAATTTAAGGTGTTATAAAAAAATCATAGCATTTCAAACTTTTTCTTATCCATGGGAATGAAGATTTTATGCCCAAAATTATTTTTACTACCTTTGTACTCCAAATCAGAAACAAATAAAACATATAAACAATACGAGCAATGGCAGTAGAAATTAAAGAGTTAACATCAAGGAGCGAGAATTATGCGCAGTGGTACAACGATTTGGTAATAAAAGCCGACTTGGCCGAAAATTCGGCGGTTCGCGGATGCATGGTCATTAAACCTTACGGCTA
>JGI24699J35502_11133754_pt1 | contig 14847 bp, 11 predicted proteins | sample TergutMp193P4_FD_35502 | JGI IMG/M metagenome (IMG submission 35502) | reverse complement strand
TACACAGCGGAATAAATGGTAACGCAGTTACCAGCGCATCCCTAATCGCTGGTTCAATATCGGCAAAATCCCCATCAAGAACGGCCAAATCCTCGCCGTCATCGGCCTCATCGCCTGCTGCGACGGCTTGGGCCGCCCGTTCGGGATAGACGAAAAGTTCGTTGACGCGTGCGGTAATGGTTTCGGTTATCGGGTCAAGACAACGCGAACATTCCCCGACAGCGGTGCCCCGCACCACGCCGGAAACTAGGATGCCCTCGAGAACGGCCTCCAAGCGCAGCCCTACCGTTAGCGGCGAACCCGGTGGGATGCCGATCATCGAGTTCCCTAAATCGGCTGGCGCAGGCACCACCTTTTTGAACTCGGCCATGGTACCGGGCCGCCGCGCCAGCTCATGGGTGTCGAGCACTAGGTCAGAGATGGGGGGCATAGTTCCAGTTGACATAGCGTTCATCCTACCTTGCATCCGACATTGAACGCCCAACTTGCAGCCCTGACTTGCAGCCCTGACTTATGGCGGCCCGATGCTAGCGCCCACGGCCACCGCCGCCGCTGCGTGGCAGCATGTTGGTAGCCGTCACGCTTCCCCAAGTCGTGCCACCCACGTCAAGTGAATAAGCGCTACCGGGCACCACGTCCGCCGACGTAAAAGCGAGCTCGTCGGTAGTGTCGGACAGCGTAAAGCTGCCTAGCGCGTTACCACTAGGTCCAATCACGCTCACCGTCGGCCCCGCCCCTGAGCCGGTGGTAGTGATCCAACCTTGCCCCTGAGTGACAACATCATTGGTGGTCGGGTTGCCCGCAATCAACATCGTGCCGCCCGTCAGCGTAACCGTGCCATTTGCGTCAATGCCGCCCGAACCGCGCCCGCCCGTGCTGGTTTCCAAGATGGTGGTGCCGCCCGTCACCAGTATCAGGCCGTTGGAGTCGAATCCGTCGGTGATGCCAACTGCGTGCAGGTTGCCGCCGGTTATGGACAGCGCCGCGCCTACTTGGTTAGCGTTGGAATCTTGACCTTGAACGGTGGCGTTTAGCGCATCCTCCCCGCTGATGATGTCTAGCTTCCCACCGCCGAGGTTGATATTCGCCGCCTCAATGCCTTCGCCCGTCGCGCTGATGGTCACTTCGCCGCCGTCCATCACAAAATCGGTGATGGCGTCAATGCCGTCCGATGCAGCGCTGATGTTCACCACGCCGCCGCGAATCGCGATATATCCGGTTGCCGGGTCGCTCTGGCTATTCGCCGCCAATCCGTCATCGCCAGTTTGGGCGCTGACGGTGCCACCCGTGATAACTAAAAAGTCCTCCGCTGCGATGGCCTCATCGACGGCGCCGATGTTAATGGTGCCGCTCGTGATCACTAAGCCAGCAGCCGCGCTGATGCCATCGTTCCAATTCGCCACTATAGTTAAGCTGCCGGTGCCCGAGATAACAGCGTCCGCTTTGGTGTAAAGCGCGGCGTCGGGCTGGCTGCCGTCCTGAGGTGGCGCGGAGTTGCCGAGCCCCGCCACTAGCCGGTTGCTGCTGCCCGGTTCGAGATAGATTGCCGCAGACGCGGCGTTGGTTATTTGCAGAGGCGCACCGGTGGCCGATCCGATGTCGGCTCCGTCCAATATCAGCCGGAATGCCCCCGGCGTGTCCACCACAACTTGGCCGTCTGGCAGCGTGCCGGTCACGCGGTAGTTGCCCGGCTGGCTGATGGTGACTACGTTGTCTTGGACGCCGACGCCGGTGCCGGTCGCCGCTGCTGCTGGTGCTGCCGCAAGATCGATTACTACCTCGGCACTGGCCTCCCATCCAGCGGCGCCCAAGGTGGCCAGCGGGAAATAGTCTCGATTCCACCCGAGTACCTCGTCGGCGGAGAGGCCGGCCATATTTACTGGGCGCTCGCCGGTTGGCCTAGTTGGCATTTCGGTGGACTGACTGCCGCTTGCTGCTGGGAGGTGCGACTCGTCCGACCCGGTTGACCCGTCTGAGGCGTCTGGCCCGTTTGACCCGTTTGACCCGTTTGGCCCGTTTGGCCCAGTAGCCGGACTCGCGGGCGCCAAGGTGGGATTAGCCGCCACTCCTTGCTCGCTCTCGATTCCGACAGGGTTAAGCGCATTAGGATTTGGCGGATTTGCTGCGCACCCCACCAAAGCGCAAGCGACTACGCCGCCCACCGCGAAAGTACCCAAGGCCCGCAAAGTCCGCACCATAAAGCCCCACCCTACCAGCCCGGTCGCGAGGCGCCGTGGTACGGCAGGCCGCAGGTTCAATCGGAGCCAATCCCGGCCCCCATCGGCTCCGCGTGCGCTGGCTCACAAGCGAATGGCGGCAAACTGGTTGGGTGACAAATGCCGCACCCCGGTTCGAAACGATGCTGAACACCAACCCCAAGGGGGGCACGCCCGGCGTGTTCACCGCCGAAACCGGCCTAGCCACCATCCGCACGCCAATTACGTTAGGCGAAATCACCCCCGGCGTCGGGCTGGCCAATGCCTTGAAGCAAACCCCCGCTGAGGTGATCGAAACCATGAAGGCGTCCGGCATGAAGGGCCGTGGCGGTGCTGGGTTCCCGGCGGGTATGAAGTGGGAATTGGCGGCCAAAGCCGAGTCCAAGGATGGGCGGCGGTTCATCATCTGCAACGCCGATGAGGGCGAACCCGGCACATTTAAAGACCGCGTACTACTGAGCGTATTACCGGACTTGATTTTTGAGGGCATGACAATCGCCGGTTATGCCGTGGGTGCGCATGAAGGCATCGTTTATTTACGCGGGGAATACATCTACATTCTGGATGAGCTTGAGGAAGTATTGGCACGACGCCGGGCCGAGGGGTTATTGGGTTCAGATGTTTCCGGCAGTGGGTTCGCTTTTGATATTCGCATTTTCTTAGGCGCTGGTGCTTATGTGTGTGGGGAGGAAACCGCGTTAATCGAAAGCATTGAGGGGCGGCGCGGTGAGCCACGGAATAGGCCGCCATTCCCGGTAGAAAGTGGCTTATTTGGGGCGCCGACCATCGTTAATAACGTGGAAACGTTTGGGTGGGCTTCCGCGATTTTCGCGCGGGGTCCACAATGGTTCGCGGCTATTGGTACCGGGCAATCTACTGGCCCCAAGATGTTATCGATTTCTGGCGATGTGCGAAATCCCGGCGTTTATGAATTTCCGTTGGGCGTCTCTATTCGGGAGTTATTGGCGGCTTGTGGCGGTGAGGATGCCAAGGCCGTTATTGTGGGTGGGGCTTCTGGCACTTGTGTGCCCGCCGAGGATTTTGACCGCGCTATTTCTTATGAGGACGTTTCGACGGGTGGCGCCATTATTGTGTTAGGCCAATGGCGAGATTTATTGGAAGTTGCCGAAAACTTGCAATGGTTTTTCGCTAATGAGAGTTGTGGGCAATGCGCGCCCTGCCGCGTTGGTACGCGCAAGTTGCTTAATGGCATTCGGAATTTGCGTAATGGCCGTAGTTCGACTGCCGAATTGCGGGATTTGGTGAAGCTCGGGGAATCCATGGAGTTTGCCTCTAAGTGCGGTTTGGGGCAATCGGCACCGTCGGTCTTTTTATCTTTGGTGCGCAGTTTTGAGTCAGAGGTTCTCGGGCATATTCCACATTCGGCGCGGGAGGATCAGGCGGCAGCCGATATCGCGGCTTCGATTGACGATGCCGATCGCGATTTCGCGGCGGTGGCGACGGCGGCGGCTAAGCACGCAATGTTTATTCCGGCTGATGCCCGTGGGCTAAAGGCGCGATGATGCAGGGCTTAACATTTTCCGGCAATCGCAGGCTTGATTTTTTCCGTCATTGCGGACTCGACTTTTCCCGTCATTGCAGGCTCGACTTTTCCCTTCATTGCGGGTTCGACTTTTCCCGTCATAGCGGGCTTGATTTTTTCCGTCATTGCGGGCTTGACCCGCAATCTCACGATGAGGATGCATAACGATGGTAGATATTTCAGTATCAGGTGATTTAACGAAAGACCACAGCACGGTACGAGCCGACAGCGCCGCGCCGCTGGTCACGCAGGCCACCCCGCGCGCTACCAGCTTCGGGTCGGGTAGCCACCCCTTAGGCGTCGGCAGCCCTCGTCCGCCCAAGGGAGATAAACCCAAGCCCACCGTCATCGTGTCCATCGACGGCCATAAAGTCGAAGTACCCGCTGGCACTTCCATTTTGACCGCCGCGCAAATGTGTGGTCGGCGTATCCCCACGTTATGCCATCATCCCGATTTACCCGATGTCGGGGTGTGCCGCATATGCGTGGTAGAGGTAGAAGGTCAATGGGCGTTGCAAGCTGCTTGCGCATATCCGATAACTCGGCCCATTAACGTTAAAACGTATTCGCGGCGCGTGCGACAAGCCCGCACTAATGTAGTTGATTTGTTATTGTCGGAGCATTATGGCGATTGCCGTACGTGTGGCCGCAGCGGCAACTGCGAATTGCAAGATTTAGCGCAAGAATACGCTTCCGACCATGATCGCTTTGGGGTGGTGCAAGCGCCAACGCGGCCATTCGACTTCTTTGGTCCGGCGATTATCCGCGATATGAATAAGTGTGTCCATTGCACGCGCTGTATTCGCACTTGTGCCGATTTACAGGCCGTCGAAGCGCTCGGAGTGTTGAATCGTGGCGATACGGTCACGATGTCCACGTTCGGCGCGCTGCCAATTTCGGAAACCGTGTGTGTGTCTTGCGGCCAATGTATCGATCGCTGCCCAACTGGTGCGTTAGTGGAGATGGACGACACAAACCGGGTGTGGCGGGCATTGGAGGATCCTGATAAGCATGTGGTAATTCAGATCGCTCCGGCACCGCGCGCGGCGTTGGGTGAGGAATTTGGGTTAGCGCCCGGTACGGCGGTCACTTGGCAGATGACTACAGCGTTACGCGAGCTCGGTTTTGATGGCGTATTTGATACCAGCTTCACGGCCGACCTCACGGTTATTGAGGAAGTCACCGAACTACTAGAGCGCTTACATGAGAATCTAGTTAAGGATGACCACTCGCGGCCCTTACCGCAATTCACCTCTTGCAGCCCGGGTTGGGTAAACTTCCTCGAAAAAAGATATGCCCGTTATTTGGATCACACCTCTAGCTGCAAATCCCCGCAGCAGATGTTCGGCGCGTTAATGAAAACATTCTATGCCGATAAACTTGGGCTAGACCCGGCTAACATCTTTACCGTTTCGCTAATGCCCTGTACCGCGAAAAAGGGTGAAGCAGCGCGGCCCGAAATGCGCAGTTCCGGGTTCCGTGATGTGGATGCGGTACTGACTACCCGCGAAATTGCCCGGATGATCAGGCAAAATGGTGTCCACCTGCCCGACCTGCCCACCTCCGACTTTGACGACCCGTTTGGCACGGCCACGGGCTCCGGCGTTATCTTTGGCGTCTCCGGCGGCGTGATGGAGGCCGCGCTGCGCACCGCCATTGAACTGCTGACCGGCAATCCGGTGGAAAAGCTATTCTCTAACGCCGACATTAATCCGGTGCGCGGGTTTAGTGGCGTAAAGCAAGTCGAATTGACGTTGCCAAACGAGTTAGGGCCAGTACCACCATTACTAGCCGGGCGTTTTGATAATTTCGATTTCCTCAAAGGCGCAACTTTGAAACTGGCTGTCGTGCATGGCACCGCAAACGCCAAAGCAGTTATGAAAGATATTGCCGAGGGTGGCGCCTTTAGTGAATTCCACTTTATTGAGTTCATGGCTTGTCCGGGTGGTTGTCTATCTGGCGGTGGGCAACCAATTCCGACTAACGCAGCGATCCGCGCTGCCCGTGCCGAAGCCCTGTACGGCGAGGACCTCCACGCTGGCCGCACGCGCGGCGACAGTGTGTTAGTGGGCCAGCGCCGGGGTGTCCGCAAGAGCCACCAAAACAGTGCCGTGCTGAGTCTGTATAGCGGATTCTTGGCAGACGGCCCGTGCGGCCATAAGAGCCACGAACTACTCCACACCCAGTACACCCCGCGCAATACCTTCATGGACGTGCCAAACACAACCCTCGAAGTGGTGGCGTAATGGATGCGGGGATGTGCTGGCGCCGCGTGCTGTTGGTATGCAACGTGAGTTTGGAGTGGAATAACGTGGGGTTGGGGAATGAGGTAAGCGCAAGATGAGTAATTATGTCCACGGCGGTTCAGGTAAATCAACAATAGATGAGCCCTTAGTGCCAGAGGCGCAACATTTAGCGGGTGCCGACAAAACGGGCGAGGGCCGGTTCGTACCCGATGCCATGCCCGATTTGGAAACCGCACACCTCGCCATCGATACCGAGATTGACCAAGCCGGAGACGACGAGAACGGCAACTGGGGTGAGCTCTCTGATGAGTCCGTGGTCGAGCAACTTCGCAATGGCGAGTTTCAAGCCGACCATATCCCACCAGCGAACGGCGTCAACCCCAGCCGGGAGTATGAACTGGCTCGTGACCACGAGGCCTTGACCGACCGGCAGTTCATCAGTCAATCCAGCGAGGAAACTCGGTTCCCACCGGAGGTCTTAGCAGCCAACGCCGACCTAATCGCCGACATTAACGACCTCACCACTCAATACGGCACTCACCGCAGCGCGCTCCTGCCCATTCTGGAGGGCTTGCGCGACCGACGCCGGCAAATCAACGCCGTCGCCATGCAAGTGGTGGCCGACCGGCTGGGCATCGCCGCTGTTGATGTGGAAGGCGTGGTGACGTTCTACCACTTCTTGGGGCGGCAACCGACCGGCAAGCACGTCATCCACGTCTGTCGCACTATCAGTTGTGCGCTTAAGGGGATGGAACAAGTGGTGCAACGCCTAGAACGAGAGACTGGCGTTTCGATGGATCAAACCACCGCCGACGGCGCCGTCACCTTAGAATGGGCGAACTGCATCGGCTTGTGCGACCAAGCGCCAGCGATCCTAGTTGACCGCGCCGCCGTCGGCCCAGTCACCCCCGACCAAGCCGCCAACATCATCGCGATGCTCCGGTAGTAGCGACGAAAGCGGCATCGCTGCAACACAGCAGACCGCCGCCACAGACGCATTTCGAATCGAAATGGCATCAGGCGTGCCCAGATGCAAGGCGGAGCGAAGCGCCGGGCAGGCGAAAAATCTGCACTTGAGCCTACGAAATGTGTTTGTGGCGGATGCAATGCAAGGCGGAGCGGTTTATACCACGTAAATCGGCGTCAGAAGCGCTGCAATGCAAGCCGGAGTTGGAGGAAGCGGTAGGAGAACTACCGCGACGGAAGCGAAGCGCAGCAGAACACACCAGCCATGAAATGTGGTTGTGGCGGATGCAATGCAAGGCGCGTAAGCGCAGCAGGTAGGAGAACTACCTGCAAGCGGCAGCAACGCAGCAGTGCGCCGCCACAGACGCATTTCACTAGAAGTTGATCATGTGGCCGGTTATCCCGTGTACTGCTTCTAGGATGCCTTCGCTGAGGGTGGGGTGGGTGTGAATATTGCGGGCGACCTCGTCGGCGGTCAAGTCCCACTTCTGGGCGAGCGTCAACTCGGGCAGCAACTCGGACACCTGTGGGCCAATCATGTGGGCGCCGAGCAACTCATTATGCTTGGCATCGGCCACCACTTTGACGAACCCGACGCCCTCGCCCAACCCTAGCGCCTTGCCGTTGGCGGCGTACGGGAACTTGGAAACCTTGACGTCGTAGCCCTCGTCACGGGCTTGCTGCTCGGTCAGGCCGAACGACGCCACCTGCGGGTTGCAGAACGTGGCGCGCGGCATCATCCGGTAGTCACCGAGCGTCATAGTTTCGGCACCGGCGATGGTTTCGGCGGCGACCACGCCTTGCGCTTCAGCGACATGGGCGAGCATCAGTTTGGCGGTGACATCACCGATGGCATAAACGCCGGGCACGTTGGTGCGCATCCGGTCGTCAATGGCGATGGCGCCCCGGTCGGTCAGCGCGACGCCGGTGTTTTCTAGGCCGTAACCGGAAACGTTGGGGGCAAAGCCGACGGCCATTAAGACCTTATCGACGATAAGCTCGCCGGGTGCGCCCGTCTTGGCATCGGTATAAGTAACCAAAACGTCAGAGCCACGATCTGTTACCGATTGCACGGCGGTGGAAGTCAAGATATTAACGCCCATTTTCTTATAGGCTTTGGTGATTTCGGCGGAAACGTCGGCATCCTCATTAGGCAATGCCCGGTCAAGGAATTCGATAATGGTGACATCAACGCCGTAATTCTTGAGCACATAAGCGAATTCCATGCCGATAGCCCCGGCACCGACAATAGCGATGGAACGCGGGAGGTCGCGTGTCAAGATTTGCTTTTCATAAGTGACGACATTGTCGGATAATTGGACGCCGGGCAATAACCGTACGGCTGAACCTGTGGCGATAATGACGTTATCGGCGGTAATGGTATCTTGACCACCATTGCTGAGGGCGACGTTTATGGTCTTGGCATTGTCGCTCAGTCGAATATTACTTGGATTGTGCACAAAGGTGCCGCGTCCGTTAATTTCGGTAATCTTATTCTTTTTCATCAGGCCGTGGATGCCCTTGACCAGTTGATCGGCCACCCGGCGGGAGCGATCGAATGCGGCGCCAAAGTCCATCGAAACTTGCCCGTGGATGCCGTACTTTTCGGCATCGTGCGTCAAGGTGTGCGCGAGTTCAGCATTGTGCAATAACGCCTTGGATGGGATACACCCGACGTTCAGGCAGACACCACCCCAGTATTTCTCTTCAATAACGGCGGTTTTTAGCCCGAGTTGGGCGGCGCGAATTGCTGCCACATAACCGCCAGGACCGGCGCCGAGAACCACTACGTCAAAATGCTGAGCCATAAGCACAGCATATTACCATAATCTGCGCGCAACTACCCCGAGTCGTCCACCCGACGACTGGCGTTCCTTGGCCAGACCCATCATTCGTCCCTACCCCTCATACCACCCCGGAATTGCGGGCTTAAACTACGTCATTGCGGGCTTGACCCGCAATCTCCCCTAGGGCGGCATGAGATGCCGGGTCAAGCCCGGCATGACGGGGGAAGGGCGGCATGAGATGCCGGGTCAAGCCCGGCATGACGGGGGAAGGGCGGCATGAGATGCCGGGTCAAGCCCGGCATGAGGAGGGAAGGGCGGCATGAGATGCCGGGTCAAGCCCGGCAAGACGGGGGAAGGGCGGCATGAGATGCCGGGTCAAGCCCGGCAAGACGGGGGAAGGGCGGCATGAGATGCCGGGTCAAGCCCGGCATGACGGGGGAAGGGCAGCATGAGATGCCGGGTCAAGCCCGGCAAGACGGGGGAAGGGCAGCATGAGATGCCGGGTCGAGCCCGGCATGATGATGGTACATGCTGGGTGGGCGGTTACAAATCAGTCGCGGGCGGATTCTACTGGGAGTTCTGGCCAGTGCTTGGCGGGTAGGGTGGTTGGGCGCCACGATTCTCGATGGGCTTCAAAGTCCGCTATTTCCTGCTGCTGTTTGAGGGTGAGCGAGATGTCGTCTAAGCCTTCCATGAGGCGCCAGCGCGTGTACTCGTCTAACTCGAACGGCACGGCGAAACCGTCGCGCGTGTCGTCGCCAACGGTCGCGGTGCGGCTGGTCAGATCCACCGTCACCTTAGCGCCGGGGTGCTCCTCCAAGTATGCCCACATCCGTTCGGTGTCCTCGGGCGAGATGACACCGGCCACGAGCCCCTGCTTACCGGCGTTGCCCCGGAAAATGTCAGCAAACTTGGGAGCGAGCACCACCTTGAATCCGTAGTCTTTCAGCGCCCAGACGGCGTGCTCGCGGGACGAGCCGGTGCCGAAATCGCGCCCGGCCACCAGCACTGAACCGTCGCGGTAGGGCTCTAGGTTCAGCACAAAGTTGGAGTCGCCACGCCACGCCGCAAACAAGGCATCGTCGAATCCGGTGCGGGTGACGCGTTTTAGGTAAACGGCGGGGATGATTTGGTCGGTGTCCACGTTAGTACGCCGCAACGGGACGCCGGTGCCGGTGTGAGTAGTGAAGGTTTCCATATTGGTTCCTTTGGGGTGAGATTGCGGGTCAAGCCCGCAATGACGGAGAGGTCAAGCCCGCAATGACGGAGGGGTCGAGTCCGCAATGACGGAGGGGTCGAGTCCGCAATGACGGAGGGGTCGAGTCCGCAATGACGGAGGGGTCGAGTCCGCAATGACGGAGGGTGGGGATGGTTTCGACAGGCTCAACCACCGAGAGTGGCTCACCCGACAATTTTAAGTCTTTCCTAATGTTTTATGGCAGCGTTTTTACGCTGTCATAAAACATTTGGAATAGGCACGGGGGCGGCGCCGTCGAAGCCGGGGGCGGGGTAGCCAGCCAGTGGCGAGCCGTCGAAATCGGCCACGGAAACGCCATCGGGCAGTTCCAAGTCGGTAACGGACGACAGCGTGCCTCGGATGGCAGTAGCGGCTGCGACCAGCGGCGACACCAAATGTGTGCGCCCACCCTTGCCTTGCCGCCCCTCAAAGTTGCGGTTGGAGGTGGACGCCGACCGCTCCCCCGGCGCCAGCTGGTCAGGGTTCATGCCCAAGCACATCGAGCAGCCGGCGTTGCGCCATTCAGCACCAAACTCTTTGAATATCAGGTCGAGCCCCTCGGCTTCGGCCTGCAACCGCACCCGCGCAGACGCTGGCACCGCCAGCACTCGCACATTGGGCGCCTTGACCCGCCCCTTAATCACCTTAGCAATAGAGCGTAAATCCTCAATGCGCCCGTTAGTACAAGAACCCATAAAGACGGTATCCACCGCAATATCGCGTAACGGCTGCCCCGGCGCTAAGTCCATATATTGCAATGCCTTCTGAGCAGCGAGCCGCTGATCGGCATCCTCGATTTCATCGGGAATAGGCACATTATCCGAGAGCGGCAAGCCCTGACCGGGATTAGTGCCCCAAGTGACAAACGGCTCCAACTCTGCCGCATTCAACGTAACTTCGGCATCAAATACCGCATCATCATCGGTGCGTAGCGTGCGCCAATAAGCGACGGCATCATCCCAATCCGCACCACTGGGCGCATGTGGCCGCCCTTTCAGATACTCAAACGTAATATCATCGGGGGCTATCATGCCTGCGCGCGCCCCGGCTTCAATGGACATATTACATATCGTCATCCGCGCTTCCATTGACATCTTGCTAATAGCATCACCCCGATATTCCAGAACATAACCCTGCCCACCGCCGGTACCGATTCTCGCGATAATCGCCAAAATAATATCCTTCGATGTGACCCCGGGCGGCAAATCCCCATCAATGTTTATCGCCATCGTCTTAAACGGTTGCAATGGCAGAGTCTGAGTAGCTAAGACATGTTCTACCTCAGAGGTACCAATCCCAAACGCTAATGCCCCAAAAGCACCATGCGTTGAGGTATGGGAGTCGCCGCACACAATAGTCAGGCCCGGTTGCGATAGACCAAGTTGCGGCCCCACTTGATGGACGATGCCCTGATCCGGGTCGCCCAAACTATGTAATCGAATTCCAAACTCGGCCGCATTAGCGCGCAAGGTATCTATTTGCAACCGGCTAACAGGATCCGCTATCGGACGGTCAATATCGCAAGTGGGCGTATTATGATCCTCCGTTGCAATCGTCAAATCAGGCCGCCTAACAACCCGATTTTCTAACCGCAACCCCTCAAACGCCTGCGGAGAAGTCACTTCATGTAATAAATGCAGATCAATATATAATAAGTCGGGAGCACTATCGGAACCCGCTGCCACGATATGACTATTCCAGACCTTTTCTGCTAATGTCGTTCCCACCAAAAATCCCCTTAGTTAACTAATTACTTTGTCACTACTTCTGCACATCAATTCAGTTACTTCAACCGATTATCAGCGTTCAGTTTTGCTGCCAGTTTCCCAGCCGCAATACACACCACCTTGTATCGTGGCACCCTAAGCTGATTTTCCCAACCCTACGCCCCCGTCTTGTCGGAAAACCGGGCGCGAGATGCCACTCGCTTGGCGCCCTTGCGACGCCCTAAGACGGCAATGTGATGATGCTGCGTGAGCAACTCATCAGTATCCCGGATCGTCCGATTCGGACAAAACAGACCATAATGGCTGGATGGAAAATCACCAGACTCCACCTCCGGCAACGTCAACGGGCGTCATCGAAAAGTGTATGTTGCTGCTTGATGAACTCGCCCGCGGGCCGCTCAGCGTGCAGTCGGCGGCCAAGATTACTGGAGTGCCGCGCGCGACCACGCATCGGTTAATTAAATCCTTAGAGGAACACCGCATTGTCGTGCGGGATTTGCTGGGCCGGTATGCCGTCGGGCCACGTCTTGGACAACTAGCCAGTGCGCGGGAAATGGACCCGTTAGATATGGCCGTTACGCAAATACTTGATAGCCTCGCAGATTGGTCTGGTTTAGAGGCATTTCTTTTCTGGGCTTCTGGGGCGCAACGCATTTGCATAGCCGCCACTGGTATTGCTACTTCAGATACCCATATCGGTCGCAGATTTGAGCCGTCGGATTCAGCGACATCACAAGTACTATTAGCTTGGTCGGCTAGTAACAGAATAGCCGCTCGTGGGTTATACCAAACTACCGCCGCCGATCTCACTAAAGTGCGGAAACGAGGTTGGGCATATTCAATTAATGCAGCCGGTTGGGCTGGTACTTCTGCGCCGGTTCGAGATATGAAAGGCGATGTTATTGGTGCAGTAACTGTTTATGGCCCTAGCCATCCCCGCGAGATTTCCTTAACAGACAGCTACGGTTTGGGCGTTAAGTCCGCAGGTGAGCGCCTAACTCAAGCGCTTATTGAACTGTCTGATGCCGTGCCGGAGCGCGATACGGTGCCTTTGGAGTGGTACATCTAGCAAGCTATGACAGCGGCTCGCGGGTTAAGTTTCGCTACGGGATGCCCGATGATTTTGCGCTATGCTGGGTACGTTGAGCACCGCATGGCACCGCCGCAAGCAGCCGTCAAACCTTAGGAGTCTAAGCCCTCATGGAAGTTATCATCGCCCCCGTACCCGAGTTAGCCAAGATTGCCGCCGACGCCATTGATGAGTTGTTGCGCGCAAAGCCAACCGCTAACATTGGGCTGGCTACTGGTTCTAGTCCGTTATCAATTTACGATGAATTGGTACGCCGCCATAATGAGGAAGGGCTGGATTTCAGCCAAGCGCACGGCTTTATGCTGGACGAATATGTCGGGCTCCCACTTGACCACCCTGAGCGCTATCGCAATGTCATCGAAAAGGAGATTGCCTCTCGCGTAGGTTGGCCCGCTGATCAGGTCCAAGGGCCCGATGGGAACGCCAAGGATTTGCCCACTGCTTGTGCCGCTTATGAGGCCGCGATAAAGAACGCAGGCGGGGTAGATATCCAGATTCTGGGGATTGGCACTGATGGTCATATTGCGTTTAACGAGCCGGGTTCGTCATTAGCATCGCGCACTCGTATTAAGACTTTGACGCATCAAACCCGGTTGGATAATGCCCGGTTCTTTGATGGGGACATTGACAAAGTTCCGATGCACTGTCTGACACAGGGGCTGGGCACCATTATGGATGCTCGGCAGCTTATTCTGATTGCGTCGGGCACGGCTAAGGCCGAGGCGGTGCACCAGATGGTGGAGGGGCCGATCACGGCCATGTGGCCGGCGTCGGTAATGCAGATGCACCCCCATGCCACGGTGTTGGTAGATGAGGCGGCGGCTTCGCGGCTCCAGTTGGCGTCTTACTATCGCGACACTTATGCTCACAAGCCTGCTTGGCAGCGCCTTTAGGGTTGTCCGTAGTATTTGGCGAGAAAGTCGGCTTGGAACTCGGCTAGCGTGCCTTGGGTAATATTCGCGCGGATATTTTCCATTAGTCGCAGGATGAAGCGGACATTGTGGGCTGACGTGTATTGGTAACCACGTTGTCGGTCGGCTTGGCTTTGGGACTTTAGAAGGTGCCTAATCTCCCCTCGCGAAATACTGGCTCCGCCGCTACCGTTCTGCCCCCTCCTTAAATCCGTCTGGCTGCTGGCTAGGAGCTTGTCCTTGCGGGCTTGACCAGTCCCGTCATTGTGGGCTTGACCAGTCCCGTCATTGCGGCCTTGCCCTGTCCCGTCATTGCGAGCTTGAGCCGCAATCTCACCCGCGCACGTCGGGCAGTCGCAGGTGGGGTCTATCGGGTTCGGGTCATCAGTGTAGCGAGATCGCATGACGTTGATATGGCCGTCGACGGTGTAGAGCCGTCCGTGTCGGGCTTCCCGAGTGGGTGACACACAATCAAACGTGTCTATCCCCCTAGTGACGCCGACGAAGATGTCGTCCGGCCTCGCTAATCCCAGCAAATGGCGCGGCTTATGGCTGGGTAGGATGGTATTTGTCCAGTTCAAGATGTCGCCGAGTTGTTCTTTTTCAAAAGCGCCGCCCAAGCCGTAACCGTCAAAATCCATCGCACCCAAGTTGCGCGCGGTCGCCTGCCGCAGATCCCGGTAATGCGCACCTTGCAAAATCCCATACAACGCCTGATAGGACTTTTGGGCGGTTGAGCCTGCAAACAGGGTTGGTCTAGTGGTCGCTCCGCTCCCTGCTCCCTCCCGGCCCACGCGGAAGTTTGCGAGCAGCCTCTCCACTCGGTCTGCGTCGGTCACCGAAACTACTCCAACGGCCTCCGCTTGCAGCTGTCTAATCATCGCCAGTGAACGCTCGGCCCAGCGCTCCGTCCGCTCTAAGGCTTGGACGTTGTATGCGTAGCTATCACCGATGGAGGTCAGTTCATCAAAGGCCATGATGATGTCGGCGCCCAATTGGAATTGCGCCTTTATGGACACCTCGGGAGTGAATAGGTCTAACCGCCCATCCGATGGATGCCGGAACAGTACGCCCTCATCAGACACCCGCGCCAGTCGCTCGGACACCGGCGCGGGCCGTCTCGG
>JGI24699J35502_11133755_pt1 | contig 14852 bp, 14 predicted proteins | sample TergutMp193P4_FD_35502 | JGI IMG/M metagenome (IMG submission 35502) | reverse complement strand
TAAAAAATAAAAACTATGTCAACGGAATCATGAGTATGCCGGCAACAGGTGCGATTATTCAATCGGTCAGCCAGACAAAAGGCGCAATCGGTTATGTCGGTTTAGCATATTTAAACAAAGATGTAAAAGCCATTCATGTTTCCTATGACGGGAAAACCTATGTCGAACCGTCGGTAGCCAATGCAAAAAACAGCACCTACCCTATTGTTCGTCCGTTGTTTTACTACTATGTCACTTCATCGGAAAGTAAGGTGAAATCCTATTTGGATTATGTGTTATCGGATACGGGCCAAAAGATTGTTTCGGATATCGGGTTTATTACAATAAAGTGAAGTAATAACACCGAAGGTTTTTAAAAAGGCTGTTCAAAAGTATTTAAACGGCCTTTATCATAGTGTCATGTCATCGGTAGTATGTCGTTACGTAAAGTCACGCAGTGACGAAACTTTATTAACCGTAGATGAAATCTACGGAAAACGAATGATATGCACTATTACCCTAAGTCACGCAGTGACGACACTTTAAGTGCAAAGTATCGTCCCTGCGGGACTTTATGGAGTTGATGTCATGCTGTCCGTAGGTTACGCTGTCGCTTCACCTACGGTTAATAAAATGTTGTCCCTTGCGGGACACTTTATCCCGCAACCATTCTTAACTGTTTCGTAACAATTTTGTAAAGAACTTGTAATATATCAAAGGTAATTTTGTTGCATTGAAAGAAAATAAATCTATGCGAAAACTGTTCAAGCGAGTATTCGAACGCATAATAGAAGGCTTGCTTACTTTAAGCGGAGGAATTACAAGCTTTGCTATTTTATTGATCGTGATTTTTCTTTTCAAAGAAGGAGCCGGTTTATTTCAAAGCCCCGATGTTGAAAAAGGATATGTACTTGCCGTAAATGCAACCAATCCGGTTGAACATTTGGATGCCAAGCAAATCAAAGAGATATTTGATTATGAATTTACCGATTGGCAAAGTGTGGGAGGAAAAGATGAAGAAATCAAGCCCTTTCGTTTTGATGAAATTTTTTCCTTGTATTCTGAAGAGGAATTTGGAGAAGATTATGCTTTGCTCCCCGAAAAATTAGGAGAAACGATTGCTCAAAATTCGGGCATAATCGCTTTTATTCCTGAAATGTATGCACCTAAAGATAATATATCCGTAAAAATACTCCCGGCGAAGAATATCCTTTTTTCCGAATTTTTTACGGGAAAAGAATGGATGCCGACTGCAACGCCTTCTCCGCAATTCGGAGTATTTCCATTGATATTGGGGACGCTTTGGGTCAGTATTGCGGCCATCTTGATTGCCTTACCTTTGGGATTGGGCGTGGCGATTTATATGTCGGAATTAGCCGGCGAGCGTACGCGGAAATTATTAAAGCCTACGATTGAGCTGCTTGCCGGCATCCCTTCCGTCGTTTACGGATTTTTCGGATTGGTCGTATTGGTCCCGATGATTCAAAAAACGTTGAATCTGTCCGTTGGAGAAACCGCTTTGGCCGGAAGTATTATATTGGCAATTATGGCGTTGCCTACGATAATCACCATCGCCGAGGACTCCATGCGCAATACGCCTTTATCCATGCGGGAAGCCAGTTTGGCGTTGGGTGCAACCGATTGGCAAACCATTTACCGCGTCATTGTGCCTTATGCCGCATCGGGAATTACGGCGGCCGTCGTGTTAGGCGTCGGACGAGCGATAGGAGAAACAATGGCCGTATTGATGGTAACCGGTAACGCAGCGATTATACCTCATTCGCTGTTTGAATCGGTACGCACCATTCCGGCTACAATCGCCGCAGAATTGGGTGAAGCGCCGACCGGAGGCGTCCACTATCAAGCGTTGTTTATGTTAGGTTGTATTCTGTTTATCATCACAATGATTATCAGTATATTATCTGAATTTATCTCAAGAAAACAACAAAATAAAGGCCTCTGAATATGAATAAAAAAACAAAACAAAAAATTGCCTTTACGGTTTTTCGGATTTTGAGTTTAATCGTTGTCGGAATTTTATTTTGGATATTGGGATTTATCATATACCGGGGAATCGGCGTAATCAGTTGGAAATTTCTGACAACAGCTCCTACCGACGGGATGACCGGCGGCGGAATTTTTCCGGCCATTGTCGGAACGCTCTGTCTGGTAGCCGGCAGTATTGTCCTTGCTTTCCCGATCGGAGTGATGTCTGGAATTTACATCAACGAATATGCCGGAAACGGTTGGCTTGTGAAATTCATCCGCATCATGACTAATAATTTGGGAAGTATTCCTTCCGTTGTATTCGGTTTGTTCGGGATGTCGTTATTTGTCAATACGTTCAAATTCGGAGATTCCATTATTGCCGGATCGTTTACTTTGGGATTATTGATTTTGCCGCTCATTATCCGGACTACCGAAGAAGCTTTGAAAGCCATACCCGATTCGTACCGTACCGGAAGTTACGCTTTGGGAGCTACTAAATTACAAACGATTATCCGAGTGACTTTACCGATGGCATTCCCTAACATTGTCACCGGTTTGATACTTTCCATCGGGCGCGTTTCCGGAGAAACCGCTCCGATTTTATTCACCGTTGCCGCTTACTTTTTGCCCAAATTGCCTCATAGTATTTTCGACCAAGTAATGGCTCTGCCTTATCATTTGTACGTTATCGCTACCGGCGGAACCGACATCGAAGCGACTCGTCCGATTGCTTACGGAACCGCTTTGGTTCTGATTCTCATTGTTTTGTTGATGAATATATCGGCAAACGTTTTGCGAAGGTATTTCGGGAAAAAAGTGAAAACCCATTGAGTCACGCAGTGACGACACTTTATTAACCGTAGATGAAATCTACGGAGAACAAATGAGACGACGCATTGGGGACTCTATAATAGAGGCAAGGGCGAAATCGGGAGGTTAGATTTCGCCCTTTAATAGTCTTGGTTTGGCATCTATTTTGTTCGTGGGATGGTCAAATGTATGATCTTTCTTTTATCAATTATTAGTTGTTGCGTGTTTGTCATTTTTTATGTTCACTAATGGATTACCCGGCGTCCCGGCTTTTATGGAATCGAATAACTCATTCTTGAACCTCATCATTATGATACAAAATTAAGCAATCGAAGCATATAAAATGTAGTATCATTCAAACAAATTGTATTATTTTTATCACAATATGAGAAAAAGAAAGTATCATAATAACGCGGATATTACTAAATACCGATTTGGTCGGATGAAATTTGCATTTTGCACAAAAAAATATAATAATAATTACGTTTTACGAAAAAGAATTGATAGGAATTAAAAAAGAATGTTTACTTTTGCGGAGAGAATAGAGGTTTTTTTAGGGATTTATCCTACAGATTTGTTTTCCGGAGCGGTTTCTTAATCGGATTAGGTTATTATGGCTGAAAGTAATATTTTCTATCAGGAATTTATGTTTGTCCTGCAAAATAAAATTTCGCATAGAGCAACCCTTGTAAACACAATTACTAATATATTAGCTATTGACAAAGATGCTGTATATCGTCGTTTGCGCGGAGAGGTGAATTTTACGTTCACCGAAATGGCCATTATAGCCCGCAGTATGGGTATTTCCTTAGATACTATCGCCGGCATAGAAAATGACCAGAGTAAACCGGCCAAAGTAAATATCAGCAGGCAGGTCAACCCGACCGAAGTGGATTACGAAATGTTTGAGGGACATAATAATTTATTGAAATCCATCATGGACGAACCTGATACAAAAATCATGGAAGCCGGAAACATATTGCCGCATTATCTTTATCAAGATTACGAATATATCACCCGATATTATCTGTTCAAGTGGAATCAGTCCAGCAGTTACGGACATGCCCGTCCTTTCCATGAAATCATCATTCCGAAACGATTACGGACTTTACAAACGGATACTTGCCAATATGCAAAGCATATTAAATCTACGGTCTATGTGTTGGACAACATGATTTTCCAACGCTGGATGACAAATATCAATTATTTTGCCCGGGTACGCCTCATCAAAGCGGAAGATGTTTCACTGATTAAAAACGACTTGCTGACGTTTTTAAATGACCTTGAAAAATTGGCGGTCAGAGGTAAATACGAAGACACGGGAAATAGCATATCACTGTTTATTTCGGATACTTATTGCGACACAAGTTACAGTTGTTTGGGAAGTAAGAACATACATTTAACGCTCTTTAAGGCATATGTATTAAATGCGGTGGTGAGTTTGGATGAAGATGTTTTTAATGAAACCTGCCATTGGATAGCTTCTATGCAAAGAATGTCAACATTGATATCTGTCACCGGTGAAAAAATAAGAACTGCATTTTTTGATACGCAACGAAAACTAATCCAAGCAATGTAAATGAAAAAAGAGGATGTACACCGTTATTTGTTGGGAGTATTGGAAAAAAAAATTCCCGATAGAACAAAGTTAGTCGAAATGCTGATGGATACTCTTTTTATGGAAAAAGGGGCGATCTATCGCAGATTACGCGGAGATGTGCCTTTCAGTTTTTTTGAAGTGGCGAGTATTGCCGAAAAATTGAATATCCCGTTAAACGACCTTGCTTATATTGATACAAAACGGCAGGAGCGTTTCGAACTGAATATTGTTGACTACGTCAATATGAATGAGGCTTATTATAAAGTATGGGACGATTATATAGCTCTGATAGGTACGACAAAAGATGATCCCAATTCGGAAATAGCCGAATCTTCGAATGTTCTGCCGATATCTCTCTACGGAAAATTCGATTCCCTGTCTAAATATTATCTGTTTAAATTTCACTATCTGTCCACCGGAACGGAAAGGCGAACCTCATTCGACGAGTTGGTTATTCCGGAAAGATTACGTCAGATAAACCGAACGTATTTTTATGAAGTGAAAAACTTCGGAAAAACCGTTTTTTTATGGGATTATTTGATATTCAAGTATTTGGTGACCGATATTCATTTTTTCTTCGGTATTAATTTGATTTCCACGGAGGATATCCGACAAATCAAGGACGATTTGTTTGCTCTTTTAGATTATATCGAAAAAATTACTTTGACCGGTCGTTTCGAAGAAACCGGAAATTCCGTATCTTTCTATATATCCGATGTAAACTTTGATGGCGATTACAGTTATTTTCGATTGAATGATTTGTATGTCAGCTATGTAAGAGCTTTCATTCTCAATTCCGTAACTTCCGGAGATCAAGGTTCTTTCGAAAAAGTAAAAACGTGGGTTCAATCCCTGATAAAATCATCTACATTGATTACTCAAAGCGGAGCGGTATATCGGGCCGATTTTTTCGAAAAACAACGAATAATTATTTCCGAACTGTAATCCTATTCCGGCTCTATCACTAATTGAAACACCGTCATTCCGTCGGGAGAGACAAAATGATGCAACTTTCCGCCGTGGAGACGCATGATGTAACGCGAAACAGAAAGTCCGATACCGGAGCCGGAAGATTTAGTCGTGAAAAACGGAATAAAAATATTCGGTAAAACATCGGCGGGAATGGGTTTACCGTTGTCGGCGACATTCAAATTGATTTTGCCGTTCGAAAGATGTTCGCCGGAAATAATGATTTTCCCGTTATGATTCGCTTCTATCGCTTCAATCGCATTTTTGAGCAGATTAATCAATACTTGGGCAATCAAGTTTTCATCGGCGTTAACGACAAGCGATTCCGGCAAAAGCGTTTGCACTTCAACGCCTTTTTCCGCAAGGGCCGATTCGTGCAATTTAATTACTTTATCAATCAACGCATTAACGACAAACGTCCGTTTTTCGGGTTTAGGAACCGCCGTGAATTTACGATATGATTCCACAAACGATAAAAGTCCCGAAGCGGTAGTATGAATGGTTTCAAAAGCCTCCAGCGTATTTTGTCTCAATTCTTCTGAACCGACGCCCGATTGATAAAGGAATTTCATCGTTTCGCTCAACGACGTAATCGGCGCGATGGAATTCATAATTTCATGCGTCATCACCCGAATGAGGCGTATCCAAGATTCCATTTCTTTCGATTCCAATTCACTGTCAATATTATTCAAAGTAAGAATACGCATCATTCCCCGTTTAAGTCGGATTTCGGTAACCCGAAGACTGATCGGTAATTCTTCCCGCTCATTCATTAAAGAAATTTGAATGCGATCGCCGGCTTTCAATTGATGAAACAAAGCCGGATACGTTTCGTTAACGCTGTGCAATTGATTGATATGCGAAAAAACGGGGAGACCCAACAAGCTCAGCGCCGCTTGGTTTACTCGTTGAACAATCCCGGTATTATCAACAATGACGATTCCCGTGGAAACCGATTCAAGGATTAGGCTCAAGAAGGTTTCATTTTCAATCACTTCGTTTCGGGCATGGGTCAGAATTTCCTTGATTCGGTTCATCATCCGATTCATTTCCCTTTCTCGAACCGAAAGCTTAGTCTCCGCAAAATGAAATGTATAATCGCCGTTCTCCAAAGCGTTAAGTAAGAAGATAATATTCTGATTATACCGCTTGTAGCATTTATCCAAAGTCGCAAGACAAGAAATGAGAAATACTATCCCCGGCAGAGCAAAGAGATACTCCCGATAAGCAAAAGCAAGCGTGGTACCGACTGTTACCAAAATCAGCAAAGCCGTATAAATATTGAGCTTGTATTGAATGGACTTAAACAAGTGATTCTTTATTCAGTTAAGATGATATTTCTTCATTTTGCTGTACAATGTCGGACGGGTGATGCCCAATTCGGCAGCGACAGCGGAAAGATTATCATTGTTGCGTTTCAATGAATTTTGTATCAAGCGTTTTTCCGCTTCGTCCAACGTTCCCGGATTTTCAATATCGGTTTGAGCAGTCGAATTGAAATAAAAATCGCCGGCTTGTAAAACATCCGCTTCCGAAAGAATGATTACTTTTTCCAAAGTGTGTTGCAATTCACGGATATTTCCCGGCCATCGGTATGCTTTCAATCGGTTAATCGCTTCATCGGAAAGACGGATATTTTCTTTGTGATATTTCCGAGCGTATTTTTGCAGGAAAAACTCGGCCAACAAGGGAATATCTTCTTTTCGCTCCCGTAAAGCCGGAATCTCCACATGAATGGTATTGATGCGATACAACAAATCTTCACGAAATTCCCCTTTTCGCACCGATTCCCGCAAATTCCGATTGGTAGCGCTTATCAAGCGAATATCAATCGGTATCGGCTTATTGTCTCCCACTTTGACAATGGTTCGCGATTGCAAAGCATTCAAAATTTTCGCCTGCAAAGGATAAGACAAATTTCCGATTTCATCCAGAAACAAAGTACCGTGATTCGCCGCTTCAAATTTACCGGTTCGATCGGTTTTCGCATCCGTGAACGAACCTTTTACATGCCCGAACAATTCGCTTTCGAACAACGATTCGGTAATAGCGCCCATATCCACGGTAATTAACACTTCTTTATTTCGGGAAGAATGTCGGTATATTTCACGGGCGATAACTTCTTTTCCCGTACCGTTTTCCCCTGTAATCAGTATATTGGCATCCGTCAGAGCTACTTTTTCTATCAAATGCCGCAATTCCTGCATGGCTTTGGAAACGCCCCAACAAATGTCGTGTTCCTTATTCAGTTCGCTTTGCAAAACATGTTGTTTTTCTCGCAATTGCTTCACTTCTTTACGCGATTCGCGCAAAGCGTAAGCCGATTGAAGCGTAGCAACCAATCGGGCGTTATCCCAAGGCTTTACGACAAAATCGCTCGCGCCCTGTTTCAAAGCGTTAACGGCTAAATCAATATCCGCATAAGCGGTAAACAAAACAACCGGAAGATCCGCATCCTGTTTTTTTATTTCCGAAAGCCAGTACAAGCCTTCGTTTCCGGTATTGATTCCGGCGGAAAAATTCATGTCCAGCAAAACGATATCCGGACTATTCTCCCGTATGGCTGAATGAAGATAGTTGGGCGAGGACAGAAGCGTAACCCGCTCGAAATAACTTTCGAGAAGAATGCGCAATGCCGTCAGAACATTCTTATTATCATCAACAACCAATATGTTGCCTCTTTGCATTATTAAACAAATTGTCGGTTATTTCGTTGCAAAGATAAAGATTTATCTGTTAGCTGCAATATCTGAAAATAATATTGTACATTTGCGCTTTAAATGATTATAAAAAAAGCATTAAAATAATACCTCTGAATGTTTGGTAAAAAAATAAAAACGAATCCTTCGGAAAACAAAGTAACGGCGGATGATTTTCATTTTGATTTAATTGACTATTATTTCAAACACAAAGTTCATCGCGATAACTTTCAAATTATTAATGACAGAATCATGAATGATATAGATTTTCAAGAATTATTCATTTTTATTGATAGAACCCGGTCAAAAATAGGACAACAATATCTATATGATCAACTGCTTACCATAGATGAGGAAATAGATTTTAAGGAACAAGAGAATCTGATTGATTTTTTCATTGAGAATGAAGGAAAAAAAATAAAAATACAATTGTTATTGTCAAAGTTAAAGAAGAGAGAGGCATATTATATCTCAAATTTATTTTTGGATGGATACATTTCGAAACCTAAATGGTTTTGGGTAATTAGAATGCTGTTTGCTATAAGTTTAATAGCATTTATTTTTACATTTTTTTATGCAAAAATATTTATTTTATTATTTTTTATCTACTTAATTAATATGACTGTCTATTTTTGGAATAAAAGAAACATTATGATGTATATGGATTCTATTCCACTGCTTCTTATTTTTTGCAATATTGCAAAAGAAATAAATAAAATGGAAATTCTGCCTAAATCCAAGCCTCAAGTTTTTAATTCCATAAAGTCTATTCTTAATTTGAAAAGCAGTATAAAATTTTTTAAGTTAAATACAGGTGTTACGTCAGAATTTGAGGCTGTGATATTATTTGTATGGGAAAACATTAAAATATTGTTTTTATTAGAACCATTAACTGTATTCCATGTTTTAAAAAAGTTAGATAGAAAACGGGAAGATATTCAAACCCTATTTGAATATATCGGAAAAATTGATAGCGCAATTTCCATTGCTTCAATCAGACAGGAAGCGCCTTATTATTGTAAACCCAATCTGTCAAAAACAGTTAAATCATTTTCATTTACAGATATTTATCATCCGTTAATTCCGAATTGTGTTCCTAATTCTTTGCAAACAAACGGTAAATCCGTCTTATTAACCGGTTCCAACATGTCGGGTAAAACCACCTTTATCCGAACGGTGGCAATTAACGTCCTGTTAGCGCAAACCATTAATACTTGTTTTGCTAAAGACTTAGAATTGCCGCAATCGCGATTGTTTTCTGCCGTAAGAATTACTGATGATTTACTTAATGATAAAAGCTATTATTTTGAAGAAGTATTGACAATCAAGGATATGGTAAATGAAAGTTTATCCGAATCGAACAATATATTTTTTTTGGATGAAATTTTTAAGGGAACCAATACGGTTGAAAGAATTGCGGCCGGAAAAGCGGTTCTTTCTTATCTTGCAAAATCGGATAATAACATAGTATTTGTTTCTACTCATGATATTGAACTTGCCGATTTACTGAATAATAACTATGATTTATACCATTTTACGGAAGTTATTCAAAATGAACAAATTCACTTTGATTATAAACTAAAACAAGGTAATTTAGCAACAAAAAATGCGATCCGGATATTAGAAATAAATGATTATCCAAAAGAAATTGTAGAGGATGCAAAAATAACCTCTCATCTATTAATGCGTTACACAAACTAAAATAAATAGTATTACTAATCATCGGAGTCAGAATATTTACAAATTCCGCTTGGACTAAATCATTCTTAATTTGCATTATCTTTTGGCTGATAGTAACGCTTTTCCCTGTAATAAGCGCTTATTTTTCACAAACAGTAATGGCAAACAAGGGATTAATGGGATGAAACCGTGAATTTTTTTCCAATCTATCGGAGTTGTTGAAAGAAGTGTATGCTTCTCATTGCTTCCGAGTCGGGATTGCAAATTAACAATCCGATACAGTACAAGGATAGAACCGGTTGGTTTGATATGAAAGGAATCAGCGAAAATTATTTGAAAATTAAATCGCTTGAAGTAGATAACGGAATAGCTTTCAACAATTTGGATTATGAAGGAAAACGGACTGTCGCGATCATAGGAGATAAAGTAAAAGATGTTTTGTTTGAAAAGGAAAATCCGATAGGAAAATATATGAATATCAATGCGACGGCAGAACTTATCCTCACCGAAAAAAAAAGACATCCTGTTTGTTCCCGAATCATGTCTTACATTTCGGAATGATTCGGTTTTTGTTGATGTCGTAAAGCATGGAAAACCGGAATCAAGGCAAATAGAAATCGGAATTTCCGATAATATAAATATTGAAATCACGAGCGGAATCAGCGAGGAGGATAAAATTTTAAAGAAAAAATCACCGCTGACCGAATAAAATCATCGGTAAAAAAGAGTTGCGTCCTCAGTACTTCGTATTATTGATTTTTATTAACAAATGAGTTTATCCGGATTTTGTGCCGTATGGAAAATCCGAATAATATTTATCTGCTTCGTCTCTATGGTAAACAATATTTTGTAAGACCATTTTACGACATAGCGAACATTTCCGGCTGTAATAATAGGTTCTTTGGTATGTTTAGCGGGAAAGGGGGTTATTTTGTTAACTGCGTTCCTAATTTCGGAAACAACATATTTTGCACGCTCATAACTTTCCGCATTTCTAATGTATTCAAAAATTTCTTTCAAGTCTGTTTTCGAGTGTTCCGACCAACGAATCGTATGTTTTACCACGTTTCAATTTCTTTTTGTAATTCTTCATCTGTAATCACTTCGCCGTTCTCAATCTGTTTCAAACCTAAATTTATTTGTTCTATATATTCGTTTTTCGTCATCGGCTTTCCTCTTGCGGTATAAGCAACAATTTCATCATTTTGGTAAAAATCTCTCCTTATTCGGTTATATAATTTGTTTCTTTCAGCATCGGATAAAAGTATGATTTCTCTGTAAATGCTTTCTACGTTTATATGTTTCATAATGAATTATTATTAATTGTTCATTCAGCAAAGATAAAACTTTTTATGAAAATATTTTGCTAATCAAAAAAATCATCCATTTTTTGCTAACTCAATTATTCCTTCTTCACAGACCGTCAGTTTTTCAAGACCGGAATCAGTTACTAAATAGGTATTTTCGATTCCGACCGCTCCGATATCGGGCAGTACGAACTTAGGCTCGAAAGCAACAACCATTCCAGGCTGAAGTAAATCATTGGAACGCTCCGTCAGCACGGGCGGTTCATTGATATCCAAACCGACGCCATGCCCGACGAATTTGGCTTGCTGACTGAATCCCATATAATTAGTCGCAAAACCGGATTTACCGGCGATGTCAAACATACGGTTGTAAATATCGGAACAAGCCGTTCCGGGTTTCGTTTCTTCCATCAAACGGCAATGCATATCAACGGAAACTTGATGCGCCCGGTAAGCGATTTCCGGAAGTTTACCGAACGAATACACCCGACTCATATCGGACATATAAGCCGTAAAGTTTCCCGTAAAATCAATTATAACTGTTGAACCCTCGGCAATCAAATCATCGCTTGCGCCGATAGGAAGACAAGGATGGATTCCTCGACCGCCCAAAGCGAAATCAAACGGAGAAGGCGTGTCGGCATTCTTTCCGCTCAAAAGACTACCCATGAAAATGTTCATATTGGCGCCAAAGGTTCGAAACATACCTATGGAACCGTTTTTGCGCATGACTCGTTCAATTTCGATCTGAAACGCAATTTCCGTCATCCCTTTTCGGAAAAGAGACGGAACCAAGCCGTAAACTTCGGCATGTTTTGCGGCCGAAAATCGAAATTGCTCTATTTCCCAAGGCGTCTTTATCATTCGGGCTTTCCGAAGAAGGGAAGTCATATTTCCCGTTCGGGCAGGATGTAATGCAGCCTCTAATCGAAGAAATTCGTTATGCGTAATCTGATCGGTTTCCCAAAAAAGAGTTTCCGGCACCGGAATGTTTCTTTTTTTTAATGCCGTCGGGATGTCTTCCGGCTTGCGATTGCTTATTACTCGCTCCCCTTTCAAATCGGAAGGGCGTCGAACAAACCAAAGCGGCTCTCCTTCCGCAGGAAGATAAATATACCCCGCAAATACGATTCCGGTAAGGTAATATATATTTACATCGGTAGAAATCAAGGCAGCATCGCCGCCGGCTGCTTTCAACAACTGTTGCACCCGTGCCAAACGAATATTCAAATCGCTTTGAGGCGGAATAAAATCAGTATTCATCGTTTTTAATTTTCTCTGTACTTACAACATTCATGCAAAGTATTGTAAACCGAATCCGGCGCCAAATCCAGATTGGTGTCATGACCGACTGCCGCTATTGCTTTACTGATACTTTCCGGAGAAGTCTTTGCCGGGTCGTAATCGAATGTTAATTCTTTGGTTTCCATATTCCAACTTGCGGAGCTGACTCCCGAAACTTTTCCCGCCGCTTCTTCAATACGGGTTTTACACATATCACAATTTCCTTGAACAATGAGCGTTCCTTCTTTTACTTCTGCTTGCGCAGAAACAGAAACGGTTTGTTCACTTTTTTTCGAGCTTGAATTTGAACAAGAGATGCCCGCAATCATCAGAAATGCGGCTACTGCTAAGAATTTTAATTTTTCCATCATTTATATTTTTTGTGTAACGAGTAACAAGTAACGAGTAATTTGTCACTCGTCGCTTCTTACGAAATCGTTTTTCCGAAAGGACTCAAAGCCAATGCGGCCATTTTGAAATGTTGCCTGCCGAACGGAATACCGATAATCGTGATACAAAAAAGTAAACCGAACAGCAAATGCGACAAGCAGATCCAAATACCGCCGATCAGAATCCAGATCACATTCATCAATACCCATAAGCAACCGCCGGAATTTCCTCCGTCGGTCACTCGGCTTCCGAAAGGCCAAAGCGCCAATATCGCCAATTTCAACGCTTGTATTCCGAACGGAATGCCGACAATGGTTATCATCAACGCCAAACCGGCCGTACAATATTCGATGGCAATCAATAAGCCTCCAAACACCAACCAAATAATATTTCCTAAAAATTTCATTTAGGTTGTAAGTTATAAGTTGTAAGTTATAAGTGGAATTAATTCATAATTCATAATTCATAATTATTTCCCCCTGTATTTGCAACATTCGGGCAACGCTTGATAAACGGCATCGTCCGCTTTGTATTTCTCCGTATCGTGACCCGCTCTTGCCACTGCTTTAGCTACGTCATCCGGCGAAGTTTTGCTTGGATCGTAATGCAAAAATAATTGTTTTGTTTTAATATTCCAAACGGCTGAGAAAATACCGGTTATTGACTTTGCCGTTTTTTCGATTCGGTCTTTACACATTACGCAAAGTCCCTGTACGATTATCGTTGCTTCCTCTTCTGTCTCAGTCGGAGTCTTTTCGTTCATCATACTTGTTTTGCCTTCCAACTGAGCGCTTGCGTCAATGACAAAAACGCCGTTTGTAACAATTTCTTCCCCTTCGGCAATTCCGGATAATACCACAAACGAATCGCCCAAAGACGGTCCCAATTCGATTTCCCGCAACTTGAAAGCAGGAGTTTCGCTATCGGGTTGTTTTACATATACAATTGAACGTTTTCCCGTCCACAATACCGATGATTGAGGAATGACGATTGCACCCGATTGTTGTTTCAATGAAGCTTGAATCACGGCTTCGGCATACATTTCCGGTTTCAGATACAAACCCGGATTAGCCGTTTCTACCCGTACTTTCGCAGTGCGAGTAGTTTTATCCAATACCGGATCAATAAATGTGATAGTTCCCGAATAGTTTTTACCAGGTAAAGCTTGCACCCGGAACGTTACCTTATCGCCGATTTTCAAGTAAGGCAAGTCGGATTCATATGCACTAAACAACGCCCAAACGGAAGATAAGTCAATTAAATCGAACAAAGGACTTCCTGCCGCGACATAATCGCCTTGTTCTACTTTTTTGGCAATCACGCTGCCGGAAAAATCGGCAACGAGATTTATCACCGGCATTACCTTTCCGGATTGTTCAATGGCGCTGATTTGTTCTTCCGTTAATTTCCACTGACGCAGTTTTTCGCGAGCGGCGGTAAGTAAAGCCGGCTGCAACGTTTGTAATTTGATTGCTTCCAATAATTCCTGCTGTGCATTTTGCAAGTCGGGCGAATACAGTGAAGCAATGACCTGTCCACGGTTGACGGTTTCGCCGGTGAAATTGACCGATAATTTTTCAATTCGACCGCTCACATGCGATACTTGCGTACGGGAAAGTCGTTCATCGGCTTGAATCGTTCCGTACAAAAGCAATTGTTTGGCGGGATTTGCCCGATTCACCGGCGTCGTTTGGATATTGGCTAAAGCCGCCGCTTCCTTCGACAATTGGATAACATCCGGATCGTTCATAGTATCGCCGGACGCGCCTCTGGTTTTCACCGGGATTAAATCCATACCGCAAAGCGGACATTTTCCCGGATGATCCTGCCTGATTTGCGGATGCATGGAACAAGTCCATATAGAAACTTCCTGTTCAACAGGAACGGAATCTTTGGCGGTATTCCCGGAATGACCGAAAATCAGCCAACCCAAAAATATTCCTGCGGCAAGAATTATACTGTATATTAAAATGTTTCGTTTCATATTTTGTTTTTTTAGTGACGAGTAACGGGTAATCTGTCACTCGTTACTTATTACCATCTTTTGAATATTCGCTACTAACGTATTATAACCGGCAATCGCATCCGATTCTTTTAATTGATAATCAAGAAATTCACGTTGTATTTGCAATACGGCGTTCAAAT
>JGI24699J35502_11133757_pt1 | contig 14867 bp, 11 predicted proteins | sample TergutMp193P4_FD_35502 | JGI IMG/M metagenome (IMG submission 35502) | reverse complement strand
GCGACCGAACCCTGGGTCGGCAGGGTGTCGAGGTACTTCGCTGAGGCGTACTTGGCGGTCTTCATCGCGAACTCCGCCGAGGTGCCGCCGATGACGATGGCCAGGTGGTACGGCGGGCAGGCGGCCGTGCCCAAGGAGGCCACCTTCTCCTCGAGGAAACGCATGAGGGAATCCTCGTTCAACAGGGCCTTGGTCTCCTGGTAGAGATAGCTCTTGTTGGCTGAGCCGCCACCCTTGGCCATGAACAGGAATTTGTACGACAGGGCGTGGCTGGCCTCGGTGTCGGCGTACAACTCGATCTGCGCGGGCAGGTTGGTACCAGTGTTGACTTCGTCAAACATCGTCAGGGGAGCGTTCTGCGAATAGCGCAGGTTGAGGGTTGTGTACGCGTTGTACACCCCCAGCGACAGGCTTCGTTCATCCGGGTCGGGGCCCGTGGTGAGGATTCGTGTGCCCCTCTTACCCATGATGATCGCCGTGCCGGTGTCCTGGCACATCGGCAACACCCCATTCGCCGCGATCACAGCGTTCTTCAACAAATCCATGGCGACGAACTTGTCATTGTTCGATGCCTCCGGGTCGTCGAGAATGGTACGAAGTTGCTTAAGATGAGCAGTACGCAGGTAGAACGCGATGTCGTGGAAGGCGGTCTCGGCGAGCATCGTCAGCACCGAGGGGTCAACCTCCAGGAAACTGCGGCCGTTGGCTTCTTCGATCAGACGTACGCCTTCGGACGTCAACTTCTTGTAGACAGTGATATCTGCCGTCGTCGGCAGCATGTCGCTGTATGAAAATTCAGGCATGGCCATCCTTTCATTTTGGATCCACCAGTCATTCTTCCACATTCCCATCCCGGTGGAGCACATGAAAGATCAGCCGCCATTAATCCAGATCGACCAAAGGTCGTGGTATGGTCCTGGCTGTTGTGACAATTGGGCGTGTGATCCCATTTGGACGACTTCACCGTGATCGATGACCAGAATGCGGTCCGCATTTTCAGCTGTGTGCAGGCGATGGGCGATCGTTACAATCAAGGCTTCGCAAGCCCTAGCTCGAATGGCTCTCTCGATTCGAGTGGCCTGATCTAGTGGCAATGCTGCTGTGGCCTCATCCAAAATGAGGACGTCTGGCTGGGCGAGCCATGCTCTGGCCAAGGCTATTTGCTGTGCTTGTGCCAGCGTGAGGTCCTCTCCACCCATACCGACTCTTGTGTGGATGCCATCTTCCATGTTGGCTACCCATGTCTCAGCCTCCACTGCCTCTAGGGCGGTACGCATGTTGTCTGATGTGGCAGTCGGGTCAGCCAGCAGCAAATTGTCCGCGATCGAACCGGCGAAAACGTACCCTTCCTGGGACACGTAATAACAACATGGCGCGCCTTCGCCACTCTGCACGAGATCAACGTGTCCAGTTGTCGGAGGAATGAGCTGGGCAATGAGCAAGCCGAGCGTAGACTTTCCAGCACCGGAAGGGCCCACAACAGCTACCCATTCACCCCCCTCGAATCTCGCAGTGACACCTCGTACGCCACAGTGTCCACCTGGGTATTCCAGTGTCGCATCATTGAGGACTACTTGAGTAGAAATCGGTGTTCGAGTCATTGGCTCGTCTGTCGTTTTTCTTGGTTTGGAAAACCCCCGGCTGCGTCGAAACGCCCTGGAAGCCATTTGAAACTGGTCTGTCCAGTAGAGCAGGTCATCAAGGGGATTAACCACCATCTGGGCGTAGAGTGCCAGCGCCACAATGTCTGCGAGTGTGGCATGTCCTTTGGCACACAGGAACCCTCCCCAACCCAGCACAAGCGCCGCGGGTAGATAGTAGGCGGCCTGAGCCGCTGGGAACCATCGTCGTTGCAGAGTCAGTGTGTGGTACTCGGCCTTGCGAACAGCATCACCCCGTTGCGAAATCCTTGAAGCCAGCCAACCGACAAGGGCGAGTTGTCGGACTGTTCTCGCACCGCGCACAGCGGACAACGTCGCTCCATTGTTATTCGCATGTGCTACAAGTTCAGCATCGTACGCGGAAGTTGAACGATTGATATACCATTTGGTGGATGCCACAAGCCATATATAACCAACAATGAAAGCTGGTGCCAGCTGCCAATTGATGACGAAAGCAGCACAGGTCGCGAAAATCATTGTCACAGATGCAACCAAGGATTCCGGGATACCTATCTTTACTGCCTCAGACACATCATCCACATCATCGGCCAGGCGGCTGGTCAGTTCCCCGACTGTTGCTGACTCGACCATCAGAAGCGGAAGGTCCAGCATTCCAGTCACCGATTCGTCCCTCAACCTTTGGAACAGGGACTCTCCCAGCCGAAAGGCAGTCGACTCCGAGGCAACTGTAAATATAGCTTGAGCAAGAATGCATGCCGTGACCCCAACGACGAGACGCCATGCCAGAGTCCATTCCCCCCGTGCCGACTCGCCAACCACATCGCCGAAAAGAGTGACAGCGACAACTCCTGCTCCGGCAGCCAATCCATGCCAAACCAAGAGATGTGTCAGGTCACGTCGGTGCAACCGAAGCAAATGACGTACATCACTGCGGAACTGGCCGGAGGTTTGCATCGGTAAAGTGAACGTCATCAACGTGCCTCCAGTGAACGAGAAGACTCACAAATGTGAATCACGTGGTCGGCGACAGCTACAAAAGCCAAAGAATCCGTAATGGCGACAGTCGTTTGGCCCTGGCGAAACAACCGGATGGCCTTGGCTATATCAGCGTCCGTTGCAACATCGACGGCGGTCGTCGGGCGAGCCAGCAAGAGATACTGTGGTTCTTGTGCGAGTGCACGGGCCAACGCCAGTCGTTGTCGTTGTCCGCCAGACAGGTTTTTCCCACTATCGAACACAACGCGATCGAGACCAGTTGGCGACTCGTGCACAATGTCGTCAGCGCATGCTGCTCGTAGACTGGCGGCAATGGGACTATTAGGGCGATCAAGTGAGACGACGGACGCAACCGTCCCATCGAAGATGTAATCGTCTCCCATGGCCACAATGACGTCAGCCCGCCAATCTTGAGATCCGTACGGACTGAGGGGCACATCTGAAATGAAAGACTCAGGAGATATCAAAGAGCCCATATCAAGGGCGATCTCTTCTTCATGTCCGCCAGCATCCTGTATAACAGTGAACGATCCTTGTTCAATCACTAGCCCCCATTTTGGGCACCTCCACTGTCCAGATAGTCCTCGAGTGTTTACTTGACAGTCGTCCAGATGCCTTGGTTTCACCGCCTGTGTCATAGTCTGTGGCTCTTGATGGCTGGCTTCCACAACCTCTGTGACGCGCGAAGCTGCCACCTTTAGCTCTGCGACCTCTCCCGCGGTGGCAATCATCGTGTTCATCGGTTCAACAAGGTACAATGACAATCCATAAAATGCCACCAGTGCGGCTACATCTATTTTTCCAGCTCTCAGCTGCGATAAACCAATGACGACGACAACCAAGGTGGTCGCTGCGGGGAGAAGGACGCGGATCCCTTCCAGAAATGCTTTGACACGCCCCATTGCCAGGCCGCTGAGAAAAAGACGATCAGAGGCTGCATAGTACTGTTGCCTAAATAAGGGGACCGCGCTCATGCCTCGCAGCGTACGCAAACCCATCGCTAAATCCACAGTGGCTGCATCGACCGTATCCGCATTGTCCCTATGTGGGGTCAGATGCTCCGATAGCGTCTCAGTCATCTTGGGCATCCCAAGCGACAGAAGAACAGCTGCCCCAAGACACACTAGGCCGAGCACTGGTGAAAGCCACAGCACATACACGCCCACTGCCACATACATGATGGATGCCACCACAATTGAGACGATGATACGAGGCACATTCGCTAACGTTTCAGAGTCCTCGTCGAGAGTCTCCAGCCAGCGCCCACTACTCGAATGAAGTGACGACAAATTGCAGAGCAATGCAGCTGATGAAATTCGTGCCTGCACTTCCAGCCGTCCTTCGACCTCTATATGCTTCGACAAAATGTGGCCTGCCACACTGCAGACAACACGGGCCGCTACCGCGCCAATGATGCCAAGAATAGCTTCGACGCAACGGTTCCATTCATGACCAGCGATGCATGCGACACCCCACCCCAGTATGACTGGAATGATTGCCTCAGCGATTCCACTGATGGTACGCAGAAACCCCAACAGGATCATCTTGCTCCGCCAACGCTTGATGATAACAGGCGACAAGGCACGCCACAAGCTAGGGCTTCGTTTCTGATTACCAACCATAGTTTCTACAGGATAGCATCCCGTTGTCCCCAGGATATATACTTCCTGGGTTTCGACACCCGTGGCCTGCGGTCCCGGTGTCTCAACCTGCGTCGGGGTACACTGGTAGGCATGTCACTGCAAGGTCTGGAAACTCCCCTGCTTGAGGAGGGCGCCTCGCGCCCCACCGTCATGCCGCGTGCCCTGACTTTGTTGCTGGGCATCGCAGCCGTCGTCGTCTCAGCCGGGGCGATCCAACCCATCCGCTCCACGATTGCCGCCGCCTTCATGGCGCTGAACATTGTCATCGTCGTCTGGCCGATCCAGCGCCGCCTCGCGAAGTACGTCCCGCGTTTCCTCGCCTCGATCGTCGCAGGATTAGCCGCGGTAGCCATTCTGGTGGCCATCATCGCGTCCCTGGGATGGACCGTCACCCGCCTCATCCAGGAACTCCCGAAGTACTCTTCACAGTTCTATTCCCTTGTCAGCCGCATTTATGACTGGGCCGCGAAGTACAACATCGACGGCAACGTCGTTGTGAACAGGGCACTCAACCAACTGCAGGAGATGAACCCGTCCACTATCGTGTCCACCCTCTCGGGGATCGTGTCGGGGCTGACGAGTTTCCTCGGTCTGCTGTTCATGATCGTCATGATCCTGATCTTCATGATCGTTGATTCGACCGGTTTCTCCGAGCGTATGCAGCGCCTGGGCGAGCGGCACAACCCAACCCTGGCATGGGCTCTCGGCTCCTTCGCCGTCGGCACCAGGAAGTACTGGGTTGTCACGACCATCTTCGGCCTGATCGTCGCAGGATGCAATCTGATCTTGTTGCTGATCCTCGGGGTACCGATGGCCATCATCTGGGCCATCTTCTCTTTCGTGACGAACTACATCCCCAACATCGGTTTCATCATCGGCATCGTACCCCCGGTCATCATGGCCCTGCTCGCCAACGACCCGCTCACCGCCTTGTGGGTGATCATCGGGTACATCGTGTTCAATACTGTCATCCAGACGTTCATCCAGCCGAAGTTCACCGGGGACGCCGTGGGCATCACCCCCACAGTGGCGATCCTGTCCCTGTTGCTCTGGGCGTACATCCTGGGCCCGCTCGGCGCGATCCTCGCCATTCCGGCCACTCTGCTCATGAAGACGCTCTTCATCGACATCGACCCCCACACCCGCTGGCTCAACGCCTTCATCGCCTCGAACCCCACCACTTCCGACCAGGACCCCATGAGGCTCTCCGACCTTCTCAACCGCGCCAAGCGGATCCGCCAGCTCACCGAGAAAGTTGGCAAACCCGGCGTCACCCCCGCCGAAGCCGAAGCAGCTCACCGGGAACTCGCCGAGCTGACCTACGAAGACGACGACGATTAATGCCATCCCAACGCTCACGGTTGTCATCTTGACGAAAGTCAGGATCCCCGTCAGACAATCAAGGTTCATATTCATGATCTGGTGTCGTCATCTTCACGCTCGAAACTAGTTTCTTATGTGAATATGACGACACCAGATCGTATAGACCAAGGAATGTTGTCGACGGTCGTCCTATGCACGCTCACACCCAGGTTTTCGTACACAAAACAACGCTAGGCAGTACGATTCCAGGAAGGGCCTCATTAGGGTCACACCGGTTTAGTTACTGACCTACGAAGACGATGACTAACCCGTGACACGAGAACCGTCCCCATGTCACAGCTTGTCAACCGGCCAAATTCACGATTTTTCAGAACAGACGTTTGTGGTTGATTATTCCACATATGCGGTGGCGTCGATCTCGACTTTGGCCCCTCCAGGAAGGGCGGAGATTTCGACGGTGGACCGGGCTGGCAACGGACGGGTCGTGAAGCAGGCTTCGTACTCGGCGTTGACGAAGCCGAATTCGGCGATATCGGTCAAGTAAATGGTGGTTTTCACGACATTGGCCAGGCTCAATCCGGCGGCGGCCAAGATGGCCTCGATGTTCGCGATGCACTGGACGGCTTGGCCCGTCGCCTCCTGGGCTTCGATGTACCCAGTCGCGGGATTGATGGGGAGTTGGCCGGAGACGTACACGAAATTTCCGACGCGTACTCCTTGTGAATAGGGCCCGATAACCGCAGGGGCCTTGCTTGTTGTGATAGCAGTGATGCTCATGAGTTCTCCATCATTGGTGTCTCACTTCAAGGATACGACTATTTCCTGGTTCGTGTAGGCAATAAACTTATCCGGTGGACCAAAAAGCGGATACAAAAGGGCTTGCGGCGGCGTTCCTCGCCCATGGCTTGTGGGGAGTTTTTCCGTTGTATTTCCACTTACTCGTACGCTCAGGGTCGCTCGAGATCGTCGCGCACCGGATCGTGTGGACTCTGGTCTTCTGCGCCATCGGCATCACTGTCATCGGCGCTTGGGGGAAAGTACGCGCCGTCGTGGCCGACAAGAAGCTTTTCCGTACGCTCCTCATCGCGGGAGTCCTCATCAGCCTCAACTGGCTGATCTACATCTACGCGGTCGTCTCGGACCACGTCGTCGACGGCGCCCTGGGGTACTTCATCAATCCCCTTGTCACCGTGCTGTTGGCAGTCATTTTCTTGCATGAGAGACTGCGCCCGGCTCAGTTGGTCGCCCTTGGGATCGGGCTCGCGGCAGTACTGGTGATCGTGATCGGCATGGGTCACGTCCCCTGGATCGGGCTCGGGCTGGCGCTCACGTTCGGGCTGTACTCCCTGCTCAAAAACAAGGTCGGTGGGCGTACGACGCCCCTTGTCGGGCTGGGGATCGAGGCGTTGGCGCTCGGACCGGTCTCAGCGGTGTACATCGTCATCCTGGAGCTGACGGGGCACGGCACCTTCACCACGGTCTCAACGACGTACTCCTTGCTCCTTGTGGCGACAGGGATCGTCACCGCCATCCCCCTGCTGTTCTTCGCCGTCGGCGCCGCTCGCCTCAACCTCACGTCGCTTGCCTTCATCCAGTACGTCACACCGATCATGCAATTCCTCTTCGGTGTCCTGATCTTCCACGAACACATGCCCGTCGTACGCTGGGTCGGTTTCATCCTGATCTGGGTGGCGTTGATCGTCCTCAGTTGGGACACAGTGAGACGTGCCCGGTTGGAATCCGCCAGAGCGCGCAGCGTGTCATCCTGACGTCATCCTGCCAAGGGCAGGATCTCCGTCACCCGACAAAGGAATCCGGGGTCCGCTCCATAGGTCGGCCGCCGGGGGTCCTGCCTTCGGCAGGATGACAGACTACTTCCCCATACCCAGGGCGTCGCGGATGTTGATCTTCTTGGAGTACTCCACCGATCCGTACTGGAACAACCGTGAAGCGATGCGGAAGACCAGGTACGCGAATCCGAAGAGGAGCACGACCACGATCACACCTTGCCACCAGGGCAGCATTCCCATGGCGTTGCGGGCCATGGCGGTGATCGGCGCGGTCCAGGGGAAGTACGTGAGCACAGCCACCAAGACATTATTCGGGCTTGTCAGCATCCAGATGATGACGTACATGGGCAGAACGAGCATCAGAATCACCGTCGCGTACATTCCTTGCGCGTCCTTGACTGTCGGCATGGCGGCCCCGATCGCGACAAGGGACGTTGTGAACAAAAGGAAGCCGCCGAAGAGCATGAGGACTCCAAGGATCATCGGTACCGGTTCGAACACGAGTTGGCTCAAATCGACGGTGGCGATAGCACCTGACTGGCCCAGAATCACCGCGACGATCAAAGTCGGAATGACAATGACCAACACCTGAACCAACCCGATGATCCCCAGCGCCAGAACCTTCCCCGACAATAGAGATGTTGGTTTGATCGTTGTCAGAATCATCTCGGTGACGCGGTTTTCCTTCTCCTCCAGGGTCGCGGTGAGCATGCGGTTGCCCTGCATGACGACGATGATGAAGAAGATGGCGATTAGAGCCATGGGCGGGATCATCCCCCACACTCCGGGGGTCGCGACCCCATCTTTGTACGTCGTCAGCGTCGTTTCGATCGCCCCGGACAGGAGCGTGACCCGTGAAGGATCGTTCAGCGCCTGGGAGGCGGACAGTTGCAGGATTTGGCTCGCCACACCGGGGTACTTCTGGGAATCCATGATTCCCTTGTCCTGGGCATCGACCACAATAGGATCGACACTCGGGTCGGCCGGGTACTCGAAGAAGGCCTCGACGGCCCCGGATTTCACATCGGCCAACCCCTGAGACGGGTCCGAGATTTCGGTCCCGCCCAGGGACTCGGCGATGGAAGGGTCCACGAGTCCCGAGTGGTCCACCCATTCGAACGCGAACAACTGGTCGGTCGACCCGATGGAGGCCGCCGACGATCCTGACAGGGCCGAGACCCCGATGACAACGGCCAACAAGACGGGCCCAAACAATGAACCTATCCAAAAAACTTTAGTACGAAGGGTGCGCACGACCTCGAACGACACGACGGTACGAATGTTGCTTTGTGCCATCAGTCCACCTCCTTGTCACCGTACACTGCCACGAAGATCGATTCCAAACTTCGCCGCCCGGGGGTGAAACTCGACACAGTGAAACCCCCATTCACCAGCCCATCCAACACCGCAGACGGCTGGACGCCCTCGGTCAGGCTGATCTCAGAATGCCCATGTTCGTCCGTCAGTACGGTGTACGACGCCGATGCGGGCAAGGGCCGATCGGCTTCGATCTTCACCGTCGTACCCCCGAACTGCTCCTGTACCTCCTGGACGGTCCCGTACGCATGGTTGACGCCGTCTTTGAGCAGGATGATCCGGTCGCACAACTTCTCGACCTCGTCCATCTGGTGGGTGACCATGACGATGGTGGCCCCGGCCTGTTTACGCTCCTCGATGATGTTCATCAGCAACCGCCTATTGACAGGGTCGAACCCTTTCGTCGGCTCGTCAAGGATCAGCAATTGAGGATTGTTCATGATCGTCACCCCGAGCTGCACCTTCTGCTGTTCACCTCCGGAGAGCCTGTCCAGGCGTACTTTCGCCTTGTCAGGAAGACCCACACGCTCCAGATAGGAAAGCGACCATGTCCGTGCGTCACCAGGCGTCATCCCCTTGAGCCGCCCGAAGTACACCATGGTGTCGAGCACTGTCTCTTTCTTGTAGAGTCCGCGCTCCTCAGGAAGGTACCCCAGTTCGCCCGATTGGGAGGGTTCGAAAACCCGTCCGTTGATGGTGAGAATCCCCGAGGTCGGGATGTAGATTCCGAGCAGAGCTCTGATCGTGGTCGTCTTCCCACACCCGTTGGATCCGAGAAATCCGAAGGTTTCCCCTTGATAAACGTCGAAACTCAATCCCTTGATGACCTCAGTCGTACCGAAGGTCATGTGGAAATCCTCGACGTGGACCACCGAAGGCCCATCCGAACTTGCCATAGAGCAAGCTTATAGCAGGTCAGCTTGTGGACTCGCGTACGACCAACTCAGTGGGCAAATCCACCCTCGTCTCCTTAAGGGTGAGGTTCAATGCCAGTTGCGCGGCGCGTACTCCTACGTTGTAAAACGGCGCGTGGACCGAGGTGAGGCCGGGGGTGAGGTCGGAACAGAAGGAGGAATCGTCGAACCCGGTGACAGCGAGTTGATCGGGGATTGAGACGGCGAAATCACGGGCCGCACGGTACACCCCGAGCGCGACCTGGTCCGTGAGGCACACGATCGCCGTGGGGGGAGTGGGGCCCTTGAGGATCAGCAGGGCGGCCAGATGGGCCTGGACGACCTCGTTCGGGCATTCGACCACCAAGGAAGAGTCAATGACAAGGTCCGCGTCCTTCATCCCCAGCGAATATCCGAGGAAGCGTTGATTGGCTGTTGTGGAATTCGACCATCCCAGGAAGGCGATCCGTGTGTGGCCCTTGCTCGCCAACAACGCGACAGCTTTGCGTATGCCCCCGATTTGGTCGTAGTTCACGCACTGCAGGTCCGGCTGGGAGGGAAGGTACGGATGCCCGGTGAGGACAAGAGAGGCATTGACCGACGTCAGAGCCGAGGCGTACGAGGCGATCCTCTCCTCGGATTCTTTGCCGGGCATGGTCGAACCAGCGAGCAGCACTCCGGCGGTACGATTCTCGCGCAGGGTTTCGATGATCTCCCGTTCCCGGTCCGGATCCCCGTGGGTGAGCGCGATCAGGAAAAGATTGCCATTGGTGGTTGCTACTTGTTCGGCCCCGCTGGCCAGATCGGCGAACGCCGGACCCGCCATCGACGATGTCACAAAGGCCAGGGAGCGCCGCCCGGCACCCATCATCGCCTGGGCCAAACCATTGACCACGTACCCCAGTTCATCGGCTGCGGCAAGCACTTTCGTACGCGTGGTTTCGCTCACACTCGCATGTCCGGAGAACACCCTCGACGCTGTCGCAGGAGAGACCCCGGCCCGCAGAGCCACATCGCGAAGATTGACCTCGTCACTGGGCGCGGGACCGCGCGTACCACGCTTCCGCGGCATCCCATGAATAGGTTCAGACATGGAATCATTCTATTACACCGGCTCTGAATCCAGTTTCAAACTAGATCACAGTAACGAACCGCCTATCAGCGGGGATGAGGGTTGGTCTTGTGGGCGAAAGCGGATGGAGGTGAATTGGTCGTCCTCAGGTCGTACACCGTACTCGTCCGCAAGGAGGAGAGGCACGAATATGTCCTAGGCCGCGAAACTGATTGTCCCCCCAAACAACGAGTTTTCATTGAACAGGCCCTGTCCCGTCCGTACAGTTGAGGTCATGAACGACCATCTCAACTCACGCCAGGCCATCGTGTCGGCTATGAATCTTGTCAAAGTGTACGGGCAGGGCGAAACCCAGGTCTGCGCCCTCAACCATGTCAGCGCCAACTTCCACGCTGGTACCTTCACCGCCGTCATGGGTCCCTCAGGCTCCGGGAAATCCACTTTCATGCACTGCCTGGCGGGGCTGGACAAGGCGACCTCGGGCCAGATCGAATTGGGCGGAACGTACCTCGGCCCGCTCGACGACAACGGCCTCACGAAACTGCGCCGTGACAAGGTAGGTTTCATCTTCCAGTCCTTCAACCTGTTGCCGACCCACACCGCCAAGGAGAACATCCTCTTGCCGTTGGAGATGGCCGGACGCAAACCTGACATGAGATTCCTGGCCCAGCTCACTGACTCTTTGGGCTTGTCAGGACGGTTGAACCACCTCCCGTCCCAGCTCTCCGGCGGAGAACAACAGCGTGTGGCTGTGGCAAGGGCCTTGATCTCGCGCCCAGCCGTGGTCTTCGCCGACGAACCCACCGGCGCCCTCGACTCCCGCAAGTCGGCCCAGCTCCTGTCGTACCTTCGTTCAGCTTCTCTCCAGGGTCAGACAATCATTATGGTCACCCACGATCCGAGGGCCGCGGCGTACGTCGATCGCGCGCTCATCCTCTCCGACGGCCAAATCTGCCATGACATCCCCAGCCCAGATGAAGACACAGTGCTTCATGCCATGCGTTCTTTGGGAGGCGAGTGATGGCGGCTCCCATGCTCCGTTCCGCCCTGCGTGAACTCAAATTCCATCCCGCCCGGTACGTGGCCACATTGGTGGCCATCGCCATCTCGGTGGGCTTCCTGGCCGCCTCCTCGATCATCACCGCCACCGAGTCGAATGCGACCGGGGTACAAACCGCCGCTCCGTACGCCACGGGCGACCTGGTCGTCACCCTCACAACAGGGCCAACCGACATGTCCGCCGACATCGTCACCGCTGTGGTATCGTCCACCACAGGGGTACGCCAAACCACCGGTATCGACTCGACGAGCATGATTCTCGAAAACGGCGCGTCCATGTCGATGGCCGCCGTCACCGCCATGCCTCCTGACGACTTCGCGTGGACCTCGCTCAAGGAAGGCTCGTGGCCGCAGGGCGACCAGATCGCGCTCAACGCCCACCTCGCCGACACCCTTGGGGTGAAAGTCGGGGACACGATCACATCAAACAAACGCACACTGACTGTGTCCGGCATCACCACCGACCCGCCCTCGTCCGTCTCATCCGACCCCGCGATCGCCGGCCAAGACTTTATGAGTACGGCGTGCGGCTCGATGTGCTATATATATGGGATGAAATGGGTCGTGAGACTCGACCCGGGCGCCGACTCTGAACAAGTGGGTACAGCCATCGTGGCCGCCCTGTCGGCATTGGGCGTCACCGCCAAGGCACAAGTCACCAAGGATTTCGTCCAAGACGCCAGCGAAGCAGCAATGGGCAACGTCAATGGTATGAAGTACATTCTGTACGTCTTTGCGGGCATCGCCACCGTCGTGGGCATGATCACCATCGCCAACACGTTCACAATCCTGCTCGCCCAACGCCGCCGCCAAACCGGACTGATCCGTTCGATCGGCGCCTCGGGCACCCAGGTACGCCGCTCCATCTGGCTGGAAGCCCTTGTCCTCGGCCTTCTCGGCTCCGTCCTCGGAGTCGGATTGGCGTGCGGGCTGGCCGCCCTGCTCGGTTTGTACACCGGATCGATCGGCTTCGGACTCCAGGTCCCCATCCGTGAAACTCTGATTGCCATGGCCGTGGGTCTGGTCATCACCCTGGTCGCGGCCATCATCCCCGCTCGCCGGGCCACAGAGATCTCCCCGATCGAAGCGCTTCAACCCACCGAGACGTCCACTGCGGCGACAACTGCCTCGATCGCGAAAACCGTGGTCTGCGGACTGCTCGTCGTGGCAGGCGTCGCGGCGTGCCTGTTGTCCTTGAAAGCCGGTTCCGCCTCCCTGATCATCGCGGTGCTAGGAGCAATGCTCACCTCGCTCGGCGTCCTGTTCGGCGCCCGTGCGTTCGTACCCTCCCTGCTGAAAGTCGCCGGAGTGATCGTACGCCGCTGGAGCCCGGCAGCGTCCGTCGCCGCGAAGAACGTCACCCGCGACCCCGCCCGGGCCTCGGCCACCGCGACCGCGCTCATGCTCGCCGTGGGACTGATCATCACCCTCCAGGTCGGCGCCGCCTCCGTCAACACCACCATGCAGAACAAGATCAGTTCAGAGTACCCGGTGGATGTGTACATCTCGGCTTCCGCTGAGAACGGATTCACTCTCCAGGCTGAGGCGGACCAGATCGCCCACATCGCCGGAGTGGGCACATCGGTTGCCATCCCCTGCCGTGCCCTGCCGGAGGATTGGGCGGCTGACAAGGTGTGCAGCTATGTCCCTGGTGTGGCCGGCCTCTCCTCAGGCGTGCCCCAATCCGTGCCCGACGACCAGATCCTCTATTCCGAGAGGTACGACTCGGGCGAGGTCGTCACCCTGGATTCGATCGACTTGACCATCGAAACCTCCCCGGTGATCATGGGGAACCAGTATGTGTTCGTCTCCCCGGCGACCTACACCAAATTGAGCGGAGAATCATACGAGGCCTCCCTGATCTTCCTCACTGTCACAGACACCTCCAAGATCGCCTCGATCCAGAAGTCCATCGCCGACATCGTGGGCGCCAGTGCGGAAGTCGGGGGATCGGTCATGGCAAAATCCATGATCGAGCAGATGATGAACATCCTTGTGGGAATGGTGTCAGCTCTGCTGGCTGTGGCCGTACTGATCGCACTGGTCGGAGTGGGGAACACCCTGACCCTGTCAGTGATCGAAAGGGCGAGGGAGAACGCTATTCTGAGGGCGTTGGGCTTCCAAACCAAGCAACTCAAAGCGATGCTCCTTGTCGAAGCCATGCTGTTGACCCTTGTGGGTGCCGTGGTCGGCGTGGCGGCGGGGGCCTTCTTCGGATGGATCGGCTCCACCGCTCTGGTCGCCCAACTCGGCGCCTCCGATGGGATCATGATGAAAGCCCAGTTTGCCCTGAACTGGCCCCAAACCCTGGGCCTTCTCGCCATCCTGGTTCTAGCCGCCGGATTGGCGTCTATCCTCCCAGGACGACGTGCCGCCAAGGCCAGCCCCGTGGAGGCTCTGGCCGAAGCATAAACCCTGGCACCCGCCAACCGTTCTGACGAAGTCAGAATCTCCGATCCCGGTACCCTCCCGCCCGGGATCTCCCCAGAGGGGGCTGCGATACCGATGGTTGAATCCCAGACAACCCCGGCATGGCAGCCCCCTCTGCGTTGTTCAGTAGCCAGAGAAATAGTCGGTGACAAGCCAGTGCTTGAATACGGGGTCGAGGATTTGTACGTCTGATCCGTTCACATCGATGATTTCGCGGGCAGTGAGCATTTCTTTGATGCGTACGACGTTTGCAGAAGTGCCCAGGTCATATGCGGAAATTGTCTCTTTGGAACTGAGACGGGGTTCTCCGTTGACCACCGCTCTCAAAAAGTTGAGTTGGCGGGAAGACAACGAACTCACTATCCCTTGAAAGAGCAAGCTTAGTTGGTTTGTCAGGTCGGTCATGGACGCAGAGATGGTCTGGTCCGTACAGACCGGATCTGTGCGGAACCAGACCTGTTGGGCCAGCTGCTGGACATAGTACGAATGGTTGTCCACTAACTCAGCGATCTGGCGCCCTTGATCGATGGTGATTTGTTTGCCGGTGTCAGCGAAGCGTTGGACGATGAAATCCCCCCAAACGCTGTTGTCGATTTTTGCTAAAACCATAATGTCCCCGAAACGGTAGAAGGGCAGTTCAGGATTGGAGAAGATGTCCATGAGCATATGTCGTTTGCTCCCATAGAGACAGTACGAAACTCGCTGGTGGCGCTGCCAATGCG
>JGI24699J35502_11133758_pt1 | contig 14888 bp, 12 predicted proteins | sample TergutMp193P4_FD_35502 | JGI IMG/M metagenome (IMG submission 35502) | reverse complement strand
TCGTGTCGTTGGGCGGGCGGGCCGGTACCGGCAAGTCGGCGCTGGCGCTCGCGGCGGGGTTGGACGCGGTATTGGAGCAACGCGCGCATCGCAAAGTCATCGTCTTTAGGCCGCTATATGCGGTGGGCGGTCAAGAACTCGGCTACCTGCCCGGGTCGGGGCAAGAGAAAATGGACCCGTGGGCGCAGGCTGTGTTTGATACGCTTGGTTCGGTGGTGTCGCCTGAGGTGATTGCCGAGGTGGTGGAGCGTGACATGCTTGAAGTGTTGCCGCTGACGCATATTCGGGGCCGGTCGCTGCACGACGCTTATGTCATCGTGGATGAGGCGCAATCGCTGGAGCGCAACGTGTTACTCACTGTCCTCTCCCGCATCGGACAAAATTCGAGGGTTGTGCTGACTCATGATGTCTCACAGCGAGACAATTTGCGCGTGGGGAGATATGACGGGGTGGCAGCCGTCATCGAGAAACTTAAAGACCACCCGCTATTCGCGCACGTTACTTTGGCGCGGTCGGAACGTTCGCAAATTGCCGCCTTGGTGTCTGAACTACTTGAGGATTGACATGGTGATGAGCGCCATAACAAAGATGGCGACATTTTCTTAACCGTCTATTTAGCCAACCAAGTGGCTACGCGGTACAATCGCGGGTATGTCAAATGAACCCGCCACCGACACCAGCCCGGAAAGCCCGCAGCCCCAAGGCTTGAGCAGCCCCGAATCGCACTCGCATAACTTGTTGCCGGCGCATAACGTCGTCATCCTGTCCCCGCAATTCCCCGATTGGGTCACCAAGTTTGTGCTGGCGCTCGCCAAGCATCACGACGTAAACGTGCTGGGCATCGGCGATGAAATGTACGGTGCTCTACCCGAGGAACTTAGGGACGCGCTCACCGAGTATTTCTGGGTAGACGACATGAATGAATACCACAATATCGAAAATGCGGTGAAGCACTTCCAATACAAGTGGGGCAAGATCGATCGCTTTGAATCCCTAAATGAACACTGGCTAGAGACTGAAGCTAGAATTCGCGAGGAATTTGATATTCCCGGCCCGCGCTCAGATTTTATTGAGGATGTGCGCCGTAAATCGGTTATGAAGGACTACTTCAAGAAGGCGGGCGTTGCCACCATTAAGGGCATCTTGGCGCATACGTTGGATGATGCCTTAGCGTTTGTGAAAGATGTTGGCTATCCCGTCATCGTGAAGCCTGATTCCGGTTCCGGCGCATCGTCGACATATCGGGCTGAGGACGAGCCAGCGTTGCGGGCGATCTTTGCGAACCGACCGCTGGGCGCGCCGCCGGTGGTGGTTGAGGAATTCATTGACGGCATCCTGCTCACCTACGACGGCTTGGTGGATGCCGATGGGCAGATTGTGTTCGACAACTCGACGCGCACCGAACTGTCCATCATGGACGTGGTGAACACGGGCGGTAACGCCAACTACATTGATTTGCCCGACGTGCCCGCTGAGGTACGCAAGGTCGGTAGGGCGATTGTTGAGGCTTATGACCTGCGCGAACGCTTTTTCCACATCGAGATTTTTGAGCGCCGCAAGGGTGGCGGTTTGGTTGGCCTTGAGATTAACCTGCGGCCACCGGGCGGCTGGATGACGGATGCCATGAACGTCTCGCACTCAGATGACGTGTATGCCATCTGGGCGGCGTTATTGACTGGCACCGAGCCGCCTTTGCCGGGGCCGAATAGGTACTATTCGGTTTATGCCAGCCGCAAGAACTTCAACAAATATGCGCACTCGCATAATGAGGTTATGGATTATCTAGGTGAGAACTTAGTGATTTACAAACCGGTCGAAAAGATTTTGCAGGCCGCAATGGGCGATACCGCTTATTTGGCGCGTGCGCGGTCTTATGATCAGGCAATGGATATCGTTGATTACGTGCAGAAGCGAGCTTAACTGGTGTCGGCACGTACTAAGGCGTTTTTCAGCCGCAATATGCGGCGCTATATGAAGTACCGGGTTTATGGTGATAGCGGTAAACCCATCATCGCTTTTCCAACTTCTGAAGCCCATTTCCAGCAATGGGAGGATTTCGGGATGGTTGATGAGCTAGCGCCCTATTTGGATGCTGGCCAAATTCAACTTTGGACGGTTGATTCCATTGACGAGCAAACGTTTTTCCGGCCTCGGAAAAATTGGCGCATTGCCATGTGGCGCCAAGAGCAGTGGATGGCTTATTTGCATGAGGAATTCATCCCGATGGTGGTGCACGAAAACCGGCAAGCTAACCATCAAACGGGCTTCCAACCCGGGCCGGGCGGCAAAAAGCTGATGCTGACTGGTTGTTCAATGGGGGCTTTCCATGCCGCGAATTACTTTTTCCGTAACCCCCACGGGATTGATTCCCTGATTGCGTTAAGTGGCGTTTATAGCCCGGTTTCTTTTACCGGCGGATATATGAACCAGGCATTACGCGCTAATTCGGTGTTGGACTACATGAGCGACCCGATTTCTCCAGCGCGGCGGCGGGCGTATGATGCGGCACGGTTGGTGTTTTGCTCTGGGCAAGGGCCGGGTGAAGAGGAAATGCTGGCCGACACCGAGGCTTTGGATGAGGTGCTGGAGCAGCAGTCCATCCACGCTTGGGTAGATATTTGGGGTGAAGACGCCGATCACGATTGGGTTTGGTGGAAGCAGCAGTTGATGTATTATTTAGAGCATATTCTAACTGATGCGAAAGACGGCTCGATAGAAAGGCCACAATAATGCATACCGAATACCATAAGCACTATAGCAGCTACTTGGGCCGCGACATGGAGTACAAAGTCTATGGCCACGCCGGTAAAGCCCTAATCGCCTTCCCAACCATGCACGGCAACTTTTGGCAGTGGGAAGACTTAGGGATGATTAACGCCTTACAGGGCTTTATCAACGACGGTCGTATCCAAGTTTTTACCGGTGATGGGATTGACGGCGAAACCGTTAAGTCTGGTAATTGGGATAAGCTCGCCTCGATCCACCGTTATGACCAATACATGAATTATATGCAAAAAGAGTTATTGCCTCGCGTGCTGGAAACCAGCAATCGGGTTAACAACGAATCTGATGCGAAGGCTTGGACTACTGGTGCCTCAATGGGGGCTATGCATGCCGCCAACTTCTTTTTCCATAATCCGTGGCAAGTTGATGGCATTATCGCGATGAGTGGTGCTTATGCAATGCGGCATTTCTTTGGCGATTATCTGCCGGATGATATTTACCGTTGGTCGCCCTTGGACTATTTGCACGGGTCATTTATTGACAACCGGTGGCAAGAGTTGCAAAAGGCGCGGATTGTGTTTGTTTGTGGGCAGGGCGCTTGGGAAGAGCCGGGCATCACCGACACTAAACTGATGGGCGAGGTGCTGGCCGAGCGCGATATTCCGGCTTGGATTGACCTTTGGGGTTACGACGTGGAGCACGATTGGCCCCAGTGGCAAAAGCAACTTCCCTATGTTCTTTCAAAGATTCTATAGAATCTTTTCGAACAAAAGGAAGTTGCCGATATTTATTTTGTAGCACTCGCCCTGCGGGCGATGCTTGGTCGCTCCGCTCCGCGCGGCGCTGCCACGCGCCTCGCGCAGTCTCCGACTACGCGCGGTCGCGTTACGCCGCGATATTTTTGGCGAAGCGCGCCAAAAGCGGGCGCGTGATTCCCCAATATGTTCAACCGATAAACGATTGGGCGTACGCTTTTCCGTGGTCTTGGTCACAATCCTGTGACAAGCGAAATCACCAGCCGGAAAGGCACACACCCATGAGTATCAGCACTCGGGGTGCAGTCAGAGATGACGTGCACCCAAAGACGATCGGTAACAACGGAGTTGACGAGGCGGCGCTAAGCGTCGGGCTCGCACCAACCGCAGCCGACTCTGACATCATCACTCAAGCCGAAATCGCGCTAGCCGACACGCCGTCGCAAGCCACGTTCACGGCAAAAAACATTATCAAGTCGTTAGCGTTCTCGCTGGTCGGCTTGTTCCTATTCTTGTTCCCCATCCCGCAGGGCGACGGCACGTTCAACATTCCGTTGGGCGTGGCGATTAGTTGGCTGGAAGGCTTGGACGCTTGGCAGGCCGCCACTTGGGCGCTGGTTGCCGTTACTACTGCGTCGGCCATCGGCTCCATCGCGGCGCTAATCCGGAAGCCGCGCGATGAGGACGGCATGGCAGCGCGCGCGTTCAAGACGCACCCCATCTTTGTCGTTTCCCGCGTGTTGGGCGCCTTGTTTGCTTGGGGAATTATGCTGGGCGTTGGCCCTGAGTTCATTATTGCCGACTGGACTGGCGGCGTGATGATGGGCATCGCCGCACACCTGATTGTGGTGTTCTTGTTCCTCGGATTTGCGATTCCGATTTTAACGGACTTTGGCATCATGGAGTTTTTTGGTGCCCTGCTGTCGAAGGTCGTACGCAAACTGTTCACGCTGCCCGGTCGCGCATCGGTTGACCTAATGGCAAGCTGGTTCGGCTCGTCGTTGGCGTCGGTATTGTTGACGCGTGGGCAGCATGAAAAGCGCAACTACACCGGCCGCGAGGCTGTGGTGATCTGCACCAACTTTGCGTTTGTCTCGCTGCCGTTTAGCTTCGTGATTGCCAATACCATTGGTATTGAGGCGCACTTCTTGCCGTGGTATTTGATTATCTGTGCCGTTTGCATCGTGCTGGCCATCATTACGCCGCGCTTGTGGCCGTTACGCAATATGGACAACTCGTACCTTGGTGGAACTGCCGCTCGCGACGCCGATGAGGTAGTGCCTGCGGGCGCCAATCCGGTCAAGTGGGGCTTACGTCTGGCTGCCGACCGCGCCTCGCGGGCAAGCGTTCGCGGCGTTGTCACGTCGGGTCTCAAGATGTACGTTGACATTTATGCTGATTTGATCCCGCTCATTTTGGCGTGGGGCACCATCGCGCTGGCCATCTTTGAGTTCACGCCCATTTTCCAGTTCATTTCCACCCCGATGGGTTGGTACTTGGGGCTGTTCGGGATTGCTAACCCGATGAACTACGCACCGGCCACTTTGATTGGGTTCTTGGATATGTTCCTGCCGGCTTTGCTGCTGAGCGAGGCGGCGTTGAACACCCAGCTGGTGTTGGGCGCGCTGGCGATTGTCCAGGTCATCTACATGACCGAGACTGGCGTTTCCATCCTGAAGTCCAAGATGCCGATCAACTTTGGCAAGCTGTTCGCGATCTTCATGATTCGCACCCTAATCGCCATCCCCCTAATCGCAGGCCTAGTCTGGCTCGTGTTCTAGGAGTCTGATGCTGAGTTTGCGGAGAGTTTGCAGAAGCGTAAGAACTTTACACCTCTGCAAACTTCCGCAAACCCAGAATATTTTGGCGCCACGCGTCAAATTTGATAATTGCGATTATCGCAATTATCTAGTAGTATATGAGACATGGAAAGTTCATTGGTCTCGCGCGTGCGGGAGGTTATGGCGGCAATGGGGCTAACCCAAGAAGAGTTTGCTTCCACAATTCACACAACGCCAGATAAACTCTCCAAGTCCCTCGGCGGCAAAAGAAACTTCACAACACTTGAGCTAGCACTTGTTGCGAAATCATCCGGTAAGACGATGGATTGGTTACTCACTGGCATAACCCCTGAACGGCCGGTTCTGGCAGCTCGAGTGAGTCTCGCAAGTGCTGCTGATGAAAGCACTGTGACTGCTAGTGTTGAACGGTATTATGAAGCAAGTCAGCAACTCGCTAGGATAAATGGGCGTCACGAACTCAAGCCTTTGCATCCGCTTACAAACTCGAAGCAAATGGCGCGGTGGGCGACAGAAAGTCTTAGCTCACCCGTAACTGAGTTGTCTAATTTTGATTTAGCCGAAGCGATTTCGCTTGCTTTTGATGTTGATGTTATTATCGAGCAGTTACCTAGGGGGCTGGATGGCTTTGCTTGGCAGACCGATACAACACGTTTTATTGGTGTAGGTACAACACCAGTATGGGCGCGTCAGCGTTTCACCCTAGCGCACGAATTGGGGCATATCCTGTTGCATCATGCACAAGAATTGATAGCAGAAGAAGTACCAACTAAAACAGATGACAAAACCGAGGCTAGCGCCAATACATTTGCGGCGAATTTCCTAATGCCCGAATCACTATTGCGGTCGGAACTGGCCGGTGTTCAACTGTCCAAGGAGGTTTTCGGCGGGCTTGCCACAAAGTTTCGAGTATCGCCTGCGGCGTTGAGTTGGCGCTTGCTAAACTTGGGCATTATTGATGGCTTGGCTCAGACAAGCTTCGGAGGCATGACAGCAGCGAAGGCAGCATCATTAAGCCAATGCTCACATTTTGCTTCTGAAGCGCGCGCGGATGCCCAGAAATCACACCTACCAAAGCGTATTCTAGATGCGCATATCGATGCATTTCAAAAAGGACTCGCCTCCGCTCGCCCATTGGCGCAATTGCTGCAGATTTCGCCAGGAGACGTTATTGATACATATGGGGATCACGAGTGATTTCCAATGCCAACAATCTGGTTTCCCGATACCACAGTGATTTGCAATTTCGGCGCTGTAGATCAAATTGAGCTTCTGAACAAAGCGTTAGCAGGCCGGGGTAGATGGACGGCTGCAGTGGCTTATGAGGTTGAGAATTCCGCAAGGTACTTACCGCAACTAGAAAGGCTCATCTCCGAGGGATGGCTCGGTGATCCTATTGAGACTGACCAACATACTGTTGAGATTGAGAATATCCGTTTCGTTGAATTTGGTGGTACGTTACAGGATCCAACGAAACATCTCGGGGAAGCTCAGACGTGTTTTTTGATTAGGCGCAGTCCCGAATTTAAGAGAGCAATTTGGATAACCGATGATGTTGCCGCATATGAGTATGGTCGACAAATAGGCATAACTACTTGGAGCACGTGCACTGTAATCGAGAACCTTGTTGCAGACGGCGATATTAGCGCTGAGGATGGCTTCAAATTGCTTACGCAAATGCATAACACTCCGGATCGCTATGTTCACAACATGCCACAAAGACCCGATGACCTGCGTTAGGTGGGTTCGTCGTTGGTTTTGCGGATGCCGTTGGTTTCGGCGATGAAGTAGGGTGGGCGGCGTTTGGTTTCGCGGAAGATGGTACCGACATATTCGCCGACGATGCCGATGGACAACAGTTGCAGTCCGCCGAGGAACAGGATGAAGGCGATAGTGGACGGGTATCCGGCCACTGGGTTTCCGAATATTAGCGCACGCACGATGATGAAGATCGTGTAGATGAAGGCGCCGAGCGCGACCAACATGCCGGTTACCGAAGCAAACCGTAAGGGTGCGGTGGTGAAGCTGGTGATGCCGCTTAGCGCTAAACCTAGTAGGCTGACGTAATTCCATTTAGTGGTACCGGCGGCTCTGGGTTCGCGGTCGAAAAGTATTTCGATTTTGTTGTAGCCAATCCAGCTGAATAGGCCTTTGGTGTAGCGGTCGTGTTCACGCATTTGCCGTAGCGCGTTTATGCACCGCCGGTCGAGCAGCCGAAAGTCGCCGGTGTCTTGTTGGATTGGGATTTTGGTGAGCCGTTGCAGCGTCCGGTAAAAGACCCGTGAGGTCCAGCGTTTCATCCAAGGTTCGCCCGTGCGGGTGCGGCGTTTGGCATAAACGTCGTCATATCCTTGTTCCCACAGTGTTAGCATTTCGGGGATTAGTTCGGGCGGGTCTTGCAAATCGGCGTCTAGGATGATCATTGCGTCACCAGTGACGAAGTCGAAGCCGGCCAGCATCGCGGTTTCTTTGCCGAAGTTTCGGGACAAGTCAACGTAATTGAACCGTTTATCGGACGTATGTAACTCGCGCATAATGCGTAAGGTGTCGTCGGTGCTGCCGTCGTTTACTAGGATGATTTCCCAATCGTATTCGACAAGCGGTGCGATCACGTCAAGCAGCCTGTCTCGCAGCAGCGGAAGTACCTCTTGCTCGTTGTAGCAAGGAATAAGCAAACTAACCGTTTTCATGGCACTCACATACTTGCCATTTCAGCATGCCTTGGGCAGTTTCCAGAATATGACTGCATCGCACTCATCTTTATGAACCTTTCGAAAGGACAGGTTTATTCACAGGTATCAGCGATCGGGATTTGGACGCCATCGAGATTGAAGAAGTCAACATGCCATGGCCGGAACATGAGGTTAAATGGATTTTCGTAGCGACTGAACCCGAATAGTCGACTAGAAAGAGTAGTTCCGAAGTCAATGGAATTTACGAATTGAGCATCTACACAATGTTGTTGTTCAATCGTCGCTAAAGCTGTCGCAACCTGATGCCTTCGGGCTGTCAGGCTCGTTACTCCATCAACAAACATCGCCAAAACTAGTATTAGTGACGCAATAGCGGCAATCCGCCAAATAACTGGACTCACCCTGCGGAGCAGATAATACGCTAGTGACATTGCTGGTACGAGGAATAATATTAGGGCAGGGGAGGATACCCGGCTATTCGCGTTCGCGATGGGCGCCATCCCCAGCAAATAAAGAACCCCAAACATTAAGCAGATGATAGTAGTCCGGTAAAGCTTTTTATTATCCTCGTTTAGTTCGCTTGAGGCTGGACGGTGGAGCAAATATGCCGTTATAACTCCAACAATGATATAAGGCAAGAATAGCCAGAAATGTGAAAGCACATTTCGGATTGCGTATTCCACCAAATCCATTGGGGAACTAGTCGGGTCAACACTTCCCTGTACTCCCGCCTCCATCCGCCGACTGATAGATTCGATACCATTACCGAAGCCGAAAAAGAAATAAGCGCCACCAGCCCAACCAATAATTGCTGAGATCCACAAAGGACGTAACGATTCAGTTGCCGAATGATTTATGCTCCAACTGCGGAATAGAAATATCGAACCCATTATGAGAGCTAGTATTATTACCGTAGCGCTATCGAATCCTGCGGTTGCAACGAAAAACGCAATGCTACCAAACGCCATAGCGGGAAGGCGACCGATCCGTGCCGCAATGTCGTTGAACGTGACCAATATATATACTACGGTAAGATTCGCCACCATCACCGGTAGGTAATTATGCGTATTTGAAAACCCGTTAAAAACCACATCTCGACTTATCTGACTTAAAAGCAAAATCGGATAGGGAAGTGTAATCACGACAGCATCCAAAGCAGTTAATCGGGGCCAACGACCTACCGCCAGTCTGAACAGCAGTAGAAACAGTGCGAAAAATGCGATCGCGTTGATTAAGCGAAATACTACTGCTACCCCAACTTGTGGATAATTGGGGAATAGCCAAATGACACTAAAATGGTAAACCTCGCCAATCCGGGGTATACGCCATCCGAAGCGATGAAAGTGTGAGAGACAATTAATAACACCGCCTTCAAGCCCGCAGCCTTGCTGGTAAGCGTCCTCGCTTGAGATTGGCTTCAGTAGCATCTCGTGTAAAAGAAAAGCGGCTATAAGCGCGTAGATACCGACTGCTAACCAGCGTTCAAATGGTCGGCTAGTTTCGCTCTCCCGCTTCTGCCGATCAAAGGTTGGCAATGCTTGGCCTGAAGTGGCAACCTCAGCGCTGCGAACCTCGGTGCCGTAGTTAACTACTAAGGCATCGGGGGGGGGGCGTTAATCTAGAGCTCACGAACATTACTTTAACCGACGGGTACCAAATCTGCGTCATTTGGAGGAATAGGCATCAGGTGGGTCGGTTGGGGTTTTAGGGATTGAGTTTGGCTGGGAATTGTGGCGGGTGGCATAGATTAAGGTCACGCTGTTTCGGGTTTCGCGGCCCCCACTGGCGGGCGTACCATTTAGTTGTCAGCAAAAAACAAAGCTGAATGGGTTAGAAATACTTAACAGGGGGTTCACGATGAGCATACAGGTAATGGGGGTTTGCGCCTCGATTATGTCTTTGATGATTTGGTTGCCGCAAGCCAAGCGGACGTGGCAGAACCGCAATAACGCCAAAGAAATGTCAGCGATTTCCATCCAAACCCAGATGCTGTTAATCGTAAACAACATCATGTGGATTGTTTATGGTACCCATATTGCTGGTGGGTTCTGGATTTGGGCTGCCGCCATCGTCAATATCCCGGTAGCCGTAATGACTACATATCTCATTCTGCGCTCCAAAGGCCGCGTCAGCGCTCATCTTGATGCTGTGCTCCGCAAGCTAAATCCCATGCCGCATCTGGGACATCTGCATCTTGGACATCTGCGGGTTGCCACAATCCATTAAACCTTCCTGCACAAATAACCCCCAATAACTCGCTCTCAATACTTGCCCCCAGTAGCTGGGGTGAGCATCTTAATACGAAACGCCGCCAGCATCCAGTTACAAAATAGCAATCAGCCACCTTTACGAAACACCAACGGAAACACTTTGCATAAAGACCTACTCATGGTTGTGTGGTCTTATGTCTACGTTTGCGCTCCAGCACCGCTCGAAGATCGCCGTGCTATTCACGCTGCTTTTGCCAGCGCTCACCGGATGCGGGCTGAACGGTGGTTTTGTAGCAGCGCAACCTCAGCTACCTACTATTACCGACGCAGACGGCAGCAACTGGGACTTCTTGACTGACTCAACTCTCTGGACTGCTGCGCCTCCCATTGCCTTACCAGTTGATTTTGGCGTCGCCTATCACTTCTCGGATGAGCCAGTCACCATCACGAATATCGCGTTAGCGTTACCGGATGAAATCATCAATCTCGCCACCGAAATAGGTGCGACCGAGGGTTTGCCGGAACTGCAAATCACCGACGAAGGTATGGTAGAAACCGAAGCTGGCGATATTGAGGTAGTGCCGGATGTGCTCGCGGATCAACCGAACACAGCGGTTGAAGGGCAGGAGGCTGCTGATGCTGCCGAGCAAGTCACATTGGCCGTGGTAGATGAATCCGGCGCAGTCGCCACACCGGTAATCGAACTGGCGGACGGGTTCCAAGGCATCGGGATATCTTGGCCGCTCAGCGAGCAACCACCCGAGATTCAAATCCGGATTCGCGATGACGAAACGGGGGAGTGGTCGGATTGGCTGCCGGTAACCGATAGCGATGAGGGCCCTGATCCTGAAACGTTGCCGCCCGGCTATGAGCCGCGCGCAGCGGCGGAGGACATGTTTTTCCCCGGCTCGGATGCAGTGCAAATCGCCTCGGTCGGCCAAGCGAACGATGCGACTTTGACTACTGATGTGCGGCTCGCCCTAATTGCTGTCCCAGAGCCAATCGCTATTCCAGTTACGGACACAGTTGAAAACACCGACGCGGTTTATCAACCCGAATCCGATTTAGTAGAAATTGTCCAAGGCAACTACCGGCCCGGCTTTGCAACAAATACGCAGGCGGCTTTGACTAAGTCCGACATCGTGACGCGGCTGGAATGGGGCGCACAAGCCTCTTGTTATCTCGGAAATGCCCCAAAGCTGCAAGCAGCGGTTGTGCACCATACGGCGGGTACAAATACTTATTCCACTAAAGCCGAAGCGATGCAGCGGATTAGAAGTTATCAAGCTTATCACATTAGTTTGGACTGGTGCGATATCGGCTATAACTTCTTGGTTGATAAGTGGGGCACCATTTATGAGGGTTCGGAAGGCTCTTGGGAGAACGCCAAGATTGGGGCGCACGCCAAGAACTTTAACACTGGAACCGTTGGTGTTTCGATAGATGGCAATTACAGTGCGCTGTTACCGTCCGAAGCAGCAATAACGGCGGTTGGCCGGATTATTGGTTACAAGTTTGGGGTGGCTGGCATTGATCCGCTCAAGACGGTGGCCTTTAACAATGGCACCAGCGCGCGGACAATGCCCGCGGTTGTCGCCCACCGCGATGTTGGTAGTACCGAGTGCCCAGGTAATGCGGCTTATGGTCGGATGAATGCCATAAGGTCGGCTGCCGCAGCTAATTATCTGCCTATTACAGGCAGCCCAAACACGCCAAATACTCCAACCAACCCGACGACACCTACGACGCCGGTGGCACCCACGGTTCCGCCGCTTGCGAAGGCCACTACCGCACAGTCGGTTGTCCAAGCCCTATATAAGGATTTGCTAGGCCGGGGGGTGGACCCTTCGGGATATGCCACTTGGCCAGCTTATTTGACCCAAACCGGCTCGCAATCCAAACTAGTCCAAACTCTAACGGTTTCCCAAGAATATGCAACATTGCGAGCAACCCAAGCCTATCAAAATGTCTTGCATCGGCAGCCTGAGCCTGCTGGCCTGAAGTATTGGGTAGATTCGATAACTTCTGGACGGATTCCGGTGGATGACGTGGCGTTTACTTTCTATCTATCTGTTGAGTTTTATCAGCAAGGTGGCGGTACAGATGACGGTTATGTCAGACACATGTATAAAGTGATGTTAGATCGTGAACCTACCCAAACGGAATTAACAAGCTGGGTGGCAAAGATAAGAACCGTAGGACGGGATGCTGCGACGCGGGGCGTGTGGTTTTCGACTGAAGCAGCCCGGCGGCGAGCTGCCGTTTATTACAACACTTATTTAGGCCGCAAGCCAGATGAAGGCGGTTTGGCCAACTGGGCAAATATCTTGTTAAAGCAAGGCGAAGGTGCAGTTCGAACTGGCATTTTGGGTTCCGAGGAATACAAGAACTTGGCGATCAAACGTTATCCAGACACGGTTAAGTTCTCTTAACTACCAATGGAGTTGATATATTATGGAATCCCACCGTAACCAGACACCGCAAAAGGTATCGCGCAGGTTAGTGCTTGGTATTGGTATTGGGGCGGTAATCGCGATTGGCTCAGGGGTCGCGATTGCGGATAGCCTTTATTTGCGGCCCGGTGTGGAGGCTTATAGCGGGGTTGCGGGAATAGATCCACGGGGCATTGCGGCTTCCGAGGAACTTGATGAACAAGTTGAGGCTGCGGTTGAGGAATTTCTAGACTCGCCGTCAGCCGAGGCTACTATCCAAATAGATGAAAGCACCGAACTTATAAACGTCATTCTCACATACGTGGATTTCGCTGCAGACTTGCAGACAATAGAAGCTGCCGGGTATGTGCCAGTGGTGGAGGACGAGGGCACTTGCATCTTGCGGCTGACGTCAACCACCGAGGGGGATGGGACGGTCGAGCAGCAGGTTGCAGCGACTCCCGATGTTGCGGGGATGATGTGCGCCGATTTTTCAATTCCGGTCGCTGGCTTAAGTTCTGGGGTGTGGCAGGCGGTTCTTGGCTATGAGTCGGCCACAACTGTCGGGGCATCCCTGCCACTGGAAGTGGTGGTGTCCTAATGTTGGCGCGTGGGCAGCGACGTTCCCAACGACGTGCACTTGGGCAGGCTCGGCGATCCTTGTCGCGCCGGCCTCATAAAGGCCAAACTGTCAAGGGTCGGTACCGGCTGGCCGGCAGCTTGGCCACCCTAACCAGCATCCTAATCATCAGCGGAGCCAACGTTCTGGCTAGCCCACCGGCAGCTGCCGTGCCGATTACGGATTACGACCCCGGATTTATCATCAGCGATAGCGTTATGAACAATTATGAAGCACTCTCGCTGGCACAAATCCAACAGTTTATTAGTATCCAAGGTTCCGCCTGTGTCCCAAGCGCTGGAACAAAGTGCTTAAAGGACTATCGGGAAGTAACGCCAACAAGACAGGCCACGGCGTATTGTCCGGGCGTATTCCAAGGTTCGACTGCGAGTACGGGGGACAGCGCCGCCGAAATAATCCGAAAAGCAGCGGTGGCATGTCAAATTAACCCGCAAGTGCTATTAGTCATCCTGCAAAAAGAACAAAGTCTAGTTTCGACAAAAACTGGAAAACCAGCCAGCACCTACGAAAAGGCGTTAGGATTTGGCTGTTACGATTACCAAGCCTGTAAACCAGAATATGCCGGTTTTGCCAACCAAGTTTATTCCGCCGCCAGCCGATTACAGCAATATGCGAAAGAGCCGCAAAAGTTTAACCACCGCGCGGGCCGCTTCAATAAAGTGCTGTACCACCCGAATGAGGCTTTGTGCGGCTCGTCGCAGGTGTATATCCAAACCCAAGCCACGGCATCGTTATATAACTACACGCCCTACCAACCGAATAAGGCTGCACTTGATGCAGGCAGTGGCCCAGGTGATCAGTGTTCCAGTTACGGCAACCGTAACTTTTTTATCCATTTCAGCCAATGGTTTGGCGACCCAAAGTCAGGCGGGCCCACCCACTCAATTGCGAAAAGCGTGGTTACTTCCCTTTATTACGACTTATTAGGCCGCGCCCCGGATCCCTCTGGGATGGCAACTTGGACTAACTATTATCTCGCAACTAATTCGGGTGCGGCGTTAGCGGATAACTTAACAGTATCGCAAGAATACGCTACCAAGCGGGTGGCGAAAGCCTATCGGGAAGTGCTAAAACGCGAACCTGAGCCTGCGGGATTGAACAATTGGGTGGCGGCGGTGACCAGTCGGGCGATTCCAGTTGATGAGGTTGCTTTTCTTTTTTACTTATCGCGGGAATTTTTTGGGCAGGGTGGCGGTACCGATGCTGGATATGTTAAACACATGTATCGCATTATGTTAGGTCGCGAGGCGGCTGCTCACGAAGTAGCACTTTGGGTTGGCGTTATCCAGAATTCCGGCCAAGAAGTTGCCACGCGCGGGGTCTGGTTTTCGCCCGAAGCAGCACGCCGCCGGACAACTAGTTACTATCGCGAATACTTGGGCGGTGAGCCGGATCCCGCGGGTTTGGCGCATTGGGCTTCCACGATGTTAACGCAGGGGGAGGGTGCTGTGCGGGCGGGCATTCTTGGGTCGTTGCAGTATCGTGACCGCGCGATTAGCCGATATCCGTAAGACTGTCATGCCGGGTTAGCCCGGCGACTGTCATGCCGGGCTTGACCCGGCATCTCAAGATGCTTCGGTTGAGATTGCGGGTCAAGTCCGCAATGACGGTAATGAAACCTGAACCTTGACCCGG